>JAAUYB010036383.1_pt1 | contig 14963 bp, 11 predicted proteins | sample 7278071 | NCBI WGS metagenome assembly JAAUYB01 (sample SAMN14350121, study PRJNA611818) | marine sediment metagenome | isolation source: surface marine sediment (1.8m) | place: French Polynesia: Moorea | collected 2018-08
ATATCCGGCGATTCGGGACTGGCTCATGTGGCCGCCGCATTCGGTGTCCCGCAGGTGGCCATTTTCGGACCCACCGATCCCAATCATACCTTTCCCAGTAATCCCCTGGCCGAGGTCCTTTACCACAAGGTGTCCTGCGGGCCCTGCTTCGAACGCCATTGTCCCCCGGGGCATCACGACTGCATGCGCGGTGTTACCGTGGATAAGGTCATGGGCGCCGGCGCCCGCGTCATGTCTCGCGCCGTGCATGCCGGGAGTTTGGACGTTTAGATGACCTTTGCCTGGGAACAGCCGACGGCCGCGGTTGCGCCTCGTTACGCCGTGGATTATCGCTTTGAGGAAATGGCCGCGCTGTTTCAATCATGGGGCTTCAAGCGGGGCAATGCCGAACGTGCTTTCAGCGCCGTTTATCGCGGCGGCATCAACGATTACCGCGAACTGGAAGGTATCCTGCCGCGCGGGCTGTTGGACCGCTTGACGGCCGGCGCCATGCCCCTGGACCCGGTCGCCCGCGTGGAGGTTTCTCCTTCTGAGGACGGCTCCACCAAGTTCGTCTTTCATTTTCATCGCGGCGACGCGGTGGAGGGCGTATTCATGCCGTTCGGCAAGCGCACCACCCTGTGCATCAGTTCCCAGGTGGGATGCGCCATGGGCTGTACCTTTTGCGCCACGGGCGTCATGGGTTTCCGACGTCACCTGAGCGCGGGCGAGATGGTAAGCCAGGTGCTGCATATGCTGAAGGCTTCGGGGGGAACCACCGGTCGAGGGGACCGCGTGAACGTGGTCTTCATGGGCATGGGCGAACCCCTGCACAACCTGGACGGCGTGTTGGCGGTCTACGATATCCTGACCCATCGACACGGCCTGGTGCTGTCGGAAAGAGACGTGGCGGTCTCTACCTCCGGCCTGGTGTCGCGCATCCAAAAACTGGGCGGCATGGAACGCCGCCCGCAGTTGATGGTCTCGATCGCGGCCACCACGGACGAAGCTCGTTCGGCCCTGATGCCGGTCAACCGGGCCTGGCCGTTGGAAGACCTGCTGAAATGCCTGGAAGCCTTTCCGCTCCGCAAGCGCGAGCGCATCATGCTGAGCTACGTGATCATCGCGGGCAAAAACGACAGCGACGAGGACGCGGAAAGACTGGCGGCCATGGCGGCTCGCTTCCCCTCATTGGTCAACCTGATCCCCATGAACGCTCACGATGACGCGCCGGGCATGATAGAGCCGGCGGAAGAGCGCTTGCAAAGATTCTACCGAACCTTGCTGGACAAAGGCGCCTTCGCCACCATCCGCCGCAGCAGAGGCCGAGACGTCGCCGGCGCCTGCGGGCAATTGGTCAAGTTGCAAGTTGCCAGTCAATAGTTGCAAGGGTGAGGGGCTGCCGCCCCTCGAACCCCGCTATAACCGCGATCGCCATGGGTAAGCCGCAAGGCTTACCTCTTCCCTTGCAACTGGAAACTGGCAACATGCTTCATGCAAGGGTGAGGGGCTGCCGCCCCTCGAACCCCGCTATAACCGCGATCGCCATGGGTAAGCCTCAAGGCTTACCTCTTCCCTTGCAACTGGAAACTGGCAACATGCTTCATGCAAGGGTGAGGGGCTGCCGCCCCTCGAGCCCCGCTATAACCGCGATCGCCATGGGTAAGCCGCAAGGCTTACCTCTTCCCTTGAAACTTGTAACTTACAACTTGTTACTTGTTTGCCCCGCGAGGAAGTGTTTGACGACTTCTTCCAACTGGCCGGGTTCGGGGACCTTGACGCCGTTGACGAAGAATGTCGGCGTACCGCCCACGTTCACACTTCGACCCAGGGCTTCCTCGGAATCGATCTGGTCGACCAGGGCCTGATCGTCCATGTCGGCGTTGAACTTATCCATGTCCAAGGCCAGGCTTGCGGCCAGGTTGACGAATTCCTCACGCAGGTATTCCATGTAGCTTTCCTCGGGCAGGTTGTTTTGGTTCTTCAAGTTATCCTGCATTTGGAACAGCAGGTCGTGCATTTCCCAAAATTTGCCCTGGCGCTTGGCAGCCAGAGCGGCCATGGCAGCGGGACGTGCGGCCGGGTGGAAAGCCAGGGGGAAGTTCTTGAAAACCAGGTTGACCTTGCCCTCGTGCTTCTCCATGATGCCGTCTACCAAGGCGGTCGCCTTGCTGCAGTAGGGGCATTCGAATTCGCTGAAGGCAACGATGGTTACAGGTGCGTCGACATTGCCCCTGATCGGGGAGTCGCCCACGGGCAGGTCATAGGTTTTGCTGTAGTCCAGCGGTTCGGGCGCGCGGCCCGGGGGCGCGGTTTTCAGTTGCTTGTTCTGCATGGCAAGCATCACAATCAATACGGTTGCTATCACCGAATAAATGGACAGCGTCCATAAGTAGAATTTCATGGTGGTCTCCTGTAAGCAAAAGGTGGAGGCAAGGGCGCTATGAAGCTCTTTACGGGAACCAGTCGAACTGGTTGCTTTCTCTCACATAAGATACAAGCGTCAAATAAAGAAGTCAGGGGCCAAATCTTCATCGGCCGTTCCTGGAGTGACCTTGTAACGTTCGAAATCAAAGACGCCTTCTTCGGTCAAAACTTCATCGTCGATGAAGAAATTACCGGAGCAGGTTTTGCCGTCTCTATTGAGGACGGCGTAGGCCGCATCGGCCATAATCTCGACGGTGCGCCCCTTTGAGGCCAGGGTCTTGCCGCCGAGCAGGTTCAATACCGCCGCGGTTTCGATAACGGTGCGCGGCCAAAGTGCATTGACGCCCACCTTACCGGCAAACTCGCCGGCCATACCAAGTACGCACATACTCATGCCGAACTTAGCCATGGTATAAGCCGTGTGGTTTTGGAACCAGCGGGTCTCCATGTTCAGCGGCGGTGAAATGTTGAGAATATGGGGATTGTCGGCCTTCAACAGGTGGGGCAGGCATGCCTGGGAACACAGGTAGGTGCCCCTGGTGTTGATCTGGTGCATTAAATCGAAACGCTTCATGGGCGTTTCGAGGGTTCCGGTCAGGATGATGGCGGATGCATTGTTGATAAGGATGTCGACGCCGCCGAAAGTATCGACCGTTTTTTTGACGGCGGCTAATACCGCCTCCTCGGAACGTACGTCGACGATGCAGGGCAGGGCCTTACCGCCGGCCGCTTCCATTTCCTCGGCGGCTGTAAAGATGGTGCCCGGCAGCTTGGGATGAGGCTCGGCTGTTTTGGCGGCGATAGCGATATTGGCGCCGTCACAAGCGGCGCGCATGGCCATGGCTTTGCCGATGCCTCGACTGGCGCCGGAAATAAACAGTGTCTTACCCTTCAAACTCATAACGAACTCTCCTCATCCCTCCACACGCCTGCAGGCATGCGACATCGACTATTGTTCTTCGGCGGCGGGGGCTTTGGCTTCCTCGGGTTGCTCCAGCATGCGGGTCACCTCGTCGAACAATTCCGGGTCGAGGCTTTGAGCCAGGTTCTTCAGTTCCATGTTGTACATCTTTAACACGGCGTCTTTCATCGTCGCCTTGTCGCCTTTTTCTTTGGCCTCGTTGTACCACTTCTTGAAGATGGAGGCCTGTTTGCCTTCCCACTTGCGGAAGTCCTTGTAATCCTCGTCCAACAGCTTGGCGACGATGTAGTCCAAGGCGTCTTCATAATTGCCGACGCGTTCAGCGTCGGAAGCCAGTTTGGCGTAGAAGTCGAACTGTAATTCTTTGATCTCGCCGTCCTCGGGGTTACGCCGCAGGTAGTCGGAGACGCTCAGGCGGAAATCGTGGTATTGAGCCTGCTCATAGAGGAATTTAATGTATTTGCGTTCGATGTTGGGGTTATCTTCCTTTTCCACCAGTTCCTTGAACTTTTGCTTGGCCTGGACCTTGTTTCCATCGGCAATCATCTGATTGATTTCATCCATGGGGTCCGCGGCGCCGCATGCAAAGAGAAAAAACAGTGTAAGTATCGATCCGAACCTTTGTATCGGCTTCATTGATAGAGGTCCCTCCTCCATTCCGGTTTTAGGACTGACATTATACTTGAAAAACGCCGGTCACATCAAATTCGCGAGGTGTTTCGTGTGTTATTCAACAAGTACGGAGGCGGTCGGCAGGGTTTTTCAGGGAAAGTGCGCGCCGCATGACGGCCGTTTCGTTAAGCCGAGATACATTTTCCATCGTAAACTATTGCGGGGGAATCTCAGACCCATGGAGTCTCGTGATGACGGAACAACCCGAGGAAGAAAAGAAAAGCCTGGAAGAAAAGAAAAGTCTGGTCCGGCGTGCGGCCGGGCACACCTTAGACGCCGTCCTGGACCGCGTTATTGGTTCACTGGATGACAAAGATCGGAAAGCCGCGGCCAAACGCGTCATGAAGTTGCGCAAAAAAAATCCCGAGTCCTCGCCGGAGGAGCTGACCGGCATGTTGATCAAACGCAAATGCAAGCGTACTGCCGCCGTCGGCGCGGTTACCGCCATGCCCGCCAACATCCCCGGTTTGGGAACCATCACCTCCCTGGTCTTCGGTTCAGCCGTCGATTTGGCTTTGACTGCCGGTATGCAGGCAGAACTGGTCTTGGAAATTGCCTATTGTTTTGAAGTTGACATGACGCCCTCGGAGGAACGCGCCGCCATCTTGATGACCACGGGTGTGAGCGGCGCCGCCAACCAGGTCGTGAAGAAGGCAGGTCAGAAAATTGCCCAAAAAGCCGGTGAGCAACTGGCCAAAAAATCCATCGCGCGCTCCCTGCCTGTGATCGGTATGGGTGCGGCCGCCGGCGCCAATATGGTGACCACCTACGCCATCGGTAAACGGACCGTCCGTTATTTTCAGTTGGGACCCGACCGCTTGGAGGATTGGGGCGAAACCACACGCGCCCTCACCGGGGTGGACGAGCGCAAAATGATCGAATGGCTCAGCGAAGCCGGTGAAAGCTTGCGCAAGCTGATCGGCGACGGCATTCGAGATACGCGCGACAAGATCATTACGGTGAGTCAATCGACCGGCGATCTGGTTGTGGAATCCGTTTCGGCTGCCGGCGGTCGTTTGAAAAAGGCAGGAAACGCGGTTGCGGAAAGCGCAACCTCGGTTGCAAGATGGGCGGGCGGGTTATTCCAAAAGGACAAGGCCGGCGAAGTTCCCGAAAGCCTGCCGAAGGACGATCCTCCGGCGCTGCCGGATGAAGGGAAAGCAACGGAAACCTTAGAGCCGCCGCCATTGCCGCCCGAGGCTTTGAAATAAAGAAGTCATTTTCCTGTCCCTGAAAAGAAAAGAGCCGCGGCCCCTAAGGACCGCGGCTCCCTGATAACTAGCCCGATGGGCAAGGGGTTGTGCTAGTTACCCGGGATGTGAACTACCTGGTACAGGTAAGCCTGGTCACCACCGCGGCTACCGCGGAGGAAGACCACACCGGACTCTTCGGTGGATTCAACGTGAATGCGAGCCACACCGGTCAGGTCCAAGGTAGTGAAATCTACCAACAGCTTGGCGTTAGGCGCCAGAGGATCTTGGGTAGAGGTAGTGATTTCGTTACCGGCCGCATCATAGGTGATGATGGTAACGGTGGAAGCGGCATCGCCGTGGTTGACAAGGGCCAGGCCGTCGAAGACAACGTCTTGTTCGCCGGGCAGGATGTCGAAGCTGGTGCCGGTTTCCGTGGTTTCGTTAACGTGAGCGGTAGCGCCCGTGATGGTGGTTATCTTGTAACCGGCCACCACGCGAACATTATCGGAAGCGCTGATGGAGAAGTGGCTCACTTCCTGGCCGGGGAAAGCATCGGTGCTTGCCACGGACAGGGTGTTGTCAGCACCCACCTGGAAGGTAGCGGCGGTCAGGGCGTTACCGGCTGCATCGCAGGGGATCAGGGTGACCGTTTCCACGGAATCACCGGTGTTGACCATGCTGATGGTAGTGGAGAAGTCCTGAGTCGTGCGGGTCACGTGGTTGACCACGCGATCGGTTTTCTCGGGAGCGGCTTCACCCAGGTGGCCTTCTTGGGCCAGGGCGGTCCAACCGGCAATCCAGGGCGTTGCGGAAGGATCGAAGGCGCCGAAGAACGCGGTGGTGGTGAAGAAGTTATCGGCAGGAGCGGAAGCGCCGGAAGCAGCGGGACCGCTTGCGGAAGGACGGGGATCCAGGCCGCCGTCGGCAACGCGACTCAAGGAGCGCAGTTGGGGATCGACGATCTGGTTGTTGTTAGCGGCCAGGTGGTCCTGGACGAAGTCCTGAGGCGCAATATCCGCCAGGGTGTTGCCGTCACCGAACTGCCACCAGATGTTGCTAGCCAGGGTAATGAAACCGTCTTCCAGACGCTGACGGCTGTCAAGGCCGTCTTCGTCTTCAACGACGATACCGGCGCCGCCCGCCAGGGCGTTGTACTCGGTGATGATGGAGTTCAGGTAGCTGCCGCCGCTGGTGTCGCGAATGAACATGGCTTCAGAGCCGTCACCCTCGGGCACGGCGTTGACACCGGCCCCCACGTAGGTGGCGTTGTAGACGACCGGACGGGAGAATTCCGCACCCGCTTCAGTGGTGCCGTCCATCTCGGCGATACGGCCGCCGAAGTCGGTGCCTTGCAGGGCGAACCAGAACTGGTTGTTTGCGATCCAGCCGGCATCCCAGTCAAAGGAGTCGTCGCCGCAGAAGGCAGCAGCCAGGTACCTGGTGTTGACCGCGCCGCCGAACCATTCGAAACCGTCGTCCAGGTTTGCGAACACTTCAACGTACTCGATGGTGGTGGCGGAACCGACGGCGCCCATAGTCAGACCGTTGATTTCGTCGCCGGGCGCCAGTTCCGCGCCGCCGTGGCGGATGGACACGTAGCGGATCACACCGGAGTTGTCGGCATTGTTGTCGCCGCCGTAAGCAGCGCGGGCTTCGTCAGAAGGAATACCTTCGATCTGAACTTCACCTTTGTTGACCAGGCCGCGGCCCAGAACGATCAGGCCGCCCCACAGACCGCGGTCGGCCCAGGTCAGGTCGGCGGGGTCCATGAGGTCGTCGAACTCGGAAGTCATGATGATGGGGTTTTCAGCGGTACCGTTGGCGAAGATTTGCGCGCCGCGGGCGATGATCAGGGCGGAGGCGTTGTCACCGCTGGAGGGAACCTGGCGGGCCTTGATCACGGTGCCGGCTTCGATGGTCAGGGTTGCGCCTTCTTCAACGAAGACGAAGCCGTCGAGGAAGTACTCGGTGTCGGCGGTCAGGGTGACGTTTTCGCCGGCGTTGATGGAAGCGTCAGTCAGGGTAACCTGGCCGGAGGACAGGTGACCTTCGTCGGACAGGGCGGTCCAACCGGCAATCCACAGGGGGGTGTTGGGATCGAAAGCACCGTAGTAGCCGGTGTTGGTGAAGAAGTCATCGCCGGGTGCGGGAGCACCGGTAGCGGCGGGGCCCGCGGCATTGGGACGGGGGTCCAGACCGCCGTCGGCAACGCGGCTCAGGCTGTTCAGCTGGGGATCGACAATCTGGTTGTTGTTGCCGGCAAGGTGCGTTTGCAGGAAGTCCTGGGGAGCGATGTCTGCCAGAGTGTTACCGTCACCGAACTGCCACCAGATGTTGTTGGCGATGGTGATGAAGCCGTCTTCCAGGCGCTGACGGCTGTCCAGGCCGTCTTCATCTTCAACGACGATGCCGGCGCCGCCCGCCAGGGCGTTGTACTCGGTGATGATGCTGTTGCCGTACATGCCGCCGGTGGTGTCGCGCAGGATGATGGCTTCGGAGCCGTCACCCTCGGGGGTGGCATCGATGCCCGCGCCCACGAAGGTCGCATTGTATACGGTGGGGTTGGAGAAGGCAGCGCCGGCTTCAGTGGTGCCGTCGTGCTCACCGATGCGGCCGCCGAAATCCGTACCTTGGAGGCCGAACCAGAACTGATTGTTGGCAACCCAGCCGGAGTCCCAGTCGAAACTGTCGTCACCGCAGAATGCGGCAACCAGGTATTTGGTGTTGACCGCGCCGCCGAACCACTCGATGCCGTCGTCCAGGTTGGCGAATACTTCAACGTACTCGATGGTGGTGCCGGAACCGACAGCGCCTAGGGTCAGGCCGTTGATTTCGTCGCCGGGCGCCAATTCAGCGCCGCCGTGACGGATGGAGACGTAGCGGACAATACCGGAGTCATCGGCGTTGTTGTCGCCGCCGAAAGCAGCGCGGGGTTCGTCGGAAGGAATGCCTTCGATCTGAACCTCACCCTTGTTCACCAGGCCGCGTCCCAGGATGATCAGGCCGCCCCAGAGACCGCGGTCGGACCAGGTCAGGTCGTCGGGCACATTCAGGTCGTCGAACTCGGAGGTCATGATAATCGGCGCGGCAGCGGTGCCGTTCGCCTCGATGCGGGCGCCGCGGGTAATAATCAGCGCGGAAGCGTTGTCATCGGTGGAGGGGGTTGCTTTTGCTTTGATAACCGTACCCGCCTCGATGATCAGCGTGGCGCCTTCTTCAACGAAGACAAAGCCGTCCAACTGGTATTCCGTATCGGCGGTCAGGGTAACTGTCTCCCCGGCGTTGATGCTGGCGTCAGTGATGACGACCTGGCCGAAAGCCGCGGAGGAAAGGAGGAACAGGGCTGCATAGCAAATCTGTTTCAACGTACGTCTCCTGTCAAATCCATAGAAATTAGGGCACACGGGTGCCGGTGGGACGATCCGGTATCAAGGGACACACGAATCTCGTCCCTGTTCCCAAGCCCGTGACTGGGGAAGGAAAGGTGTGGGGAACGCGGCCGGGAAACGGCCGCGCTCAATCGATAAAAGGTTAAGGGTTTAAGGTTTGTAACTGAGACTTAAAGAGAAACTGGTACCAGTCTTGTAGTAGGTCTGAATAAAGCTGGTGCCTTTGAAAGACTGGGTAATTTCGACGGGCGCATCCAAGAGATTCTTAGCCGAAAACTTGATCTTCAAGCTATCCATCAGAGATTGGGAGTAGGTGAAGTCCAGAATGTCGCGAGGCTGCTCGAACGCGTTGGGTACACCGTTCGAACCGACCTCGTGCAAACGCTCGCCGAAGACGTTGTAGAACAACGAGGCGGCGATGCCCCTGTCGAAGTTGTCGTAGTTGATGCCCGCGTTGACCAGGAAGGGCGACTGGCCCTGCAACTCACGCGTAGGAGAAGCATCGGGGTCCAGGCGACGCAGGAGTTCCAATTCTTCGGGCGGTACGTCTACTTCCGAATCGATGAAGGAGGCGTTGGCGGTAAACGAGAACTGGTGCTCGGCATCGACGGAAGTCAGGCGGCGACGCCCTTCCAATTCGATACCGGAAACCGTGGCTTCGTCCACATTGATGAAGCTGCTCTCACCGAAATCCGCGCGAACACTGTAGGCTTTTTCGATGGGATTTTCGAATTCCTTGTAGAAGGCGCTGGCCGCGATCAGTTCGCCGCCGCCGGTGAACCATTCCCAACGGATATCGAAGTTATCGATCAAGGTGCGCTTCAGGTCGGGGTTACCCGAGTAGATGCCGTCCGCGATGAAGTCGAAGCTGGAATAGGGCGCCATCTCGCGGAAGTGGGGACGCGCCAGCGTCCGGCCGTAGGAGGCGCGCATATTCATGGAGCCGCCGATGTCGTAGATGAAGTGCAGGGCGGGCAGCCAATCCTGGTTGTCCAGGTTACCGCTGACGGTATCGTTGGCTACGTTCATGGTGGAATCTTCGTAACGTGCGCCGGTAATCACCCGCAGGTTCCGGTTGATCGGCAGCTCGGTCATCAGGTAGAAGGCGTCGATGGACTGGTCGCCGACATAGTTACCGCCGCGAGAGTCGGCGGCTTTGACCAGGACGTTACCGAAGATGTAACGGCCGGTTCTTTCATCGAAGCCGATGATACCGATATTGTTGGTGCCGAAGAAGAAATCAGGGTCGCCCTCGTATTGCACGTTGTTCTCGCGAACATACTCGAAACGGGTTTCCTCGAAGTTCCGCTCTTTTTCCTGGGTAGAGGCCCCGAACTTGATCTTGCCCAGCAGACCGTCGCGGATCTGGATGGGGATGTTGACGTTGAACTTGAAACCGTCGTTGGTTTCGTCCAGTTTACGCCAGTAGCGCGCCGGCTGACTGTAGGTGGAAACCGTGATCCCGTAGTCGGAAACGGCTTGTCCGTCGATGACTTTGTCAATGCGCGTATCGGTGAAGATCCGGGTATCGGGTTCGTCCTGGAAGGTATCGGCGGTCGATAACGCCCAGTCGATCTCGATGTCGCCCATTTTCACCAGGAAGTGCTCACCCACCAACTGGTAGCTGGTCAGGTTCCGCTCGGTGTACTTCAGCAGGCGCGATTCCAGGAAAATGTTATCGCGGGAGAACTGCGCGGGCCAACTGCCGTCGTAGAAGGCCGACTCGGAAGTGCCGTTTTGACTGTACAACGCGCTCAGGCCGACCTGGTGATTGTCCTTGACGTGGTAACGAAGTGTGGCCAGGCCGCCCCAGGCAACCTTGTCCTTGCCATGGTTCCCGTTGAAGTTGGACAGGTTGTTCAAGCTCTCGGCGTCGTCAGGGCGAGAAGTCAATTCCCAACGGGATTGCTCGAAGTCCTCACGGAACTCGTAACCGCGCTTGTAGGAAAGCGTGGCCTGGTAACCCAGTGTACGACCGCCGATTTTGGTCTGGTTGCCGATGGAGAAGGACATCCCCTTGTTGACCGGCGCGCTTTCGGCCTTGCCGCTCATTACCGGAACGAAGCTTTTGGTGACCTGGTCCAAGAACTCGGCTTTTTCCTGGTCACGACGCGCTTCGAACAGCGAGGGTGTGGTGAAATCGGGATCGTCATAACCCTCGGGCAGGGCGCGCAGGCCGTCGTCCTTACCCAACCAGTCGCTGTCGGAACCGTCATAGGTGAGGTAATTATCGTTATTGGTCACTTCACTGTTGTAGCTGCCCGAAACCGAAACGTTCATGGTGAAGCCGGCGGGGTAATTCTTGGTGCCGATGTCCATGATGCCGCCGGAGAAGTTACCGGGCTTGTCAGGCGTAAAGGACTTGATGGTGACGATGTTCTCCAAAACGGGTGCGGGGAACAAGTCAGCCTGAAAACTGTTTTTGTCAGGGTCGGAAGTCGGCATCTCCACGCCGTTCAGGTGGGTGGAGGTGTAACGGTCGCCCAAACCGCGAATGACTACATATTTACCGCCGACAACCGAGGCGCCGGTAATTTTGGTGACCGCATCGGCGGCCGTGCTGCCGCCGCCGCGACTGATCACCTCGAAGCTGACCGCGTCGCTGATCGCATTGGCCTTGCGGCGATGCCGCAACAGGCTGACCTCGTTGTCTTGAAGCAGTTCGGCGGTAACTACAAACTCCGCTTCAAAAGCCGCCATGCCCAGTTCGATATTGAGATTGGTCGTTTCCCCCGCTTTAACCCCCACTTCCTCGACAGTAGTGGAACTGAAGCCGTCCATGGTCGCAACCACTCTGTAGGTGCCGACGGGCACTGAGGCGAACTTGAAGGCGCCGTTGATATCGGCGAATGCCACCATGGTGGTACCTTCAATCCTTACATTGGCGCCGATCAACTCGTCGCCGTTGGTCTTGTCGTAGACCTTACCGGTAACCGTACCGGTATCCTGGCCCAAAACTGTACACACAGTAAGAGCCATTGCTAAGAAAGCCGCTAAATTGCGCATGTTTTTTTATCCTTGCCCATAAACATAACGTTCGCAACGCGCCGAATTCTACAGGTAGATTGTCAGGGTTTGGTCAGAGCGAAATGATCTGTTTGTTAATACAAACCCATATTTTCATTTGGCGGCGCCGGCAGATCAACAAGCTGGATTTAATGACGTTGCATTATAGTAGAGCTAGTATTTTAGGCGAGATCTCCTCCGTTTTGTGTTAGAAGAGGGTTAGTATTGCATGAGCTGCCTTTCAGCGTACTCCGGACCTGCAAAATATCGCACGGCGTTTAGAGCCTGTAGGCCTCATGTGTTTGTCTTAAGGCACATTTTAGAATTGAAGTGCGGCGTTTTTCACCCGGAAATCAGGGACCAGAGGTAATCCAACGAGTCCGCCGCGCCGGCTTTCACCCTGAAATCGACCATACGTGAAAGGTCTGTCTGACCCGGATTGATCTCTACCGTGGGAATACCGTACCGCTTTGCCGCCACCACCGGTTCCACGATGTAGGGGAACAGGCTGGACGTACCGACGGAAAAAACCATATCGAAACCCAGTTCGGACTGCTGATAGAGGACGGCCAGTTTGTCCATGGGCAACATCTCGCCGAACAACACCACCTCCGGCCGGACCAATGAATGACATTCCGGGCAGTCGGGCGGAATATCGGTCAGATTCGCGTAAGACTGGACGACTTCGCGCCAAGGGCACATGGTGCACGCCAGTTTGCGCAGGTCACCGTGGATATCGATGACATTGTTGGAACCCGCCTCGCGATGAAATCCGTCCACATTCTGGGTGAGTACCCAAACCCGCTCGAACTTTTTCTCCAGGAGGGCGATCACCTCGTGACCACGGTTGAACACGGCGTTGCGACAGGCTTTCTCGATGCGGCTGATATGTCGCCAGGCGATGTCGGGACGCCGCGTGAGCATATTCCCCGAAAGGGCTTCCTCGATGGGAATGCCTTCCTCGGCATCGGTATCGTTATATAAACCGCCGACGCCGCGATAGGTCGGCAGGTTCGAATCGGCAGAAATGCCCGCACCCGTAATGAATAAAATACTTCGACAACCATGCATGCGTTCAGCAACGCCCGCGAGCACCTCGCGGACTTCAGATGATAGCGCCATATGCTCCCCCCGGCCCTTCCTGACATTATTTATATACCGACAGAAAGGGAAAGAAAAGCGTTTATCTGGACCCGGTTAGAACCGGAAGGCGAGGCCCGGTTGCTGCCGGCCGATAAAGATCTTTGATTTGACCCCTTATGCAGCGGTCAACCTCTAGGGAGCCGTTGGTAAACCGGCTCATATCCCGTGGGACTCGCCCTTGGTAAAAACATGAACTAAGTACTTAGTAAGAAAATGCTTATAAGTTCAGACCAAGCAACTCGCCTCGCCCGGGGGGCGATTCTCGGCTTGCATGCACGCTGGAAGCGTGCGCGCCCAGGGGGGAGCTTCGCTCCTTAAGTACTGACTATGGGGATATTACCGGAAGCCGCAAGACTTTTCCTCTTCCCTTGCAGCTTGCAGCTTGAAGCTTGCAGCTTGAAAGGAGCGAGCTGTATCGTGACGTCTGTCCTCCGAATTGCGGGGCGTCGAAAAAAGGAATACAGCCCGCTCCCGGGAGAACCGGGTGGGCAAGGATGGGTTCTCCCTATTCAAGCTGCAAGCTTCAGGCTTCAAGCTTCAAGGGGTCGGCTTGAAAATGGTCACGGAGGGGGGACGCGGAAAACCCTGAAAACCACGGTTCCCCTTGCTCCGTGACCTTGGTAACTCAGGCGCTCATGGCCGGCTCGAAGGCCGTCAGGCGGCCGCGCTCCTCGCAGGTATACAGCAGCAGTTCCTGCTTGGCGCGGGTCAAGGTTTCGTAATGGTGGTAACCCTCGGGCTGACGGGTCATGGCTTCGGCCACGGTGTCGATCGCGTTTTCGAAACGTTCGAAACGGGCGCGGAACTCGGCGTTGGTAGCGCGTAGAAATTCGATCCGCGCGGGATCGTAACCTTGAATCATGAGGCGATTGCTCAGGTCGGCAGTTTGTTTGGTGCACCAGTCAAGCCAACATGTGGGGGTCATGGATGTTCTCCTCAATTCCAACGTACAATGCTATTATGAGGCGGAAGAGTGACAGCCCTTGTCGGGAGTGAAAAGAAATGAATCGATCGCAGTTGATTCGTGAATTTCGGGAAGCAACCGGACTCAGCGCCACGGAAGCGGACTGGTTCGTGCGTCGTTTCTTCGAGGTGATCGGCGACGGTTTGAAGCGCGACGGTCGTGTTGAACTGCGCGGGTTCGGGGTCTTGCGTCTTTCCACGCGCAACCAGGCCGGCTTTCTCAATCCCAAGGACGGACGCTATTACGGCGGTTTAACCATTCGCACCATCAAGTTTTCGGAGACTCAGGCGGAAGGTCCGGACGCTCGCTGAGTCATGTGCCAACTATGGATCAGATCGCGGAGAGCGGTCATTTCGTCTTCCGCGGGTTTCACGAATTGCAAACCCACGCGCCAGTCGTCATCGGTTTGACTGATATGGGCCACCTTGGCCGAGGCGATGTTGATGGGAAAGGAGCGCAGTTCGAAGCGCGCATTGGTGACGGCGTCTTCAATGGTCAGCGGGCAGGCGCTCGGCTTGTGGCCGGGGATTTGAATACCCAAACCTTCCAGTGAGATATCGACCAGAAAGCCGTTGAGATGATCCTTACCGTGGTCGAAGCTGACGCTGGTGGGATTGCGGCCGCCGGTGGCCAAACGAATGGAGCGTCTTCGGACCAGGAAGTCCATCTCCTCGGGTAGTTGCGCCCATATCAGGCGATCGTCGACCGGAACCAGGGAGACCACGTTGCCGTGATAGGCGCCTTCGCCGTCGCGAAAACTGAGTTCCCATTCGGCGGAGGTGTCGATAGGATTGCGGCGACCCGCCGGGCGGCTGAGTCCAAGCCGAAGTTTTTGCGGCTCCATTTGGACAATGTCCAACGTGTAGACCTGCTTGCGGCGATTGGCCAGAAAACAGTGTTGACGGTTCGGCTCGATAACGGCAATGACCTTACTGGTCGCGACCTTGCTGGGTCCCATAAGCATCCTTCCCATGACGAAAGTTGTATTGCTGCTAGCATATCACAAAAAACGGCCGGGAGGAAAACCCGGCCGAACGTTGCCTATAGCTTTACATTTGAGTAGGCAGCCTATGTACGACGTTGTCCATGGCCTTTCCACTGAGTAGGAAGCCGATATGCAGTACTGTCCATAGCCTTCCCACTGAGTAGGAAGCCCATGTGCAGTACTGTCCATAGCCTTCCCACTGAGTAGGGAGCCTATGTGCAATACTGTCCATGGCCTTCCCACTGAGTAAGTCGCCTATGTGCAACGTTGCACATAGGCTTCC
>JAAUYB010025699.1_pt1 | contig 14961 bp, 17 predicted proteins | sample 7278071 | NCBI WGS metagenome assembly JAAUYB01 (sample SAMN14350121, study PRJNA611818) | marine sediment metagenome | isolation source: surface marine sediment (1.8m) | place: French Polynesia: Moorea | collected 2018-08
GGGGGAGAACATTCATGAGTAGAAAATGAGAAATTGGAACGATGAGTTCATTTAGTTTCAAACGAGAAAAGGAGAAGGGCGGAGAGACACAATCTCATTTCCCCCTCTTCATTTTGGGAGGAAAACGGGAAACTTTTTCATCAGTGCAATGGATAAGAAGGAAAGGATCCGATATTCCCTGATCTTTTGAAGTTTTTTCTACCTTAGTTTCTTTCCTTTCCAAGGGGAGAAAGATCTACATGTATGCACGTATGCACGCTAAAAAGCAAGGCTAAATGAAAAAGTTTGGTAATTAAATTTTGTCGGGGTCCCTTTTTCCGGTGAACTTTTCAGTTTGTTCTCAAGTTTTATCTTTATTTGGCCTCCACATTTTTGTCAAGGTACACTTGCAACTTGATCTGGCCAAAATACGCAAGGGAAGAGAAGAGAAGTCTGAAATTAATTTGCTGAATTGTATTTTGTCTCACGTGTTGTCGGGGCAGGTAGGGTAGCAGTGAGGTGCTCCAACTGCTCGACAGGAGTCTACTATGATTGACAACAAGTTGCAATAAAAACCAAGTTGCGTCTTTTGTGAGATAAAAAATCCTATCCTCGGTACTACGCACTTTGGTATTCCCAGTTCCTATTTTAGCACTTCCGTTTGGAGGGCGTGGCTGTCACACATGAGGTGTAGAATATCCACGCTCTACGTTCTCACACCTCATCTACGGCACCATAGTTGGGTAAGGGAGGGCGGGGAATTCCCCAATTTTCCCCTGAGGTTCGAACCTCTTTGATCGAGTTAATGTCCCTACGTATTCTGCAGTGATTTCCCTACTATCCATGATAGTAGGATTGCTTTCACACGTATTATCCTTTCTTCCTCATCCGCCTCCGACAAAGCCCCAATCTCTGACACCCCCTTCTTGGGTCTATCCCTCCATTCCTCCATTCTCCATTCGAGAGATCGCGATCGATCTCTTCATCTCTCACCTCAAGGCTCAAGCCACACATGGGGAAAAAGTCAATTTCCTTTCCTCTCCGCTCTCCTGATCCTTCTCCCCCATTCTACCTTTTTTGTACGGGACATTCCCTCTACTGCAAATGGAAGCAGGGGAGGAAAAGAAGAAAACTTTCTACATTCCTTTCTCTTTCTTTCTCATAGTGGGCTTTTTGAACGGAGGCAATGTCCGTGGAGAAAGGGGCAAAAATGGCTGCCTTCTCCTTCAGACTCGCTCAGCAACTTACTCGTCTGGAAAAGGAGGAAGCGATTCCATGTTTGCAAAAAAGCACCACCCAAGGCTTTTTTCCCTCCGTCGTCTGCGGGCTCGACCCACGACCTCGACTTTTGCCGGCTTTTCAGCCCTCGCGTCACGGTTCGAGACAGGCCAACGTAGCTTCTCTCGCCGCCGCCGCACTTTTGGAAATCCCCCGAGCGAGAAAATTGAAGGAGAGGGGGAGAACGCCGGAGCGACGATACCGGCAAACAGGGAAGCCTTTACGGCCCTCAGAAACGGGATCCATCTCCAGCCAGGTGGCTCCGATTTCGCGTTTCTTTGCATGAAATCCCAACCTTTCGTATCTTCCGGGAGTCCCCTCCCTCCCTTGGGAATACGTAGAGTTGCGTGCACTGGTGTATGTGCATCCTCCTTCCCGAGAACGCAATTTACGGTGCGGATCCGCTTTCACATGACATTATCATTCTTTCCCATTTTTCTTTCCCTTTTTTTCGTGTGTCTTTTTGTGTCCTTTAAGAGTGGCATTTCACAGTGTCACTCACGGGCGGACAAACGTGAGACGCAATTTGTTTCGAAACGCCGTCTGGACACTGAAGCCGTTGGTTTTAGGAGACACCAGAATAGGCATCTCCGGGGAAACCGTGAGAGCATGGCAATGAGACAGAAGGAAAAGGCTGTTTTTGTCTTTCGCCTCCACTAAGCATGATGACTGAGGCAAAGACCCGAAAAAACACCACGAAGTCACGCTCACGTTAGCGCAAAAAATAGCGCCGATGCCGTAACAATTCGAAAGGCGTGACTTTCACTGTTTCTCTGGACTTTCACTTGAAGTTCCTTGATGTACATATCGTATTCAAAGTATTGCTGCTTTGCTGGACCAGAGTGATTCTATTTACGTAAACCATTATACTTTTATTTTTCCCCGCAGTTGGCCTGTCGCTTGATCGGCCTCCTTCAGGCCACGTCCGTGTTCGTCTCCACCATCTCTATCACGGCCATCGCGCTGGACCGGCGGAGGCTCATCGTGGGGTCGGAGCAGGAGAGCCCGCAGGACATGGGCAAGGTGGTCGCCGCCGTGCCAGTCATCTGGGCCACCGCCGTAGCCATGGCAAGGTGAGTAGCGGAAAATTGAAGAAAGTCCTGTGCAGTCGCCATCTCCCCGCGGGTTGGTCAAAATTGGAGTTTGAGACGAGTTCGACTTCAGTTAGGTACACGTACTGCCCAATGTGCATCGGGGGCCCCTGCGTCTGAGGGCGGAAGGAAGAGGTTCAATTTGTCGCGTCCCTTCCGCTCCACTCGGGGGAATGACAGTGTACCTCGATCTCAGCGGGCGCGGTCAGTCCCTCCCGTCGGCGGTCGTCCGTCCCTCGATCCCACCCGTTGTAATCTCGTTGTGTGCACCTGGCAGTGATGGGATGGGAGGCGAACGAAGGAGCGAAGGGACCGCACACGGTCTCTTGGGGGAAGGTGAGGCAAGGGAGGCGATTTACAGAATATATCGAAGGGTGTCCTCCCAATTGTGGACGGATGCGGTGGGGGAATGGAGCGATCGCCGGAGATCCTGCAGAGGCGGAGATAGCGGAAGTCATCGCATAACGCCGCCGACCGGCTTTGACGAACTGTCGCACTGCTTGCGTATAAGGAAAAGGGATTTAGGAGACAGGAGACAAGAAGACGTACAACACGGCCGAGAAAGGTCTTCCGTTGTGCTACACAATTGACCAGGAGAAAACCACATGTATCCCTGCCTAATTGTGAGTTAGTCCACTTACTTTTCTGGCTTTGGCTTGGGCGCCACATGAGGAATGAGAGGCCGTCCTGAGGCGGCGATTAGTTTGGTTAGCCAAAGGCCGTTCTTGTTCCCGGGAGCCAAGTCCTTTCCCATTATGCCTCACCACTTACTACACCACCCCGTTATCCTTCGCTTGTTGTACTTCGTACTAGTGCGTATCACTCACAAGGAGTTGAATCGAGGACGCCCCTCCCTCCCCTCTCCTCTTTCCCCGAAGCAGCAAAGCACCATCATTCAGGGTCACACTAATGTGCCTCCGGGGAAAAAGGGGGAGAGGAAGACGCGCATATGACACATGCTAGACACGAAGAAGGGGAATGAGTAATGGAGTTAAGGAAAGAGGGGAAGAAGGTGGCAGAGAGAGGGGAAAAAAGGTTCTGTCCGTAGATGAGTCCTGTTCCTCCTCCTTCACATGTGTAGCGGGGCTCACACGGACGGACTCGGAAAGGGGCTCGTTTCCTATTAAAATTGTAGACTTTGAGTCGCTCTAGGGTGTCCGTCACTCCTCCTCACTCCGTCCGTAGCACCTTGCATGGAGGCGCCTAGGAAACGGGACAAGGGAAGGACTTGTAGGAAGCAACAGTAGTTTTTACTTGTAGAAGAACTACTTTTCGTTTCGATTTTTTGACACACGCGACAAGACAGGAAATTATTTCAAGGAAATTTCACAGCTTGAAAAGCTATTCTGTTTCAAAATACGAAATAATCGGCAATATTGTATATGAAGACGTTATGGGATCTTACAAGAATATGGCAAACTTTAAGCCACATCGGTTTCTCTTCTGAAAGTATTTCAATTACTGTCCCCCCGCCTAAGCGGGAAATATTATTTATCTGACAGGCTTCATTTTCTTTGAGGGAAAGTGTACACTGGGAACATGAAGATATTTGTACAGAGTGGAAAACTCAAAAGTATTTGGAGCCTGCAAGTTTGGCGTTGCGGGACGTTTCTTCCAGCGAACAAAACTTTTTAAGAGCGCATCCTGCCCTCCAACTAGGAAGAAATCGTAAATTGACATTCTGTCCCTCTGCGCAAGCGGAGTTATTGGCAGACACTTTCGCCTGAAATGCAGGCTCGGAGAATCGAGAGGCTGGGATGGCAGAAGAATAGGATTTAGCTGGATTCGCAGTCGCTTCTGCGTAATTCAAAGAAAAGATCAGCTAGCCTACAGTTGCGGACGATTTCTTGTGCTCTTGACCAAAAGCGTTGTGTAAGGTACGTACCCACCGACCAACGTCTTCATGCTCGGCCGAAGTTCCAGGGAACCAAAGTTCCCGTTTTCTCTTTCCAAGGAAAAAGCCTCCAGGCGACGACACTAATGGAAAGTCTCAATTAGTTTCCCTTCAATTTCTGACGAACTGCCCTAGGATACAAAGTCGCGTGCCGTACAAAGACGCCCAGAAAGTAAATATAGGTCTTCCGAGACGTCTCCGTCCACCTCTTCCTATAGTCGAATTCCAGGCCAACCAAACGCGGCTTGATTAATAACGTAGAAAGCTAATGGTCCTCTTGAATAAATTAGAGAGGACATGAAAAAAGGGGCAGGGGGAAGGCTGAAAGGAGCTTCCGGAATGAAGGTACAAAAATAAGCCGAATTGATTAATTTTCGGAATGCTGAACGTACAACCCCGATTCAGTCGGTCCCTACTTTTTTTTTGCTGAGGGGCGAGGTGGAATGAGGAATGGGGATGAGCCAGTGGCCGTTTTTAGAAGGGATATTAAGAAAAGGAACTCCTTCCCTTTTGTCCGATACACTTCTGGCATCGAGAGAGTCAGTACACTCACAGTCACGCGTATGCCGCAAGGAAGGCCTCTCACAAGAAGCTTAAAAGCTGAGCCCATGGGAGGAAGAAGAAAGGCGGAAAAGAGCGACAGTGCGGCTAAGTCCCCAAGTTGGCCCCTCTGACTCCAAAGCGGCTTTAACACAGGGACAACTCGCACGTATAGAGGCCCTGCTGTACTAGCTGTACAAAGCACCCGGAAAAAGAGGGCCGATGTCATCCGCTCCTGGCTGTTGCATATCGAGGAGGGACACGCAGCCACACGCGGACGACGACGGACGAAGGTGGCGCGTGTTCATTATTCTCCTTCATGTTCCATTTTTACTTGCGGCAAAGCCGCCAGTCTCGGAAAGGTCCTAGTAGAACTATTTCCCATTTTTTTCTTGTTCACTTTGCCGTGCCAAAAGTGGGTCCATAACCAGGTTTGTTCTTGTTCCCAACTCGCGTGCATTGCACATATCCACCTTTTCCAGGGAGGTGGTACTTTCGTGCAACTGTCGTCGCGATCGACCAGACGAGGAGGCCCTTTCCGCATGGGGAGAAAAAGTCCAGACCCGGTGCAGGAACAGAAATAGTACGGGAGGGGAGAAAAATGTCATACTTCTTCAGCAATTTCTCTTTTTGTTGCTGCCGCTTTTACAGAGACATATCTCCCTAAGTCGTTTCCTTTCTCCCCACAGCCCACTGGCCATTTGGAAGACCCTGGAGAACTGGACTGGGTGGACGGCGGGCTTATTCGGAAACCAGGTGCGGCACAGAATTTCCCACTTTAAGCAATCAATGTATGTTTGTTCGAAACAACCTTTAGACTGAGCCGTGTCACGTGGACGCCCCCGACTTCGACTCTTCGGCCTGGGCCGCCGCCGCCGCCGCTGGAGTGAGGGACGACTCTAACGTGACGACGACCTGCCTGCTCAAGGAGGTCATCATGACCAGGCTGAGCGAGCTCCAGACCTGCAAGGAGAGCATGCCGGAGGAGGGAAGGACGGCGTACTCGGTCTTCGTCCTCTGCTTCCAATTCCTGCTGCCCATGATCACGCTATCAGCCGCTTACTACCAGGTATACATTTGTTTTAAACAGTCACAAAGTAAAGTTGCTAAATTATTGCTTCTCCAGATCTGCCGCACCCTGAAGCTCCGCCTGGAGCAGCGTATGCGCCAGCGCCAGGCCAACGCCGGCGTCGACGCCGTGTCCTCCTGCGCCGGCGCCGGCGGATCCACCACCGCGGTCCTGGCCAACGTGGGCGGGCGCACCGCCTCCGGGAAGAGGGGCAGGAGGGCCAGCAGCGCTGGAGGTGAGAGAGACGAATGTTCAAAGAGGTGTGTTTCGCAACCATTTCTGGAATAGGCTTTCTACGTCTTTGGTGCACATAGGTACAGGACTACGTGTATACTGCACAGTACTGTATTGGAGATGTGAAGAAGGAGATTACTGCTACCGTGGCATTTCGGGAAGTAGTCAGTCGGTGCCTTGCTTAGGTAGCTCTTGGGATTATCTTTTGACTAGTCGTGAGAACGTGGTTGGAAGGTTGTGGCCTTCAAAACGTAACGTGCTTACTATTGTGTGACGCCCCCCGCCACGCCCCTCGCTCGATCCACTCAATAATAGAAAAGGAACATTTATCATCCCTGTTGTAGGCACGCTCCCAGTCATTCCGAAGAACCAGCGATGGTTGTGCTGACCTTTAGGCCTGATTGTTTTTCTGTTTACGCAACAAAAAAGCAATCGTGTAGAATAATTCATGATGGGATTTCCGTCTTTCCATCTGAAATCGAAAGAGCTGTTGTGTGAAGGAATGTCGAACTGAAGTGGTGCACTTCTGTCGGAAAAGAAAAGAGACACGCCACTGCCGCCTCCAACCAGTGCATGAGTTAGAGAACAAGGACTCGTGGTTTCCCTTTATTCAACTCCAGTATTCTACCCATTGCAGCCAGAAAATGAATCAAGATGCTGTGACCTGAACCTTCTCATGAACTTTATGAACCATACGAACCTTCTTATGAAACATGTTAGAAGATAGACCATATTGTTTCGATCCTTACATAAACAGAAATGATTGAATTTATAAACTCTCATTTAATTTCCATCTGAATTAGGAATTTTGAATTCGGGACTACAACTTCTCTCCGCCGTACCATTCCATAACCGTGCCCCCTACCAAAAAGTGCTGGTTGGAACAGCTCAATCTTTGCACTAGCGCAGTCGCTGATTGCACCTTCCCATTTTTTTGTTGGCTTTCCTCACCACTTCCCTCTCCAGCTCTTTTTCTTCCCCGTCCCTTTTTGCCTTTTCCAGTGTCGAAAAGTCTTTCTGTGCACTTTGTGTGCACAAAGGGCGTTTAGAGAGAAGGCCAAAAGGACTTATTTCATAGAAAAGGAAGGGAACCTTCTCAATTTCACTCATCGCATTTTTTTTTTCTTGGACCAACAGGCGGCGGCAACAGCGCGAACGGCGGCAGCAAGTGCCCTCCGCGGCGCAACTCTGTCCTTCGGCGCAACGACGAGAGGCGTGAGCGCAACATCCTGCGCCTGCAGAGGACAATCAAGCTGCTCTGCTGGATCGGGGCCATCTTCTGCCTCTGCTGGCTGCCCCTTAACTTGGTGAGGAAATTGAAACTGAAATTCTGCCATTCTTCCTAAACTACACCATATCGCAAGAATTATTGAGCGACAATTTTCATTTTCTAGCTCAACGTGGTGACCGACCTAACGGACGTGTTCGCCACTTACACCGACGCCGAGTTCTGTGGCGTATACGCCATGTGCCACGTGCTGGGGATGCTCTCCGCCTGCGCCAACCCCGTCATCTACGGCTTCCTCAACGAGAACTTCAGCAAGGAGTTCGTGGCCATCGGGCGGTGGTGGGTCGACAAGCTCAGGCTCGGAAAGTGCTGGGGGCGATGGCGGCGGTGGGTGGCTGTCAGGTAACGAAAAATGCCCTACCCACAATTTCCTTAAAATTATGTTGGATACTCATCATTTTCAGGCTGCCCCTGAAGCACAAGAAGAGCGAGGGAGAACAGGACGAGGCCAACGTGGTGGAGGAGGACGGGCCGGAGACGCACCGCGCCGCCCCAATCACGGTGGTGGGCGACGGCAAGCTGGATGTGCGGGTGGTGGCGGTGACGGCGATGGCGGACGGGGGCGGCGGCGGCGGGGCGCAGACCAGGACAACGGTGCTGCTCAAGAGGGTCTCAGAGGACGGCGGGAAGGAGGAGGAGGAGGAGGAGGAGGAGGCCGAGCAGCAGGAGCTGGAGCTGAGGCCGCTCAACGGAAGTGCGCAGTGAAGCATTATCAAGTCAGACCAAACTTCTTTCTAAAGGAGCAGGAAAAAGAAATAGGAGGATATTGGGACTTTTCTTTCTTCTCTCTGTCGGCAACAAAAACCGCCCTTTCGCAGAAGATCAAAAAAGACCTTTTTTTCGCAAAGGTGGAGGAGGCGAATGCAAACGTCGTCGCGAAGAGAGAAAAAGAAAGTCTGGATTTCGCACACGACGAGGTTCAAGGAGCCAAAAAGTTTCCCCCGGAGACATAATGAAAAGGAGGAGCAGAAGCGGGAGGCGGAGGAGACTTAGGAAGAAAGAGAATTCCTCCCGCTCTTCTTCTGTTCCCTTATGCCCCCTCCTCCGTCCGTCCCACTGACACGGTTCAAACGCCTTCGCGGAAGATTCGGAAAGACGACCGTGTTTGTCTTCGTCTCCCCCCCCCCCCCGGCGACGTGAGTGCTGAAAGATTCCACCACCGCCACGACAGTTTTCTGGGACCCCCCCCCCCCTCTTTTTTGCTTTTCCTTTTCATCTGAGGACCCGCAGGGAGTCCTGACTTTCAGAGGGAGGGAAAAACTGGATCGGGAGCTCCAGATGGGCCAACGACCGACCGACGACCGGCCGGCAACGTTTGGACAGTCCGGCCGAAGAGACTGCGGACAAAAAAAGAGAAGGAAGGAGGACCGGGTTGAAAGGGTTCCACCCGAAAAAAGTTCGTGATGTGATCGATGTCGTTTCGTCTCCCCCTTTCTCTTCCCAATCCTTCCTACCACAACTGAGTCTCGCATAGTGTTACTCCCTAACCCTACTACCCCCATTTCCGCCATAAAGTTAGGCATAAAATACATACTACGGTAGTCTCCCTACAGCTGTGCAGAATCTCTACCACCCAATAAAAAATACGATCGTGTCATCATACAGTGTACGACGTGCGCGCTGCGGTACTTCGATAAAAAATACAAAAAAGTAAGGTCGTCTCTTGGTCGCCGGTGTCTTTGTGATGTTATGGCTGGCGTCCTTTCGTTGTCCCCCCACTCGAACCAAACTGTGCAGTAGCGGCAGCTACGAGAATATACCCATGACATGTCCAACATGTGAAACAGTAAATAAAAATACAAAGCTGTTAAATTTTACCTAAAGCACTCCCATTTTAATGCATCGGTTCACAAAAGGAACAGGTGGAGCTTTCGAGAAGTTGTATCTTAGGATCTACCGATCTAGCTAGCCCTCTAGGTAGAGCAGTATCTCCTCTCGTCTCTGGAATGTAAATGCATCTGTGACATCCATCCTCCTCCTCCTCGTTTCCCGGTCAGGCCTCAATTTTCGCAAGGAAAACACTAAGCAGCCGCACGCCCTACCCATCCCTCTCCTCTTTTCTCGAGTGGGCGTGCTCTCCCCTCGGCGCGGAGCGTCTGGGCGGAGAAAGGAGGGACGGGGAAAGCGAGCAGAGGTGAGGGTTGGGGGGAATTCGGTGTCTTAAACTTCTACCTTCCCTCTTGCATACTTATAGTACCTACCTACCTACTGTAGTTCTTCTCCTACACGATCTAGGCCGCCGCCGCCGCAGCCGCCGGGAGGAGGAGGAGACGAGGGAGGGGCCGCCAGAGAAGTGGCTGCATGGCCTCCCTCACGGCGGTTGCCAAGATTTCTCCCCCTCCTCCTACTCCCTGCCCCCGTCCTCCTCCCACGCTGCACTGCTGTACTTTAAACTCCACCTTTTCCCCACCGGCAGCTGTCTGTACGTCGTGAATGCCGAGTTCGTGGGGGAGGAGAAGTGTATTGGGGAGCATTAGGCGACGAAGGAGCCGCGAATGGGGCAAGGGAGAAAAGAAAAAGAAGACTATTTCGAGTCCGTGACTCTCCACGGTGGCGACCGAGCCGGCAGATGGGCGGTGGCCTCTCTCTCGATCCAGGCGGGGGCGCCGACGCCACTGCAGATAGGCAGAAGAGATGTCGGGCAGAAAATGACTTCAGCGCCGGAGCATCCCCCCCAGCCCCCCACCCGTCTTTTCTTCCGAGGAATAAGAGGGGAAATACGGCTGAGTACGTTTTTCGCAAGTTGGAGCCTCGATCCTCCCGTTGAAGCGGTTGGTCACGTCCTTCCCGGAGGGAGAAAAAGTGGATGTACGGCCAGACCAAATATTCCGGCTGGCTCATGCTGTGTATTCACATTGTCCTTGTGTGTGCACACGGAGATAAGATTCCTCAGCTGCAAAGGCCTCCAATCTCAGCGAAAGTGGTTATGTAAAATTTAGTGGGAGGGAGTTACGTTGAAACTTTGAACCTCCTAACGTTTGCCTACGGTGGGAGAGCGTCAGGTGGCGGCAGATGAAAGTTTCTTAATTATTCAAACCTCGTCTCTCCCTCTTCCCCTACATCCAATCTTTTTGAATTTTGATGTTCTGACGAGGCTTATTGCGAGGCACGAAAAATACATAAGCAGTGAAAACACAAATGCAGTCTACCAGTAATCTTAATGGGCGGAAATATCGTGAACTTTTCCGCTTCCTCCGTCCCTTCCTTTTCTTATAGCTGGCTCTCGCTTTCCTCCTCTTCCATGCGAATCCGGCCTCCTTCTCCCATACATAGCCCTACCCAGCGTGACAGCTTTCACTCTAGCCCTTCTTCCCCTCTCTTCCATCCCCCACCCAAAACCTGAGCACCTGTTTCCCAACTCGCCTCACCCCACCTAAGAGAGAGAAGGAAAGCACTCGAGCCTTTACGAAAGATGGGGAAAGGGAGGTGGGGCGGGTAAGCTGTCTCCTTCCCCTCCCCCCCCTCCTTTCTCTCGCTTTTTCCAGAATACAGGCCCACCCTTCCCCCTCCTCCGCCTCTCCAGCCACCGCAGCCCCAACGACACCCATAGGTGCTTCTTTCGCCCACCAAGACACATGGTCAACCCCAACTTTCTCCGCCTGCCCCAAAGACTGCTGCCTCTGCCGCCTTCCCCACCCCCCTCCCTCTCACGCCGCCTCGGGGCAAAAGCAGACGTTTCCCCCTCCGTTTTCCATCCTCGGCCTCAAGGCGACTACTATTCTCTTCAGTGGTGCCAGCGGCGGACGGAGGAAGGGGCGGCGGTGGAGGTCTGCATAGGTGCCCCCACTGGGAAGGAGTGTGATTCAAATGCATGGTTCGACTGTAAACTCAAAGTGTCTAGTTGTCTGGACGGCCTCTATAAAGTGTTGAGGAGGGGAAGGAGGAGATTGTGTATACTTGGTGCGTCCGCCGGAGAGCAGGCGCCTACTTCAACTGAGGTAAGGATTTTTCCTAGCCAATTATGAATCTTAGTCCCGCAAGAAAACCCCAAAGGTAAATGGAATCTCCTCTCCGCCTCAAAGGCTTTCGAACTGTTTTTCGTCTCTCCTCGGGGGGATAACAAGCAGAAAATGGGTTTCTTCTCCCTCCCTCCTACCCAACCACCCTCTTCTTGCAAAGCCCGCGGGAGATCCCTGCAGATTGGCCTTGCACACACTGCGCCTCCGCTCTGCTCCACCTTCGCCCTCTCGGTTATATTGTAGGATCGAGACAATGGCGGAGGCACCGCTGGAAGGAGGAGAAGAGGAAGAAATCCTCCTGGATTTTCCTCCTCTTCCCCCTCCTTCTAAAGGAGCTCTGTAGGTTGAGGTTACGCCCCGGCTCACCCGCCTTCTTTCGCGAGAAATTCTGTTACGCACAGTGGTGCCGCGCTCTTTAGCATACCAAATTGACGCCTAAGGTTAAAATCTGAATCTCCTCTTTTTCCGCAGTACAGGGTAGTACTACCATATCTCTCGTACCCCACAGTACTCTAGGTGTGACTCTGCGAGTCTGCATTCTGTAATAAAGGGTGGTCCAAAACTATGGAAGAACTACTGTATTGCCATCTTTTCTGGGGCGTTTAGCGCTCAATCTGCATGTGTGGATACTGTGCTGTAACGCCTCCTTTCCGGCCGTCGTCCACTGCTGGAGGGTAATCCAGTGAAGCCAGTGACCCTCGTGGAATGTAAAGTGGCGAAAAAGAAGAAGAGAACGGGAGGGAAAGAAAGGATAGTGGAAGAAAAGAAGCAGTTTGAATAAATGCAAATTTTATTCTTTTTTTCTTTCTCGAGGGCGATCCTTTTGTACCTGTCCTTCCTCCGTCATATCCATCTCGCTACACTTTGAACAACTTGGTGTGCAAACCACGAGGAGGGCGGTATTCCCCTTTTTTGCATCATTTGGCGAAAGCTCACTAGCTCAGCCCGGCCCCCACGACCATCCATTTTCTTGTCGGGCCAAGAATGAGGAAAAAGTGCGGCTGCCGTGCATTATGCAAAATAGCTAGGGTCGCCATATAGACGGTGATGCACAAAAGACTTTTCCGAGGGAGATTATTTTGACTGCTTCCTATATTTCCTCTGTTACCTCACGTCAGAAAAAGAGAGAACAAAGGCGCACTCCGCGAAATTGCCTTCAAGAAATGAAAGGTACCTTTGAAATAAAAAAGGCCCACAGCAAGTCTTGAAGAACAGTCGACTGAGTTGGGTCTACACAGCTCGTAACCCTTTCCCCTCCAGCCATGAATCCTTGTTAGGTTACGCTTTATCTAACCTTTTCGCTGCGTCTACAAAGCCTGACGTACTGCAGCAAAACGGTGTCGTCGTCGTCGGCCTTCGTCTCCCTCGGCCTTCCCCCCCCCCTCAAGGCAGCTCCGATTTCATCTTTTAAAGAGATCGAATTCCACTCGGCAGGGGAGTCAAGAGGACGGAGCGAGGCTGGGCGGGTGCGACAGAGTAGAAAACTGTACTAGTTTAGTTGGGCGGGGATGGACACGACAAGGCCTCATCTTTCGTCGCCACTCTCCTCCTCCCCTACCGACCCTCCCCCTCTTGCTCCCCCAGCTCAGGAGATAATTTGGAAATTCTTTTCAGTACAGAGAGTGTGCCTCCCCGCCTGTATATTGCAGGGACAAATCATACCCTTGAGAGGATACAGTACGAACACGACGAGACAAATCCTTTCCAGAACCTGACGTATTGTGCAAATCCGTTTTCCACTCATATAGTATTTTTTCGTACACGGAATATACGGCTGAGCTAAAGTGATTGCCTTTGGGCGTTGCTTTCAAAGATACTGCTGGTTTGGATACTTCATTCGCGGAAAAGGCCACGATTTCCAGCTAGGGAAAATTCTGTACCTTTTTCTGTGGATCCATAAATCTGAAAGCCCAAAAGGTCCTAGGTCTAGCTGTTTCTTTTACCTTCCCCCGATCTGCCGATATCCCAGATACGGGAAAAAGGGAGAGGAGGGTTGGTCTCCAAAAGCCTCGAAAGTCTCTTGCAGATCTAGCTGCACTCCTTCGTATGTGGTGGACCAAACCAAGTCCTTTCAAATCCAGACTCTGGCCGCAAAAGGGAAAGCAGATGTACACAGAGTACTACTGCACTCTGGTTGCGCCAACCTCTATCCCCACCCTCTTCCTCTTATTCCAACTTTTCCCAGTGTGGAAACTTTTTGAAGAGAGCTGCTCCGCCCCACCCGCCCACCTTCATATTTTTCTTTCCCATTGCCTCTTTACCTCCCTTTCCCTTTCCTCCTACTGTCTGCAGTGCAAAAAACGAGGGGAGCCTCTCATTTCAAGTGAAGAAGGAGAATAAGGGGAAGGAACTCGAAAAGTGCCCGTCACTATTTTCACGACCCTCCCCAAACATACATTTTCTACGTGTACTCACCATTTTTTTTCTCGCAATTCTATCCATTTCGCAGTGCACGATACTTTGTTCATAGGAGTAGAAGAAATGAGGTGGATTGACAGATTTTTTGTCCCTCTCCTTCTTCTATCTCCCCTCTCCAAGCCGACTGCTCTGCTGCTACCCCGTCCGTGACCGCGGAGGACAAATTCCATCCTATCCTCTTCTCAACAGCCCATCTCCTACTACTACTCCCAGTCCCAACACACCTCTCCACCTTTTTCCAGGCCAATCATCCCCGGGTGTCTCCTTCTCCCCCTTCCCCCCTGGCTGGCTGGCTTGCTCCTCCCACCGTAAAATGGCACAAAAAAGTTGGGATGTGGGCAAAGAGTCGTAAAGTTTGAGGAGAGATATTATTGAGCAAACTTTCTCCTTCTCTCTCGGCCACACTTTTCCGCCAAGAGAGAAGGACTACCCCAACCCCCCCAACCCGCACAACACCGGGCGAGGTGGCAAATATTTCACACGATGCCTCCCTCCCCCGCCGTAAACCCGAGACCGCCTTGACCTTGCTGCTGCGAGGACGACGGACGACGGCGACGAGGATGGGGAGAGACAGGAGGGGGAGGGGGAGAACAACTAAGAGTCACGCTCGGTCGCCGCTCCGCACTCCTCCTGACGTGAAGTGACCGGCGGCGGGCGGACGAAGGAGGCGTGATCAGGGAACCCACAGCTAGAAAAAGCATCGCCGTCCGAGTCCGTAGGGTCTCCCCCAAAGTCGATCACCGTTCAAGGACGCCCCTTCCCCGTCAACCTATGCATGCACGTTAACTTCAGCGTCCTCCTCCTCCTCCTCCTTTCTCGGGCCGCTTCGGACACGATTATTAGGCCCTCCTCCTCATTGGGCAAGGGGAGGGGGAGGGGTCGGGGCAGAGCAGACGTCTGTATGCACAAGAGGAGCGTCACCCCTTTCCCCAGCTCTCTCGGCACGGGAGGAGGAGAATGAGGAGAAAAGGGAAACATGCATGACACCGGCGGTGGGACCTTGCGGCCGCCACCGCAGATGTCATTTGCTGGCACTTGGCATCAGCACCCGACCGCCTGCCACACCCCTTTCTTTCCGACCCATCTCGAGATGAAGAAGAACGGGAGGAAGGATCATTATGTGTCTCTCCTCGCTTTGCCAGTGTCGCAAAGGGGCGCCAGAGGAAAAGGCGGTCAACCGTATCGAGGAGGCGGAGGCGGAGGCTATCGAA
>JAAUYB010134950.1_pt1 | contig 14953 bp, 13 predicted proteins | sample 7278071 | NCBI WGS metagenome assembly JAAUYB01 (sample SAMN14350121, study PRJNA611818) | marine sediment metagenome | isolation source: surface marine sediment (1.8m) | place: French Polynesia: Moorea | collected 2018-08
CATGAGACTCACCCTCCGAGGCAGAGGGGAACACGGGGGGCTACTGGACGTGGCCAACAAGCTATGTGAGAGCCTCATCAGGCAAAGCAACCTTGCCCACCTGTACGTTCTGGCAGAGGACGCAGGCGACGGGAAGGTGGAGCTCAAGGCCAGGCAAGTCACCGGCGTCAACATTCTTCTACACCTCAGACCTTCCGAGAGCGCCGCCAGGATCCTGGGGATGAATCCCGGGACCAGCGTCCTCCACTTTGGCAGGGCGAGAGGCGCCGCCGAGGGCTACCTTTCTACCCTCACTCTGACCCTGCCTCCGGACAAGAAGGAATCCGGGGAAGCAGCCACCGGTCATGAAGAGTCCGGGGCGGAGGAAGAAGAAGAGGAGGAGGAGAAGGAGGAGGAGGAGGAGGAGGAGGAGGAGATTGATGATGAGGAGGCAGTGGAGGGGGAGCAAGAAGAAGGAGCCGGGAGGCTGGAGGCTGAAAGAGGGCCCGAGCAACAAAGAGGATCCTACCTTCAAAGACTAGCTCCCTTCTCTGTGGTTTTGGTGGGACAGAGAGGGGGCTCCTTTGTGCAGGGGCTGGGGACAGTGAACGTGGCCTGCTACTGCGGGAGAAACTCAAAGCTCACCGCCGCGGAAATTAGGGTTGCGGGGGATCAGTCAGTTCTCTCCGTCAAAATATTGCAGGCCGATCTGTCTCCCCATGTGTTTCGAGAGTCTGTCCGCGTGTTTCTTGTGCTAGAAATGTTTTCTCTACAGTAAAGCAAAATAAAATCTCTGCGTTTTTACCCTCCTAGATGGCAGATGAGACGGTAGCTGGCCTGGAACCACTAACCGACAAGGAGGAGTACAAGGCAGCGCCTGGGAGTGGGGCTGCCGTCGGGGAGGCGACTGCCAGGGCCAACAGCGAGAAGAGGAGAGAGAAGGTGGAGGAGGAGGAGGGGAAACAGCAAGAGGAGGAAGAAGAGGACCAGGTCTCCCCGGTGGACTCGTCTGAGGAGGAAGCCTCTTCCGCGGAGGAGGACTGCAGCTCCGGCACCGAAGAGGAAGAAGACGAGGATTCTGACGCCGAGGTCTTCGTCCCTCTCCTGAAGGCGGGGATGAAAAAGAAGAGGGCTCCCTCGTCTGGCAAGAAGAGACCGGTGCCAAAGAGAAGAGCGGCAAAGAAGGCGCCCAGGGTCAAGGCCGGAAAGGTGAGAGCCCCAACTGCCAAGAAGAAGAAGACGAAGAGCGTGACACAGAGCAACAGGACCCACCCCGAGTCCTCTGTTGCGGCTCGCCAACGGGTGGTCACGGCGCTCAAGAGGAAGTTCAAGAGCCTCGGGGGTCAGGTCCAAAAGTTCATAGAGAAACAGCTGGTGTAGACAACCATGCAGCAGTACCCGGGCATGCACTACGGGCGGGAGTCCAAGTACAGGCACCTTGGTCCGCCTGCCGAGTTTAGGAACATCAAGGTGAGCTCTTGAAAAGGGGCACAAAGATAGGATACACTTTTAAGAATTCTTCTTCCAGACGGTGCACGCCGGGCCGGGCACCAACGTCAACACGGACAAGACCATCACGTTCAGGCTGCTACTTGGAGACAATGAGTGGGGGAGGTGAGCTCCTTGTCCTGAACAGGAAACCGGCGGGATGTTGATCAGCAAACTCTCTTTCCCAGGCTCACAAACCAGCCCTTCTGGATGAAACTGAGAGCCTACCACCTGAACAAGAACTACAACAACTCCGAGACGGGGACCACAGAGGAAGCTCTGAAGAAGAAGAGGGAGTACCACACCCTGCAGCCGGTGGACAGCAATCTAGACACTTACCTGCCCCCAGCGTCTGGAGGGGGGATCCTCTTCCAGGGGGCAGACGTATACCTCGACGGCCAGGACATCTCGGCCGGATGCGAGGTAGGATCCCTCCAGTTTGTGTACCAGTCCTTGAACAGGACCTTCAGCACGTCCGCCCAGCGACTGAGAATGGGGCAGGAGGTTGCCATCACCACGAGCGAGGACATTGACGACCTGAGAACAAAGTCAGACAGGCTCAAGAGGGCTCAGAAGCCCCTGCAGGGGAACTCCTGGAACGACCAGACGGTGCTCTACCTGGAGTTTGGCTTCGACGGTATCCCGTTCCTGAGCGCTCCCCGGTGCCTCGCCCTGTCCTCCCTCCAACAGCATTACAAGAACGACAATCTCATGCTGCCCCCGGGTGAGTGCTTTTGTAGGATTAATTGTACCGGCTCCCTAACCTTGGCTCCTCCTCCCGCCACAGGATCCTGCCTAGAGATAACCCTGCACAAGAGGGAGCCTCTCCTGTCGGCGCTGGAGTGGCCGGCCATAACCGCAAATTCCTACTTTTCTGAGACGCCCGCCGCCGCGGGACTCATGAAGACGGAGGAGCTCCGCTTTGTCATACAGTCCATGGGGTTGACCTACGAGAGCACGGTCATGTCCAACAGCGGGAAGATCGCCAACGACCTGCAATCAGGCTCCCTGCAGTGCTTCTTCGACTGTCCCAAGATAAGCTACCAAGCCATGATGCCCAGCCAGCAGAGACTGAACATGAGCGTCTTGATTCCCGCCGGAAGCAAGGTTGCCTACATCGCCTTCATGCACGGGCATCAACTTTGGGAGTCCAAGGCAGACAAAAAGAACCTCTCGGGCAGGACCCGCTTCCCCACCAGCCTCCGGCGCGCCATCTTCACCCTTCCCGGCCACGAGACTATAGGCTTCCGGCGGGGCTTTGAGGGGATCGGTTCCTCCTACGGCTTTAGCTCCGACTCATGTTGGGGATACTACAGTGACCTCAGGAGCCAACAGGTGGTCGACTACGACCTGGAGGAGGTGTTCCCCAGGGCGCCGGCAACATACTCTTTTTTGCAAGCCTTCCTGCTGGACCTACGACCCTACAGGATCAAGAAAAACCTGACCATGTCCGTCGAGCTGGAGTTCTCCAGCAACCTGTCGCCCGAGAAGATGTACCTAGTCTCAATCGCCGTGCGGGAGCTCTCCCTTTTCCGCGCAAAGGGGATCTGGAATAGCCTGTTCCAGGAGTGACTTTATTTATTATGCTCGTACTTCCAATCCTCTTCCAGTCCCAGACCAATAAAGTACACGAGGTTCCAAACACACATCGCATTCTCGTCTCCGCAATCGTCGTCCAGCTCCTCCAGCCTGTCCATGTCAATCTCGTTCTCCACCAAGGCGACTGCGTAGTCCAGCTGACCCCCGCTGGTGATCACCTTCTCCTCCTGGAGAACCCTGAAGACGGCGGGGAGGCAGTTTTCTCGAAAATAGTCCGACGCTACAATCTTGCAGTTCAGTTCCACCAGCTTGTAGCTTTCGTACAGGCGCCGGGTGTCTTCCGGGAGGCGGGCATTCTTGAGCAGTAAAGGGCGAGGTGGCTGGGACATGCTGAGGGAGCGGCTTACTGAGCCCTTGCACGGGTAGAGGGCTCTTCTCTTCCTCCTCTCCCCCCTTGTCAAGAGGCGTCCTCGTTGAACAAGTGGAGGAGCAGGAAGTAGATGCAGATCTCGGGCTGACACTGCTGGCCCAGGAAGCGGTCCTCCAACGCCTCCACCGCAATCAAGATCTATACCCTGTATCACCAGGTCCACCAGTGGGTTCAGACAGTCTCCGTGATAACGCCGGCCTGCTCTCTGGACCGTGCGAAATATGACGGGAAATATTAGGAGGACCCACTGAGGCAGCGTTAGGCGCGGCACAGGAACTCTGAATCGGCGGGAAGTGTGGCGTTAAGCGAGGCAACGGGTGGGAACCCATTGAGCTAGAAGCTAGGCGGAGAAAAAAGGAAAACTGAAGTGCGCAATCTCGTGGTGCGATCTTTATTGCTCAAGCTAGTCAAGCCTCATCTTGTTCCACTCTTCTGCATCCAGCTCAACCCTCATTCTCAGCTTCCAGGGATCGTCTGTCCCAAGGTAGGCAGGGAGCTCATTGCTCCTCAAGACCAGGGGAACGCCGCACGGCTTGTAGCTGACCGTCTGGTCCTCGCCAGAGGAGAGGATCACTAGCCTCATGCCAGGGCCCCATTGAAGGGAGTACCCATCCCCCAGGTCACCGTACTTGTTGATGGAGATGCTGATGACGTTCACCTCGGCTTCGCTGGCCCTGCGGAAAAATGCAATGTCAGGCGGCATCACTAGGAGAATAGGTGTTGAAGGGTCCCGACCTCTCCGTGGTCCTGGTGACTACCACGGCCACGTGGAGCCGCGACTCCCATGGGAGCTTTACGAGTAGCACTTGCTTCTCCGCCCTGTTTGCCAGGGAAACACTGTCCTCCCTGGCAGGAAGGAGGTGGGTGTTGGCAGCGTAGTAGGGGGAGTCGAAGGACTTCTTCACCTCCAGTGGGAAGACTCTGCCGCATGAGCCCAGGTGGGAGACAAGTAGGTGCCTGGTGCGAGTCGTGCCGCAGGCCGGGCATCCTTCCTCAACAAACTGACACTCTCTCTCATGGAGTGCCAGGTCCCTAGAAGGAGAAAAAAGGACACTTTAGGAAAAAAAGCTGGGTTCAAGTGCTCACCTGGCGTCCTGCATGGCGATCCCGCAGCTCCTGAAACGGGATAGAGTCTAGAGCTCTAAAAAACCAAGAAATGCTTTGACCCACTTGAAGTGCTTGCAGAACTTGGTGCCGCTCCTGTAGAGAGCAAGGGCCACCTGGCTCAGGACCCTCGCCTCCAAGAAGGGCCCTGCAAAAAGAGTCTGTACACAGGAGAAAAGAGAAGGAGAAAGGGTCATGACCATCAACGTTGCACACCGAGCAGACCGTGGTAAAGTTGGTGCTGAAGCGGCTCTGAAAAACAAAGCATTTGCGATGTTGCTGCAAGGATTAACTCCTGACACTCACATGGTAGCAGCGCCGGCAAATAACATGAGAGTTTACACACGTGTGCAATGGTGCAGAGTCGGGACTGAAAACCGAGAGGCAGATGAAGCACTAGAGGAGGGAGGAGGAACCTTGAAAAATGAGCTCCCTGTACCCAAAGAGAACCGGGATCTCACCGCCAACTCTTCCACCAGGATGTGCCTGATTGCCTTCTCCAACTCCACATTGGTACCGGGGACGACCCTCCCATGGAGCGGGGGCTCTTCCCCGGCTCCGTCCATCTCCCGGGGGGAGAATATGCTGGTGGAGACTTGAGACTCGGACCACTCGGACTCACTCATGTCAGAAGTGACAAAAGCGAGCGGAACACCTGAACTGAGGAGTAGGGTAGAGATAGTCATCTGAGAGGAAGGAGAGTGGAAAACGTCGCCTCCCCTTACTCGAGCTCCGGCGGACACTAACTCTCATTGTGGAGAGTGGAGAGGGACCGCAAACATGAGCTCGGATAACTCCTCCAAGGTTGCCCCGGCGGCCAAGCTGCTGGTAGCGAACAGGTGAGGACGAGACATGCTGTTTGTCCAAAGACTCTCTCTCTCTCTCTCTCTCTCGTCCGCCCTCCCGCAGGATCCATCTTGCCGCCGTTTGCAGCCTGCTGTCAAGGGCCGGGGCGGCCGTGAAAGACCTTTGTAAGGAGCAGTCCCCAGCCCCCGGAAAGCCGGTTGACGACTGGGACTGCAACTGCCATTTTCCCGCTTCAATACGGGTGGAGGGGGTCAAGCTATACCTAAATGCAGAGGCCCTGGTGCTGAGGGCAGACCACCCCACCACCTCGGACGAAGCTCCGCTTGGGGACGACCTCAGCCTCAGCATTGACGTCAACCTGGCAGTAGGGCTGGCTAGAAAGTGCTCCTTCCTCTCCTTTTGTGGGTCTTTTTTCCAAAAGGTTACCTCCAACTCCTATTCCGATGCTTAACTACCCTTTCCTAGATAACGACGAGCCTTCCGCTTACGGGAAGTGGACCTCCTTCCCCTACGAGTGCGGCGATCGATCCGGGGCTCTCTCCCTGAGGAGAGAGCATCATTTGGTGCGCCTCCAGGATGAACTGGAGGAGGAAGGGATCCTTCCTCGCCAAGCGACCACCTTTGGAATGTCAAGACAGTGCTTTCACAAGTTCATTCAGAGTCTTCCAGAAAACATTTGGCTAGCCATGAGACCCGACCTAGGTAGTGCACATTGTATTTTTTCCGTTGTGTGTTATTTGCGGAGCATTAGACTGTACTTCTCAAGTTTGGGAGAGGCCCTGGAAAAGGACTCAGCCGGGAGGGATGAGCTACTGAGGGGTCTGGAGTCACTGGTCGAGATGGTAAAGGCTGATCTGAGACTCTTTTTCCGAATCCTCCATGACCTCGGGGTGCTAATGCCAGCTCAGAGAGACACCTTGGAGATCGTGCTTGACTTTGTGGAAAAGAGGGGGAAGATGACGCTTCTAAAGTCCCTAGTACTTAGCACACTTTCGGTCTCCCTTTTTTCCAAATACAAACTGCAGGAGGGGCGTTTCGTTAAAAATCCCTTGTTCTATATTTCAACAACACTCCGCATGCATATTTTACTGTTTAATTGGCAAAAAATCATCGGGCAATAAATGACATGTTCAACCACAGCACTTGGCCACCAATGCCCCCAGTAGGAAGCAGAGGATGGCGCTCGAGACATGGAACAGGCTGTAGGCTGGGATGTACATGCTGGGCAGGCAGAAGTGGCCGCCGCCTCCGCTGCCAGGTAGAGAGGAGCTCCAGGCGCTATCCCCGCTCCCCTCCTCCTCCTCCTTGTCGTTGCCCTGGATAGGCTGGGAGAAAGAGCAGTTCTTCTCCAGAGCCTTCTTCTCCGCCTGGCAGGCCTCCTCTCCCGCCGCGGATCTGTTCCTGCAGTCCTGGAGATCCTGACTGGTGAAGTTGAGGCGGACGTCCAGAACGGCCACTCGTGAAACGGAGCCGGTCAGGTCCGAGGCGCAGTCGCGAAGCTCCACCGAGAGAGTCTCCTTCTCCGCCAGGAGGAGCTCTGCTTGGCCTGAGCAGTTTCCCAGCTTCCTGAGGAGGTCGCCTGACTCAGCGCGAGACTTGGCAAGGTCACCCCTCATCAGATCGAGTTGGTACCTCATGTCGGCCTGCTGGGAGTGGGTGTAGGACAGGTTAGCCGCGCAGTGCTCCCTCTCCACCGTCGCGACCTTGAGCCGAGCGGCGCAGTCCGCCCCCTCCCCGGCAGCATCTAGCAGGGAGCCTCTCGAGCCCGGGCCGGACAGGTAGAAGCGCTCAATGGATCCAATGCAGTCGTCCAGTGTGACGGCGGGGTCCAGGCACCACCTGCAATGAGAAAAAAAATAGTTTATTAATCAAGATTTCACCCACTTTCTTACATGCACCGCCCAGCTACCTAGAGACCCTGCCTGAGCTTCCCTTCCTGAACGTGCTCTCCTACCTGCCTGATAAGGACCGAGTTCGTCTTGGCTGCGTAAGCCAAACCCTAAGGCAAAGGACAGTGACCGAGAGATTGAAGTGCGCCAAAGAGCTCCTCCTCAAGTGGACGGGCGAGACGAGGGAGGGGTGGATGGACCACCTGCGCGACCTGCCTTGCCACAAGATGGAACAAAAAGCCATGCTCCTGGGCAAACTTGGCTCAGACTGGCGGGAGAAAAAAGATCTGGCCATTCCTCTTGACAGCAGGAACGACGGTGAGCCAGGGCAAATCCGATAACAGCCGTGTCTTACAATTTTCCCTCCCCCTCCCCTCAGTCTACTCCTTGGCGGCTAACGACAAGGCTGGCCTAGTGGCGGTGTGCTACAACTTGTGGAAAATTGACATCTTCAAACAGCAGGAAGCCACGGGGTTTTTCTCGCTTTTCTCGCGGATAGATATTGTACATCAACACATCTCCGAAGAGTCAGTGCTCACCTACCTGGCCTGCTCCTTCTCTCCCGGAGGAAACTACCTGATGGCTGAGCAGACGGACGACTTTGGCACGATCAAGTTTCACTTGTACGAGGTGCAAGAGGGACGCGGTCGGAAGATCTCCAAACTCCTAGACGCCGTCAGTACAGCCGAAAGGTTCCCGAGGTACTCGTTCTCTTCGGACACATCCCTGCTGACGCTCGAGACCTTAGACAGGCGGGCTTGGATCTGCTCTACCATGTGGGGAAAGGACCCGCCGCGGAAATTGGGGGGGATCCCTGTCGACCTGGAGATGTCAAATGTTGGCTCCTGCGCCATGTGGATACCTGGCTCTCCGACCTTGGGCGAGGTCTCTACGGAACTAGAGCGAGTGTGCCTGCTGGCCGCCTCCTGCTGTCTCAACGCCGGTTGCAGTGTCATCGCCTACCATCGCCTGGATCTGTTTCGGAGTGAGGACGGAAAGGTGGTGGACAGGAAAACGCTGATGCTACCAGGTGAGCTCTGAACATTTGCGCAGCATGCATAATGGTCGTACTCTCCCTCCGTTCTCAGGTACGGTGGTCAGCATGGAGCAAGACTCCACCCATGTCTTCGTGGTCCTCCTCTCTCCCTACCCGGCAAGCCAGACTCCCTCCACCCTGGACGAGGGGGCGAAGCACTGTCCCCTGCGGGAACACCACGAGGGAAGCTGCATGGTTCTGATATTTCGGAAATTTCAAGAAAATTTTTTTTCCGACCCGGTCGTCCTGAGTTACGACAAAATTCTCTGCAGCTATATGGAGAAAGACGACTTGATTGATAAGCGCCTTGTGATAACGCAGCGCTTTAAGTTGAGCGCTTGGTACATGATTTTGATGACAACCTCCAAGATCTTGATGCTAGTTAAGGGTTTAAAAGACGAGGGGTGGCAGAAGAGAGAAGAAAGGAGCTACTTGTGCCAACCTTTCAGAGAGGGAGCTCTTGTGTTGGTAGACTCCTCCCGCATTAAGTTTCTTGACCCCTTGACAAAAGCAACAGCCAACAGTTGAAGAAATCGCAAATTAAAAAAAACGAGAGGGGCAACTTCGTTACAGCACATATTAATTGGAGGAGACTATTTATTTAGCGACTACATCATTTTCTTTTGCATATCTTCATGCAGTCTTCTTTGGCGCTGGACCTTCACCGGGGTCGCCGTGGTCTTCCCCGTCCCTCCTCCTCTTTCCCTTTGTGCTTCCGCCCTTCCTCACTCCGCTGAGCAGCGTGACGTACAATTCGTCCGCCAGCTTCCGGCCTTGGTCCAAGGGGAGGAGGAGGAGGAGGGTCAGCGCAAAGTGCGCTTGGAGGTCTCGAACGTCTCTCTCCAGGCGCTTGAAGCCCGCCAGGTACTTTCGAAGTACCAGGAGGGCCATGTCGAGGGAGAGATCTTCCAAGAGGCTCTGGATTTTAGTCCAGAGTCTCTCGGCCTGGAGACCCTCCCCCTCCGCCTCCCCTTCCCCCTGGACCTCGGGCGCCCCCCTATCCTCTCCTTCCTGCTGCGCTGCCACTGTAGCCACTGCTCCCCCTTCGTCCCCCCTTGCTCCGGGATCATCTCTGCCTCTCTCTGCCTTTCCTGTTCCTCCGGTGGCGGCCTCCTCCTCCTCCGTCCTCGTCCCAGCCTCTCCCCCCACCTCCTCCTCCACAGGTTGGGTGTCTGCCACGTCTTCTTCCTCCACCAGCTCCACACTGTTTTCCGAGAGCTCCCCATCAGTAGAGGCGCCGCCGCTGTCCCGTTCGCCGCTGAAGTCGCTGTCGCTCAAAGAAGAAGAGGAGGAGGAGGAGTCTTGTTCACGGGCCGCCCCGCTGTCCCGGGGTAATAACCTCTTGTGGCGGTCGCTGAATGAGTACTGCAGGTATTTGCGCGGCATTTTGGGCGTGAATGTGGGATCCCTCTCTCCGGGCTTCTTCGTCTTCCTCTTGGACGCCCTGGAGGGGACGGAGGAGGATGGTGATCTGGAGGGAAGAGACCGGGGCTGGGAAGGAGGAACGGGTGCCCGGCCCTCCAGTGGGTCTGGCAATTCCTCCTCCTCTTGCGGCGCGACGGCAGTGGAGGAGGCAACGGGAGCCTGCAACTGAGTCTATTAATTTTTTGGGGAATGAAATAGGAACGCCAAGAAGAGCACACTCACGGTGTCTCTCAAGCGGGGAGCGGAGTGTGATTTGGTCGACTGTTGTTCAGGTAGTGGGGGCCTTGAGTCGGTCCGCCCCTCCTGCAAGTACACAGAGCTTGTTATACAATATTTAAATTTTTCTTCATTTGAAGGACTCACCCGGGGTCCACCCTGGGAGTCTACCGGGCCGACAGGGTCCAGCCCCAAGGGGTCCACCGGAGTCCTCGCGTTTGAGGTGTCCGCATGGGGAGTTGGTCGGGCCTAGAGTAGGTGGGGAGAGTTGTTGGGAAAATCTTTTTAGGCTCTTTACTACAAGCGCCTCACCCCTGTTGTCTCAAGAGTGATATGAGATGGAGCCTGCTCCCGCAAAGAGCCCGCCGGAGGACCTCCGTTCCTCCCTGTCCCACCAGAGGCCTGCAAAAAGAAAAGACACGGGGTAATGAAGCAAATGGGGGACAGATGGGAAGCATTGAAATTACCAGCGATATCTGGGACGTCATCTGACTCTGCTCTTGCTCCCTGGGTGGTCCTGCAGGAGCCGCAGAGACAGGTGGACCTGGGCGGCGAGAGTTCCCCTAATGGATGCTGCCGTAAGATAAGAGTGTTTATTCCGTCTTAGTTAGTGTCACCTGCTCGTTTTGGCTCTCCAGGTGTTGAATCCTCAACTCCATCTGGTTTAAAGTTTGCCATAGGATCCTCCTGTCTGCCTCGCTGGAGGTCGGAGACGGGGCGGAGGGCTGAACCCGGGAGTGGTTGTTGTCGTCCTCTTCGTCGGAAATCTCCAAGAGTGGGACGGACGGACCGATCGTGGGGGAATCGAGTGCCGCCGCCTCCGCCGCCGCGGGTGGAGGACAACGCTTGGTCCTGAGGGGAACCGCCGCCCGGGGGGGCACTGGAGCCACGGGAGTCTGACCCAGCGACGGAGCCGCCAGAATTCTCCGGGGAGACTGTAGCGTCTCCGTTGGCCTACAGGCAGCCGGCGGGGCTCTGGAGGCGGCTACCATCCTTTCACTGGCTCCGCCGCCCGCCGTTGGCTTGACTCCGCCGCCCGTCTTCGGATCTGCCGCCGGAGGTGGTTCCACCGGTGGAACCCAAGGTGGCGGCGACGGTGGCGGGGAACTTGGGCTGGGAGTTCGCATCTTCACCACCAAGACCTTGCAGGGCTTGACCATTCCAAATCGGCACAGGCCGGAAGGTCCGGCAGGGGGAGTGCAGGGTCTCCTCCTGCTGGCGGAGCGAGGCTTCTTGCTGGCCGGGCGGGGTCTCCTGCTGGCTGGGCCGGGTCTCCTGCTGGTGAGGTGGGGTTTCCTGCTGGCTGGAGATGGTTGGCAGCGACGGCGTGATGACCGTCTAAGAGGCTCTGCGGCCCCAGGACCATCCGGGTCCGTGGCCGGTGGAGGGGGCGTTGTCCCGGGAGGCGGCGGTTCTGGAGTTGCAGTTTCGGACGACGCATTCACTTTCTGTGTCGGCCGGACCGGAGGGATTTGACCGGCCGGTCCGCGGGAAACGGCTCTGAAGTCCAGCGCCTCCTGCGGAGTGGGAAATATCCGGGGATCTCGCAATTCCCCGGGCAACGGGGCTTTCTTCCCGGCGGGACCCGCCAAAAGGGGGAGAGGTGTTCCACTCGAGCTTGCGCCCGCAGAGAGATCCCCTTCTTCAACAACCCGGCGTGGGATCGAGCCATCTTGCCTTGGGTCTACAGCGGCGGTCTGGGTTGGATCGTCGGCGGGGGGCGCTGGAACCGTCCGGGTTGACGGTCCTCCCCTTCCTCCCGCGTTGCCCGACTCTGCCTGGTCCACGACATGAGTCAGGTAGCACGGTCCACCGCACCCTGTCATTCCTGCCTGCGTGATGTCAGAGTTGTCCTGGCCAGCCCGTGCCGTTACTCCAGAGACCGCCACGGTCTGCCGAACTTCTGGCGTCGGAGCGGTGGTGAATGGTGGGATGACCCTCACGCCGTCCGGTAGGAAGGGAGCCGGCACGGTCCCGGGCGGGGGTGGGGGTGGACACCCGCCAGCGGGCGAACCGTATGGTACACCGCCCCAGCTCAGGGGCAGGGTCCCGGTAGCGGTAACGGTGGTGACCGCCGTTGCCGGCCAGTTAGCCGTCGTCGCGTGAATGGGATGGGGTCCCCAAGGGCGGCGGAGACTGTCATGCTGCTGGGGTAGCTGCGGCATGGGCGAAGGCGGCGGCTGCTGCAGCAGCTGGGGAGGCAGAGGGTGCTGAGGTAGCTGCGGCTGCCACTGCTGCTGTTGCCACTGCCCTCCCGGCTGTTGACAGTGCTGCTGCTGCTGATGCCACATCTGCTGCTGCTGGTACCACAGCTGATATGGCTGCTGCAGAGAAGGCAGCGGGGGCATGGGCCATGGTGGCGACTGGTGGCTGGACTCCACCGCTGGGTCATTGGAGCGGACGCTTTCCCCCGCACCCACCGTCGCTGCCGTCATCGACGCAACGGTCACGAAGGTGGTGGGCGTCTCACCAGCGCTCACCACATTGGCGTCCAATTGAGCGGAACGGTCCCCACTCATTGTTTTGTCACCGTATTCACAATACACTCAACTCACCGGGCGCCAGGTCGTACACCATAAAGTAGCGCGAACATATACTACCGGTAAAAATTCGTCAAGGGTTTGGGCTTTGTTTTAAGCCTTTATGGGAGGACGGAATTGCACAAGACCACTACTACACTCCTCCCGCCCCTCCTCCACTAGCCAAAGGTACAATTATTGGTCCTATGTCCAAAACACAACACATGAGGGAACTAAATCCAACACTAGGCACCGGCGCCCGCGGCACCTTTCTTGTGCTTGTCAGTTTTCAAACACAATAACTAATTGGTTTTGTTTTTCTGTACAGCTCAGAATGCACCTATAGCAACAATGTTTCTCCGAAAACAAAGAAACTAAGACTGACAGCAATTCTTTTCCACACAGCTCAAAAAATGGAATCAGATAATGTCAATCTGAGGTGGAAGGAAGGGAGGAGGATGACACCCACAAAGAAAAAATGCCGCGGAAAGGACTCTAATGGACAGACCTGTTTGTATCCTACCCCATTTCCCAAAAGCAAGGAACTACTTACTGTACTGCGTTGTCGTCCTCGCAGAGACACTTTGTGTTTTTGGAGCACTGCTTGAGCTCCAACCACGACATGCTTCGAGCGCACAGGTACCACAAAAGTGCCGTTTTATTCATGTTTTTAGAGATTGAATATGAAGGGACAGCAGCTATAGATCTCGTTCTGCTTCACTGTTCTGTCAGTCCGCACACACACACAACTATACCCCGTAAAAATTGTCGATCAAGCATCCATTCCTTCCTCCTAGAATTTCCGCGACCGCAAACTCAGAAATTGGACAAAGAAATTATTGTTTAACTATATTGTTTTTGGTGACTTTTTCCCCTCCAAACTGATTCAACAATAATAATAAATGAGAAATAGCATAATTCATGTTGAATATGTCTTTCTCTCATTACCCCCCAAACAGAAATATAGGTCTAAACTTTAAGTGTGTGTATCTTGGATTCCTTATACTTTACACACGAAAAACTTTCACCACGACCTACAATAATGTTACTGAATAATTTCATTTAAAAAAAATGCCATTTTTGAAAAAAAATTGGACATTTTTTTCGAAATTCCCGCTCTAGGCAGATGTTAGAAACAAGACCAAATAAAAATTCTACAAATATCTGGTTAATTTTTTTCAAGGTACAAAAACTTATAGATAGAGAAGTCTCATACAATGTCAATTTTTTCTCCCCCTGGTTTTTATTTGAGTATTGTTTTCTACATAGACTTTTTGGCACCTAAAAAAGCCCAACAAAAAGAGCTGTGTATATGTGTGTGTGTGTGAGAGAGAGAGAGAGACAGAGAGAATTGTTGTGCGTGCCAGTGTGGTTGTGAACAAACTACAATAAAAAGTGTTCTAAAAACAACTATGGTGATTTCCTCCTCCTCCTTCCTCCTCCTCCTCCTCCTCCTCTCCGTCTCGTCTTCCAGCGCTGAGGCCGGAGGAGGCACTTCTTTCTTCCCCTCCTCCTCCTCCAACAATGGTGCTGGAGTGGACGACACCTCTCTCCTCTGTCCGCGGACGTTTCGAGGGATTTTAAGACTTGGCATCACACGAATTTCCGGGGGGGAAACAGGTGCTTTAAAAAATGAAATTTACAAACTACTGTAACTAAATATTTATGCTTAGGATCTCTGTTCATCTCTGACCGCGACCCTTACAATGGCTGGCCCAAAATGGTAGCAACAATCAAGGATGGAGCTGTCTTTGAGACCGCGGTAAAATAATTGATAAAATATGCAAAAAAAAAAATTTTGTAAGCATTTGCTCTTTTTATCAGGTATCTGATGCATACAGGGAGGGAATGAAAGACTGCATCAGTTCAGCAGCAGCAACAACAAAAACATCTCCACCTCCCACCTCCCTCCTTCCTTCTTCTCCCACCTCCTACTCACCAACTGCAGCAAACACCTCCTCCTCCTCGTCCTCCTCCAACTGCTCCTACTTTTCTACCACCACCACCAACAGCACCAACAGCACGCAGTCAAATGAATACAATTCAATTTCTGGATCGGTACAGGCAATCTTTGGACTTATTTCTACCCTCGGCTTGATGTATGTGTCCCTTTCCTGCTACTGCCTTGTGAAAAGGAGGAAGGTGCTCTGGAGGAAGTGTTCTGCACACGGAATTGAGATTGTCCAGGAAGAGTCTGTTGAGCTGCAAAGCTTCAGCCAAATTCAGATTGTTTGATTAGGTCTCTCATTTATTAGAACATTGTAGCATTTATTCCATTTATTTGATTCATTTTATTTATTCCATTTATTCCATTTATTCCATTTATTTTATTGTAATGCATTTTCCCCATTGAAATTAATTGTCTTTTGCTTTTTTACCGTGGTTCCTTTGCAAAGATGAAGAAATATATTTAAATCTTGCCAAATATGACATATTTCATCTGCATTTTTTCCTCTCTCTCTCTCTCTCTCTCTCTCTCCCCTACCCGCGTATTTTCATCATACTATACTCTCTCTCTCTC
>JAAUYB010038574.1_pt1 | contig 14944 bp, 20 predicted proteins | sample 7278071 | NCBI WGS metagenome assembly JAAUYB01 (sample SAMN14350121, study PRJNA611818) | marine sediment metagenome | isolation source: surface marine sediment (1.8m) | place: French Polynesia: Moorea | collected 2018-08
CACTACGTCACGCTAGTAGGGATTTTTAGTGTCTGCCTTCCACACCCTTCTACAACACCCTTGGGACACACTAGACCGCCTGGTTGGGAGGATATGGGGTCTCAATGCAGAGGCTAACTTCTACTACTTTTTGAATGTCCCTATGCCTCATACTGCACATGAGCAGGCACTAGCAGACATTTGAAGGACAATGAACTGAACAGCAGTGTACTGATGGCCCACTTTGCTATGGTAATTTCAATGGCCAAACAGTTCTTTTGGCTGGCTGTGGAGTCTCTTATTTAAAAGCTGAAGACCAATTGGCCCTGTATTATTCTCATTTATCCATATTTCAGCAAGGTTGCCAGGTACTAAAGCAAAACCTTCGTCATATTTGGTCAGTTTTGCGCCTCCGCCAAGGCTGATTGCTTCAATGAACCCCCATCCCCTTCCCCTAGACCAGCAACATGATTATCCTTCTGTTTTCCAGTTCTGTGACCCCCACCGCCGCCAGACCGGTCACCACGTGGAGTACGAGAGCGGGGAGTGGGAGTACGTGGGCAAGATGGTGGCATCCCTGGCCTCGATATCCCTCATGATACACAAGTGGTGCGCGAGGGACAAGGGGACGCTCATCGCAATCACAAAGTCAGTCTTATTACGCTATATATTTCGATATAGTGTGAATTCATGAGTTTATGTTTCACTTTTTTACAGCAACGCGATCAAGTCCATCATGGAGGAGCAGGGCCCGATGCGCTCCTGCTCCTTCAAGCTGGCGGGGCCGTCGTCAAAGGAGGCAAAGTACGAAATAACGGCGGTAAACGTGCTCAAGGACAAGGTAAAAACATATACATTTATTTTTAATCTATTTTCATGTGCAACTACGTGTTGTTGTTTCAGGTTTCTGTGAACGTTCCCTACCAGCGCTTCCTTGCCGGCCTGATGCCCTCCTTCAACGCCTTCGGGGAGGAATTCGCCTCCTCCTTCGCGCGGAGGCTGGCATCGCACGGGGACATTTTCCACCTGGTGAGAGAGAAAGTCGTGGAATGGAGGGAGTTGTTGCTGTTGTTAATCAAGAAAAACCGTTATTGTTTTTGATGTTTGGGGGACAAACAACATTTTTAAAAGTTCATTAGTGCGTTGCGCGTGTGGCCATGGCACTGTCTTCTGTCTATAAATAGCAAAAGATTTTATTCCTTACGCAAAACACTTCAAATTCGCAACGAATTAACGAGTGTTAGTTTTATTCAGGCGTGTATTACACGTACACAGTGTGACCAGATTTTTAGACCCCAAAAAGCGCGAATTTTCGGCAAAAAGCGCGAAAAAAAGCGCCAGCCTAAAATGGCAACTTTTTAATTGCATTTTTACACGTTTCAGGGTTGGTTTAGTTTCAAACTTTTTGGATAAAATTATTTTAAAATTTTGATTTATTTTTTACTACATAAATTTCTTGAAAAGGGAAAAAGAGCCACTTTTTCAAATTTCGCGCAATGAGCGAGGGGGAAATTTCAGCGCGCGAGTAGCCTTCAAAAAGCGCCACTTTCGCGCAAAATCACGAGATCTGGTCACACTGCACGTACAGACTATATTACTAAGAACCTTTTTCCATTAACATAACGGGCGCGAAACAAAGTCGACTTTCTTAAGCAAGTTGAGGATAAAGCCTTGTTTTTGCTCCAGTTTAGAAAAAGAACATTTTAATGTTTTTTCGCATCGAAATAAACGCCCTCGGTTTCCAAAAAACTGACTTTTGAGAGGGAACTAGTCGTCCCAGAAAAGATATCAGGAGGCATTCGCGGAAATTGCGCCATCTGTCAACGTTTTTCCTAATTTCTTTCTGTGCCCGTTGGTTGTGTTGAATGTAGATTCAACTCTTGGCAAGCCTTGGAGCACTGCTACTGTATGACTATGTGGTATTACTTTCAATGCAACTTTCCTACTCCTTCCTGTTTTTCAGGTGGACCCGCTGATCACGGCCGTGGCCGCCCTTGGCACGATGGACGCTGGGATGTGGCGCATGAACGGGACTCCCGCACTAGGGATGTCATTCCTCTACCACAACTTCTACCTGTGTCCATCGCTCAAGAGGCACGATCTAATAATGCTGCAGGTGAAGAAGAAACATTTATGTAAAAAAATAGCAGCAGCTTTGTTCAATCTTTGTACTTACTCAATCTTCTTCCTTTATACTTTTCGTTCGCTCTATCTTACAATCTTGGTTTTCCCCCAGTCCGCCATCTGTTCGATCGAGGACCCCGGCCGCATCACCTTCGCCCTCCTGGAGAGATTCCAGCTGGAGGACTGGGCGGACAAGAAGCTGGAGAAGCCATGGAGGAAAGGAAACAAGGACGAGGTATAGTTACACTTACACACACGCTAAAATTCGGGGTTTTTTTGACAAAATTTTCTTTTTTTACCTGCGAACTGCAAGTTTAAGAACTATGTGTGTGAGTTGTTCTGTTGTGCGGGGTATGAGTTGGCCCATTTCCCTTGGCTTCAACACTTACCGTGTGTGTCTCTGGGTGGGATCTTGTAAGCCGGCCAAAACAGTTAGAATTCTTTTCCTTTACTTTGCTTGACAAATTCACGTCATGGTAAGATCCAGCAACTCTCTGTCGGTTAATTTCATAATTTCCTTCTACTATAACGCTTCTCTGTAGATTCTCTTCGAGGTGGGATCAAGCTTTCCCTCCCCCTCCCCTTATCATCCAAATTTGACACTCTTGTCTATTCCGCAGGTCTTTGAACAATGTCTGATCTGGTTTCAGGACGAGATCTTGAAGACTACGACCCGGGCCGAGATCTTCCTCCAGCTTATCCTGGCTGCATTCCTGGAGAGACACGTCCACGGGGTGGGAGAGGTGAGAAAGCGAGATTTTGTGTCCTGCTGTTTTTTAAAAAAGATAATTTTTTGTCAAACTTTTGTAGGTGTCTGAGCGTGAGGAGCTTCGTTACCGCGTGATCCAGCTTCTGTGCGCTGAGGCAATGGCACATTCCAGGGTCATGGAGTCACTAGAGGTAAAATATCGATTTGTTTCAAGTATTATATTTGATTTTTTTGTAGTTCCACCCATACCTGGAAATGGAGTCGTATGTTTTCTTAGGGGGTAATTTGAAGGCCAAAAAATCAATGTTGACCAATTGATTTTTTTGTCTTTACCCCCTAAGAACACATACCACCCCATTTCCAGGTATGATTCCACCCGTCTGGGAAATTTTAAAACTTATTACTTGATACAATACTTCTTCAATTGCTACTTTATTTTCTTTCAGGTCGTCGAGGAGGAGGTCTCCCTGGTGGACGAGGAGCTGAAGGCAGTGGCCGATCCGGAGGGGGCGGCGGGGAAGAGGGTCTACAAGGTCAAAAAGGAATTCCAGGCTCAGTTCAACCCCTTCTACTACTATTACAACACGGAACACGCATCTAAGGTGGGTCTTATTCTCTGCAGTTTTGAGCTCTTTCGTTGTATGTCCCTCTTCGTCTTTCCAGGCCTTGTATCGGCAACTAGAGCTGAAGAAGAAGGCCAAGGATCGCCCCCTTTGCCCCCCGCCGCGGCTGCCAAGGCTGTGTCACACTTTCAAGGGTCTCCCTGCAATAGCCTCTACGCCGCCGGTCGTCAAGGCCATCATGTGCACGCTAGAAAGGTACATTAGTCACCCAAATATTTTTAAATGCAACGCTTTCCTATCTATTTATTAGGGCCGGCGAGTCCAAGAAGCAGAACAAGTACTTCACCCCCAAGATGGTCCGCCAGGTGTGCTTCCTGATATCCCAGGCCTGCCAGGACGACCTGACGTACGAGACCGAGGGCAGGTTCGTGCGCCTGTCGGAGGAGATGGACCTGGCGGGGAAGCTGAGGGCCGTTTTGACGTCGCCGCACGAGGATCTCAAGGCGGAAGACATCAGGGAGCTCGTAGGATATACGCTAGACAGGCTAAACGAGGCCAGGTCAGAAAGAGAAGATGAGACTAATTTCCTTTTCAAACTTTTGTTAAACGTAAATGTTATCTCTCACGCAGGTCCTCCATCCTCAACGTTGGCCTGGGCCGTCAGGACAGCTTGGCCAGCGAGGCTGCCTCCTCCTCCTCCTCCGACCTGGCCTCCGCCTCGACCTCGACCTCGGGCGGCGTCGGCGCGGAGGACGCTGCGGCCGCGGCCGCCCGCAAGCGCCGCGCCGAGGCAGCCGCTCACCGCCGCCAAAAGATGCTGGCCCAGATGAGCGCCCAGCAGTCCAAGTTCGCCAAGCAGCACGCCTCTGACCTGGAGACCGTCGAATTAGACAGCACCCCCACTCCATCGGCGGAGGAGAGGGCATCGCAGGGGTTCTTCTCAGACCAGGGGGCAATTCCAAAGGGGAGCAGACCAGAGACCCATGCAGTCGCCGTTGGGCCAAGGAGGACACCACCAGCCATAGTCGACAGCTCAAAGTAAGAAAAATATTACGGAATTTATGGGAGCCTAAACCTGACTTTTTTCCTCTTTCTTTCCAGGTGCTACACCTGCATCCTCTGCCAGGCTGACCAGTGCCTCTCCTTGTCCGGCGACCCCTCCCAGGACGCGCTAGTCACGCCTGCGCACATTCAGAACTCCACCGTGCTATCGCAGACGGTCGACAGCGCAGCTACGGCGCTACCGTGCAGGTGGGTGGTAAAAAACGGTGAAAAACAAGTTGGTATCATCCTTTTACTGCAGCAAGTGCGAGTTATATTCTACTCTGTCCTCAGTCACCTTAACTGAAAGCTGCCATGTATTGCCATCCTGCCTCTTAATTTCCCCCCCAAAATTTATGAATTGTATTTATTCCTGGTACAGGAGCCGCGTTGGCGACGACCACCTCTCCCTGACTGCCGACTGCGCCCCCGCCGTGGTGAGCTGCGGGCACGTCATGCACGCCAGGTGCTACCAAAACTTCATGGACGACCTCGTCAAGAAGGAGAGGATGACCTTCGGGCAGGGGTGAGTCGGTTCGAGCCCGGGCTGGGATCGCGCATACTCCTAGCTCATGTTCATTGTACTACGTCGAATGGATGGATCTGTAAGTGCTAGGTAAGGAATTCGGCGCACGTCGCTTCGTGTCCGATTGTGGTGACGAGTTTATTTCAACTTCGTCTTGTGTTACGGGAAAGCGGGGAAACGTGTCCACGGCTAGTATCTCCTGTGGCACCACGGGTGGAAGCGGTTGTATCTGCAGAAGTCGAAGTGTCCACCCTGGAAGTGTCCTCCGCCTCCGGGAAAGTGGTGGCCGCCGGGGAAAAAGCCGTTGAAGCCGCCCTGGCCGAACCCGCCGCCGCCGCCAGAGCCGTGGCCGCCGCCGTTGTAGGGGCCGTAGCCGCCGTTGCCGCCGCCGCCACCGCCGCCACCGCCTCCTCCTCCTCCGCCTGCATTAAGGTGGTGGTCCGGGTAGTAGCTGCCGTGGTGTCCTCCGGGGTAGTGCTCGAAACTTGAAAGTTTTGAAAATGCGATCCTTTCAAAAAGCAGTAGAATTTCCGTGTTTTTTTACGCTGCGGCCGAGGCCACGAGTCCCAGCGCTAGGACCAGGAGGGTCTTCATTCCGGTGGTTTTTTTTCTGGAGAGCTGCTGCCGCTGCGTTCGCTGTCTCCTTATGACTTGAAGTGGAATCCTTTTATACTCGAGTCTTTGCAGGATGTTGTACTTACGAGATCCTGTGTTTTTGCTTCGTAACCTTTACTGCAGAAATACATCATAAAGAGGAGATATCATTTCAAAACTTCGTATGTTTTTCATAGGCTATGTCGTTATATCCCTGGATTTTAGGTATTTTATCAACGTCCTCCTACCTGTGGAAGCAAGGATAGAACGCACATAAACTTCCATCTTCAACATGATACTTCAACATGATATTTTATTTCTTTCGACCCTTTAGTGCTGCAGTAAGAACTATCGCGGTCCTCATATATTCGTTCCGAAATAGGGGCTCGATACCTCTTTGCGCGAGAAACTTAAACTTAAAGACAGTCGTAAATTTCAAAAAGCTCTATTGTTTCTTTGAGTGTTAGGATGCAAAACATAGGGTACATAATGGTTTTAGAACCCAAATATTATTTTTGGGCCAAAAAAGCAACAGAAACTAACCAGAGTTTTTAAGGAAATTGAAACTTTTTGACAGCAACTTTTGTGTAGAGATGTCTACTTGGTAGGTCAAAAATAGGATGTACCGGCAATTTAGTGTCTGAGCTGATTGGAAAAGACCAAAAAATCTCCCCAAAATTTTCCACTAGAAGTTTACCGTAAGTATCCCGCGTATAGGTCCTCAGACTCTCTTTTGAATGCATTTATGACGATCCCTGAAATACCAAGCAGCACACGGCTAGGTATTATATATGGTCTCCTTTAGGCAATTTAGTTTTTCCCTGCTCCTTTGATGCTTTGAAGAAAAATGCGGCAGAATTTTAGGTACCGCGTCCCCGGAATGTGGACTCTGCGTTTTGACCTTCACACGTGCAGCAGTGCTGGACATTACGTCGGGATGTTTATATATACTGTTATGCAAAGAATTTTCGATTTTTCTGGGCTAATTAGAGGCGCCCTGCTTTTTGTCATCAGAGACTCGTACATAAAAATGGGAATGAAAAATATCTCTCTTTAAGGTTCAAGCCCTTAAGTTCTTTCAGCGCTGTAGCCTCGAATCGAGTACGACCTTAAAGCATTTCCGGAAAAAGCTACTTTAGACATTGCTTGCTTTTCTATCTTTATTTTTGGCGGTCTTTCATGTGCGAAATCCACTTGCAAATGTGCTACATAGGCGTAGGCACCTCCCACTGCTGGCACAGGCTCATGTAGTGAGGATCCATACACATCTTCTGCAGTGATTCCTGATCGACCCCCTCCATTCCCTCCAGCTCCAGGCTTCGGGCGCCTCCGTTCTTAAGAGTGCTGTTGGGGTAGAAAAAGTGTTTCATTACTCTAGAAAAACTATTTGGGAAGTTGCCTGACCGTCCAAATAGCTCCCCAAGCGCTCCCCCTGGCATCACGCAGGCGTTGGCCGAAGCCACGAAGAGGCAAAACAGGAGGAGCTGAACTTGTGACTTCATGTCTTAATTCTCGAAGAAGTTACGAACTGGACTGGTGTCCTGGAATTATGTTAGAATGTTATGGTCCACGATAGGTCGTTTGATAGAAAAAACATCCCCCCTCGTGAAATAAAAATATGTTTTTGTTCCAGCTATGTAACACATTCGGGGAGGGAAGATTTGTCAGAGATTTCAGCATGCCAAATCATTTCTCGAGATGTATACCTTCATGTTTCTTTGTTATTTAATTTCAGGATGGTCCGCCCGATCAAGAACTACGACGTGAACCTGAACGAGTACCTGTGCCCGATCTGCTCCCGCCTCTCCAACAGCGTCCTCCCCCTCGCCCCCGCCGTGTCAGCCCTCATCCCCTCCCCCGCCCATAGGCCCTCGCCCGCAGGGGGACAGCAGAGCTTCTACGCTTGGGCCGCCCAGGCCAAGGAGATGGCAACAAACAAGGTACCGTACGTATGTGAATTGTGATGAAATATTTTGACTATAATATTCTTTCATATAGGAAGCCTCTTACTTCTGCTCTTGTTCTTTTTTGGGCGTCTTTACCAGTATGTCTTTGACTGGAACCTGTTCTTGTTGTCCTTTTTGCAGACCCTTGAGGAGCTCTCTGACAGTGTAGCGAAGGAGACCCGCCGCGCCAGCAACTCCTCTGACCTGCCCCGGATCGTGCTGGCCCCACGCCGCTCCGCCCGCCTGGCCGCCGCAGCCACAGCCGCATCCAGGGGATCGCCAGCCGCACCGAGGGGACCAAAGCTCAGCGCGCCCCTCCCCGAAATGCTGGGGAACATGGCCAGCACGTTCACGCTCAACCTGCTATCGGTAGGGATAATTTATACTTATATTTCAGTGGTTTTCTTACCGTGATCTTTCGTCTTTCTACGTAGAAATCGCTTGGCCTGGACATTGTGACTGACGACTACCGCACCCTCCAGCTGTGCTTCCAGGCGTGCTCCACCTCCCTCCACTTCTTCCAGGCGAGGAGGGACTCCAAGCCGCTGCTGGGCGGGGCAACAGAGAGGGATCTGGACGTGCTAAGGTCGATGGTCAGGCTCTGCGTCATACACCCGCTTACAGACCAGGTCTCTTAGCATTTTTTTAAAATAATGAAACTGAAACCTTTTTTTTCTAGATGGGATTAGCAGTTAGGTTTTTATAAATTTGCTTTCATTTGACGCAGTTCTTCGTTCCCCTTTGATCAGAACCCGAAGAAGAGCGGCGTCTCCGCGCAGTCTTCGAAACACCACCCTTCCTCCGGCACTGGCAACAACATGCGGTACCTCCGAGCCAACGGCCTCTACCTCCTCTCCGTCTTTCTGTTGGACGACCAGGGCAAGTCCTTCCTCCAGATCGATCCCCTCAACGCCCTCATGATCCTCACCGCCGCCGTCCCTGCCATCACATACCCAGAGACGGAGAGGACGTTCGCGCTGGGCAGAGACGTGAGGATTTCGCCGTTTTTGATGGTATTTGTAGCTATTAATTGTGCTTTCTCTTTTACCAGGACCATCACGTGCTGTGCTTGTGCCTAGCCGTTCACCTGCTGCAGGTGCTGGTGGGCTTTTCTCCTCTTCCCGAGGAGGAGCGGAGAGACCTGCCTGACTGCCCCTACGCCGACCAGCAGGCGCTGCTCAGGCTTCGCAAGCAGGTGTGCGCCTGCACCGGCGCAGGCTTTAAGGAGACCGCTCCCGCGGCGGACTTTGGCGCGCAGGTCCGGCACAAGATTGAGCGCTTCCTCCGCTGCGCCGCCCTCTTCTACCACTTTTACACCGACGTGCCTCTCCCGCCCGAGCTGGCCTCCACCTCCATCCCTCCGACGCACGAGGCGCTCTGCAGGTACCTCGGACTGCCGGAGACGCTCAGGGACTTCCTTCTCGTCCTGGGAGTGCAGGTATGGCATTCAACAATGGGAGAACCCCTTTTGGCGAACTCTCAAAAGACAGATTAAAAAAAAACTTTTTTTAAATGTGAAAGGTGTGGAAGAAATACTGTCAATTTGCACCTTTGTGCTTATTTCCAGGACACCGTTGACCGCCTTCTCCACAGCGGCCGCGTGCACAAGACGTACGCGCCCGACCTCCCCCTCCGCCCGAGGAAGCTGATCGATCTCCCCTCCGAGTACCGAACGCTGGTGGACCGGGCGGCCGCTTACAGGTGCCCAAACAACAAGCTGACGGGGGAGTGCAGGCACCCGTGTCTTTGTCTGGTCTGCGGGGAGATGGTCTGCTCGCACGTAAGCAATTGAGGCTATTATTTTATTTTTTAGCATTTGCCATTTATTACATTGGATTATTCCCTTCGCCGACAGAGTTCCTGCTGCGAGGAGATGGTGAACGGGATGAGGAGCGGCGGTTGCACTGCGCATGCGTTCAAGTGCGGCGCCACCCAGGGCATCTTCCTCAGACTCAGGAAGTGCGAAGTCCTGTTACTGTCAGAGTGCAAGAGAGGCCTCATCCTCCCGGCTCCTTACGTGGACGACTACGGCGAGTGCGACGAGGGCCTTCGGAGGGGCAACCCGCTCCACCTGGACAGGGATATGTACGAGGACCTACAGAGGACGTGGACTACAAACGACATCCCGGACAGGATCTCCAGGTCCTTCGACGACGAGGTCATCGTCATCAGGGCAGTCTGGCACCAGCTGTGAAACAACGAAATCATCCCCCGTCTACGAGTGTGCTCGAAAAATTGCCAACTGAGAAAAATACTAAATGTTTTATCTTTTCGCGCGAGAAAGCGAAATAATACACCACCAAATTCCAACACTCAATCGAAAAAATAATAGATAGTGGGATTTGTATTTCCTTTCTTTTTTTCTTCGTTCGTCAGGAATCGGGATACACGGTTTCAACGTTCTTTCTCTTCATGATCACCTTCGTCGTGCTCTTCTTCTTAAGAAACCCCATCTTTTCCTCCTCTCTCGCGTTCACAGCTCAAGTTATGGGGCGTCCTCAGTCACCAATTTTTCCCAAGGCGTACATCAGCTCTTCTTGGAGCTTTCGTCCTTTTTTGCGAGGTCCGATGAGGAGGCGGACGTCTTGCCCTTCTTTCTGATGGGCGGGTACTGCGGCGAGGTCCCCTCGGGCACCTCCAGCCTCGCCGTCGCTCCCCCCTCCAGTCCGCCCCCTGCGCCGCCGTCGCGACCGGCGGGGTGACGGGAGTCGGTGTAGCGGCGGCGAACGTACTTCTTCATCTCCCTGGAAATGGAGCAAGAACATACATAGTTCAAAAATCTGCATTTGTGAAGTTGAATAATATCCCAACTTGGCTCAATTTGCTAGGCTTGTTTTCATGACTAGACAGTTTATTTTGGTTTATGATGGTGTCCTAATTTCAAAAGCAGGGGGCTGATTGACGTACTATTTCTTTCACTTCGTGACTTTCTAAAGGGATACCCGAAACACCGTACTGGCCATCTTTGTTGTTGCTTCCCTGCTTTAGTTTTGCATACAGCCTGGTCTAACTAGGACGTAGACTTAAGTGAGGGATAGGACAAGATCAGAAGACAACAGATGATTCAATATCTTGAACAATTTAGGAGGAGTAGTGTTGCAAAGTTTAAAATTTACCCTATTTTGGGAGGGAAATTGAGAAAATGTGTCATTTTTGCAACACTACTCCTCCTAAACCATACAAGATATTGAAGCATGTATTATTTCCTGATGTAGTCCTGTCCCTCACTTGTATCTACATCCTAGTTAGACATTTGGGAGTTTTTCTTTCCAAAAAACAACAGCAAACTGGGCGCAAGAAGGCCATTTCGGGTACCGCGTTAGCAAGATTGGCAGAAACTCCAGCAGAAAAGTTCACCAAAGTGGTCAGTTTTTCACCTGCACTAGAACAGATTATTGCTTCATCCTCCTCCTTTGAAGAATAAACTGTCTAAGGTCACACCTGACAAAATATGGCTGACAATAAGGAGCGTCCTCAACTACCTCTACATACCTACAAAGCCAGCAACAAATGCAAAAAAGAAGTGTGAACATCCTCCCACCTTGTTGCCGCCGTTGACCCTCCTCCGTCGGCTGCGCCGCCGCCCTCCTTCTCTTCCCTGTCGAGGTCGCTGATGAGTCGGTCGAGGTTCTCCGTCTTGGACCTGACCTCGAGGTAGGGCGAGGAGAGGCGGGAGCTGGGGGTGGAGAGCGAGTGGCGCACGGAGGCTGAGGAGGAGACGGCGGCGGCGGCGGGGAGGTGGTGGGGACGGGTGACGACGGAGGAGGAGGAGGAGGACGGGGTGGTCGTAGAGGAGGGGGACTCTGGTAGCGCCTGCAGCGAAGATACGCTCAGCCTGGACTTGAGAGGGGAAGAGGAGGAGGAGGTGGCGGCAGGGTTGCGGAGGGAGCGGGACGAGACGGAGGGACGAGGAGGTTCGGGGGATGGGGACATGGTGGCGGGGGACATTATGGGGGTGGCCTCCTGGATAGTGACCACATTTCCTGCCACGATGGTGGATGAAGACGGGGCCGGGGAAGGAGTCGGGCGGACATCGGTGGTGTCAGCCTCGCGAGAAGCAGTCATTGTGGCGGAGGATGCGGTGCTCAGTCTGGACGGTTGCGATGATCTGGCGGAGGGAGACGGGGCGGAGGAGCGTGCCTCAGGCTCCGGAGTTAGCTTCTTGGCGGCCTGCGGAACAGGCTGCAGCACAAGGTGTTGCTGCTGCTGCTGGTGATGATGGTGTCTCCTCCCGTCTTGCCTCCTCGCGGCGGTGGTCATCTGCTGCAGCGGCGGCGGCGATATGGGCGGCGAGAAGATTGGCGAGCTGAAGCCCGATTGGTGCGGCGGCGGGGATGCCGCGCAGCTGGGAGTGGTGTTGCCAGAGCCGAAGAACATCTCGCTGGAGGGAGTCCCGCGCGCGGAGGAGGAGGTGGCAGGGCTGTAGACGACGGAGTCGAACACCCTCCCGCTCTCGGCGTTGCGCCGCGGAGGGTGGCGCTGATGTTGCTGCTGCTGCCCTCCGCCGACGTGCGGCTGGGTGACGGCGGTGGGAGAGGTGCAGGTGGAGAATACGCTGGAGGTCTGAGGCGGAGGGGAAGACACGATGGACGGCGTCCCGGATTCCCTGTCCGGGCTCATGGCGGCGGATCCCGGCGGACGACGCCCGGACGACCCAGGGAGCGGGACGCTGAACCGGATATTGCCCGTGCTGCTGTCCGCAGACGGAGGACGCCCGTCTCCGCTGCTCCTGTCCCTGTTGTGCTTTGAGCGGATTCCCCAGCTCCTCCCCCTGGCGGAGGCTCCTCCCACTGCCGCTCCGCCGTCGGCGACGGAGCCGTCGGAGTGCTCGCTGCGGTCCCTCGGCCTGGCGCCCATCCAGGAGCTGCTGTTGCTTCCGGCGCCCTCTGATCCCTCGGACTCTTCTCGGCAGGTGAAGTGTCTCACGCGAGAGACGTCCCGGCTGCACAAAGAAGTAGAATACGTACATAAGCCATTTCATTGATAGAAGGCGAGGTGGGTGCTTTTTCGCACGGAGATCAAGCAAAAGGTTAGAAAAGTAAAATGTTCGCAAAAACATACAGTACGGCATTTATTAATGTACCTCGTCTGAGCTGATTGAGAGTACGACAGCTCAAGCCACCGGTGAAAGAGTAAATTGCTCTCAGGGTACAAGCTACCGCACCTACAGAAAGTAGAACGAATATTCATGCTCGGTTTGAAGTACTTGGAGGGGAGAGCTAGTGAAAGTGCTAGGTGGGAGGAACGTACTTAAATGAATGTTATTAATTGAGCCTGCAGAGCAGGCGGAAATATACTATAGTTGAAATGGCAACCGGAATATCACACAGTGATATCTGATGGACATTAGAAGGAAGACATGCAACTGTAACAGTACAGTATAAAGAGATATAAGGGGCAAAGCAAAAAAATACTTGCGCTCTTCGTGCTCGAGCACTTGAGTAAATTGAGAAGACAAGCTGCAAATGTACCTGTCTCCGACATTCTCGTACTCTTCATCCTCCTCCACGAATCTGCAATAAAAAAGGAGTTTCATGCTACAATGCTGCAACAAAAGGTGCTCCTAGTTCGTACGTCGAACGCTTACGCGCCAAGTTTCTGACGCCAACGTCCGTTTACTATTCACGTAGACACGTAAAAAAGCGCTGCTGCACACGTCCGAGATCAACAATCGATAAGGCCTCGGATGCCGTCAGAGCCGATCGCCCCACGCTGCCCGCCCGACAATGGAGAAGACGCCGACGACCGCTTCTTGGCTTTGTAGACGTAGGCGTGTGGAAATTTTTCCTCTATGAATTCGTAGAAGTTCTTGACCCCGTCCACCAGCCCCGCCCCCACAGCCTCCTGCCCTATCCAGGCGGCGCCCGACCGCCCCACCTGCCCTGCGGCGCCCTCGCCGCGAGACTCGCTCACCCTGTCCCTGTACACGCTGCCCGCCACCTGCCGCATCCGACCCTCGCTCAGGTCTATGTCGTGGAAGTAGTCGGCGTCCTTGGAGGAGAGGGACAGGGAGCGGGAGGACTCGGCGAACTGCAGGTTGCCCACCAGCGACACCTCTGTGGCGTAGATCTCCTGTCCCACCAGGGCTAGGAGGTATCCGACGGAGAAGGCGTGGTTCTCCACGAAAGAGTAGAGCGGCACCCCTCCGCGCTTGGAGGCCCGCTCCTTGATGAGGGAGACGAGGACGAGGGCCTCCATGGGGGTGATCTCGTGCACCAAGTCGAAGACGAAGCAGACGGCGGCCAGGCGCGCGGGGGAGAAGGCGTCCTCGATCAGCTCGTTAAGCCCTCCGCCGCCCACGTCGGAGGGGGTCACCTTGCAGAGGGAGACCGTCTTCCAGGGGACAAGGTCCGAGGCGGAGACGACGCCCCTCCTGGACTTGATCTCGGAGACGAAGACGACCAGCAGACAGAGGACCAGGGCAGCGAAGGTGACGACGAAGGCGGACCGGGCCTCGTTGTCGCTGTAGAAGGCCGCCAGCGGGAGGATGTCGGAGAGATATTCTGGCGGCGACCGGCTCCCGAAAAGCCGAAAGACGATTCCCTTGGCCCAGGACAGCGGGTTCAGGAGGTTGAGTTGGGGTAGATGAGTGGGCAAGGCCTGACGGCAATCCTCTGACCCTCCGCTGCCACCAAGGTCCATTCTTCCTCCGCCGGAAATGGTTGCAATAGGGGATTCGGTTTGCTCCATGGCCACGAAATTTCAATCATTCAACTATACTTTTCCCACATAAACTAATGAGTTTTCAGTTTAGTTTAGTTTAGTACTAGCTGGGTGCGGGCCGCTTCCCGGCCCTTTAAACCAACCCGTTGACAACCCGTTGACCCGCAAAAGGTGCCGCAAAAGGTGCCGCAAAAGTATTCCGCCCTTGGTCTTAGACCATATGGGGAAAGTTTGGATTTTTTTATGTTTTCCAAAATTATACGGTACCCCCCCTGGGACAAAAGAAGTATTACAAGGTTACCCACAGGGCCCATGGGGTGGCCCATGCTAAATTTGGTTGATATCCATCCAGTACTTTGGGCTCCAAATCCGAACAAACAAACAAACAGACAGACAGACAGGCCTCTTTTATGTATATAGATAGTTTGTTACAGGTTCGAATCAGGGAAATGAAAGTTTTCACTTAAGTCTTTAGATCATATTTAAATTCATATAATTAACTAGCCGTCCTAGCCCGCTTCGCTGGGCATGTATTTTACAAAATTGAGAAAATGTTTCACCCACACTTTAATTTCCTACTTTTGACCACATGGATCTTTTTAACTTCAAATTTTTAAAAATAGGAATCTCCACATATTTTTTTCCGCTTCTGATAATTTAAAAAAATCAAATGTGAAAAAATATGCCCTCCTTTACTTCATTTTCCCGCTTCTGGATTAAAAAACAATTTTGAAAATTGAGCCTTCCCACACTTCGCCTTCCCACTTCTGAATATAAAAAATTCAAATTTGAAAAAATA
>JAAUYB010104414.1_pt1 | contig 14943 bp, 14 predicted proteins | sample 7278071 | NCBI WGS metagenome assembly JAAUYB01 (sample SAMN14350121, study PRJNA611818) | marine sediment metagenome | isolation source: surface marine sediment (1.8m) | place: French Polynesia: Moorea | collected 2018-08
GACGTGCATTTCAGCCCGGGCTTCATCAAAGCCACGCGAGGCATGGCCATCCAGCTCTTCGGCAAATTCTCCTCGGTTACGGACCTGCCCGGCTTCGATTCCAGTTTCAACTGGTACCGGGGAGAAGAGGAATACAAGGGCCTGTGCCGCGAAGTGATGATGGATGCCGTCAAGCGAGCCAAGTTGGACGACCAGTATCAGGTCCAGTACCTGGCCCTGGCCGCCATCGCCTCCGTCTTCCGGGAGGCGGTCGAAGATCGCTACAAGGCCTGTATCCAGCATATCAACAACCAGATCTGGCGCCAGGAAATGGCCTACAATCACGAGCGCGTCAAAGAGCTGCGCGACGGTGTCCAAAACATCACCCGCAACCGCGAAACCCTGATTCAGTACGCCAATCGATCTCTGTTCCAGTATCTTGCCGAAGCCCAGAAAGAAACCATCAACGATCTGCATACGCTGCATTTCGGCGAGGAGGGCCTGCTGCCGGACGACTTCTTCGCCAACCCCCTGTTGCACGCCGAAAACCCAGCGGCCGACGCCTTCATGATGAGCGAGTATGTCCTCTTGGGCAGCCGGCGCGAGGACATCAATCAGTATGAAACCCTGCTGACGGCCCTGGGGGAATTCCTGGCAGGTCTGGCGGGCCAGCCAGCGTCCCCTGACGCTCCGGACGAGACGCGAGCGGCCGAAACCGATGAGGGCCTGCCACATGCCGCCGCCGGCCGCCGGCCAGCCATGACCGACTGGATCAAGCACGAGGGCAATGTGGACGCCCTGTTTAATTTCCAGCGCACCGAGCAGACGATGCGGCGCAGCCGGCGCCAATCGGTCGATAAAAGCCGCGTGCGCAAACTCAAACAGCTCGTCCAGCGGCAAAAGCAGATCCTGGTTCGCCTGTTAAAGGATTTCAACGCCCGGGGGCTGACGCGGGTCATCATGGCCACCGAAATCCTCAAGGCCTACAGCGAGGTCTACTGCCCCCCTTTAACGCCCCATGAGGTGCTCAGCTACATCGTCGATCCCAAGGCGCGCAAACCCCTCAAGATCAAGCTCAAACGCATCCGCAAGAACTATGGGGAAGACTTCACCTTACAACCCCTTCGCAGCGCGATCAGTCAGGTCCGCTGGATGCCGCGGCTGCGGCGCATGGATATCCTGCTGGAATTCATGCGCACTTTCGCTCGCTACCACCGTGACATGGGCAATTTCCTGGCCATCGGCCACGCCATGAACTATCTCAATTTCGTAACCGACGACAATCACCTCAAACTCTCCCGGGCCAACAACTCCCTGTATGAATTTCTGCTGCCCAATGAACAGGGGCCGGATGAAATGCCCATCATCAGCCACACGGTCATCAAGGCCGACGTGCGTGGCTCCACTGGTATCGTCAGTGAAATGAAGGCCAAGGGGCTCAATCCCGCCACCAATTTCAGTCTCAATTTCTTTGACCCGATCACCAACATTCTTTCCCGTTTCGGGGCCTTCAAGGTTTTCATCGAGGGCGATGCCATCATCCTGGCGATCTTCGAACATGAAAACCAGCCCCAGAACTGGTACGGCGTGGCCCGGGCCTGCGGACTGGCCCTGAATATTCTTCAGATCGTGGATCGCTACAACCGTAAAAACCGTGAATCCCATCTGCCCCAGCTCGAATTCGGCATCGGCATCAGCTACAACGGCAGCGCTCCGACCTTCTTCTTCGATGAGGACCATCGCATCATGATCTCGCCGGCCATCAACCAGGCTGACCGGCTCTCAAGCTGCTTCAAACCGCTGCGGGAGAAAAACCCCAAGCAAAAATCGCCTTTCAATGTGTTTGTCTATGAAGTCGCCCCCGAAGATCGCGAACGGGTTTCCGAGATCTATGTGCGTTTCAATGTCAACGGCATCGAATTGAGCGCGGACGCCTTCGAGAAGCTCAAACGCGAAATTCAACTCGAAAGCCTGACGCTCAAGCTTCCCGACGCGCATACCGGACGGCAGCGCTTCTACGTGGGCAAATACCCGACCACCTCGGGCACCTCCCACCGGCTGGTGATTCGCGAGGCCACCCTGCCCTATATCACCCTGGACGATCTGAGTGTCACCGACTGGACGGACCGCTTTTACTACGAGGTCTGCACCGATCCCGTCCTGTTGAAGCGCGCCGCGGAAGGCGGCTGAAGCGCCGGTGTACGGCCTGTGTGCTCGGGGTTTTGACAATCGGCCGACGATTCATTATGCTCATGGGACGCGGAAGGCCGGCTGTCGCCGGCGAGAGCCCGCCGAATCCCACATCCCGGAGGCCTGCCGGAGAAGGAGGTTGTGATGAAGCCCAACGCCAACGCATGGAAGCCCTTATGCCTGGCGCTCGTTTTGGCACTGGCCCTGTGCCCGAGTGCCATGGGCGAGACACCGGCCGAGGAACCGGGTACGATGGGCGAGACACCGGCCGAAGAAATCGACGACGGTCCGATCAAGCAGAATCCCAACCCCATGAACGTGGCGACCGATGTTCTCCTCCTGCGTCCGTTGGGGCTTATCATGATTCCGGTGACGGCGGTCGTCTATGTGATCGGCTACCCGTTTGCCAAGGCTTCGGGCAGCGAAGATGAGGCCTACCAAGCAACGCTCGGCAATACCATCGAATACACCTTCGAGCGTCCGCTCGGGGAAGGGGCCCCTTTCGAGTAGACTTTCCCTGGCCGGGCCGTTTCAATCTCCCACACCACGGCACAGGGCTTCCCCGTCCATAACGGGGGCATCCTGAGGTTCTTTCCCAATGTTGCGGAGTCAATCCCGTGCGCATCGCCCTGATCGGCATGTCTGGTGCCGGAAAATCATATTGGTCCCATCGGCTGGCCCGTAGCGGTTTCGAACGCTTCGGCTGCGATGATCACATCGGCCGCGAACTGGCAGACACCCTGGGGTTGGCGGATAGTTCCCTCGAAAGGATAGGGCGCTGGATGGGCTATCCTTACGAGGGAGGCTTTGCCGATCGGGAGGCCCAGTATCTCGATCTCGAATGCCGGGTGATGTCCCGGTTTTTGTCCGAACTGGAGCACCGGCCGGAACACAGGACGCCTTCCCTGGTGATCGACACGACCGGCAGCGTGATCTACCTGGGGGAGGATCTGCTGCGCCGGCTCAAGCGCGCCACGGTCGTGGTCTACCTGGCTGCGCCGCCCGAGAAGCGCCAGGCCCTTCTGGCGGCCTACCGGGCCTTTCCGCGGCCGGTGGTGTGGCAGGGGCATTTCCGGCAGAAATCCGGAGAAGATCCGGCTGCGGCCCTAAACCGCAGCTATATGGATCTGCTGGCCGATCGCGACCGTCGCTACCGCGCCTGCGCCCATGTGGAAATTGAAACGCCTTCCCTGACCGCCGCGCCCGCGTCCCCGGAAAGCCTGCTGGGACCGGTGCGGGCCTACCTGAAAGCCAATGACCGTGCCGTCGCGCCTTGAAGGACCCGGCCTGATCATTGCCGGTCTGACCGGCGGGATCGCCAGCGGCAAGTCGACGGTCGCGGCCATGCTGGCGCAAACCGGGGCCCGGATCATCGATGCCGACCGCATCGCCCGTGATGTCGTCGCACCCGGCCGTGAGGCTTTCCAAGCGGTGTGCGTCCACTTTGGTGAGGCGGTTCTCCAGCCCGACGGCCAGCTCGATCGCGCCCGACTGGGTGCCATGGTCTTCAACGATCCCCGCGCCCGCCAAGATCTCGAGCGTATCGTTCATCCCTTCGTATTTCAGCAGATATCGGCCGACCTGAAACAACTGGCCGCAGCCCAGCCCGGTGCGGTGGTCATCCTGGACATCCCGTTGCTGATTGAATCCGGCTGGCACACCGCCCTACCGTTTATCGTGCTGGTCCATGTCCCCGAAGCGCTGCAGCTGTCGCGCCTGATCAGGCGCGACGGACTGTCGGCGGCAGACGCCCGGTCCCGCATCCGCGCCCAGATGCCGATCGAAGCCAAACGCGTCTATGCCGATGCAATCATCGACAATTCCGGACCGCGCGATGCCACCCGGCAGCAGGTCAGGGCGCTGTACCGGCAGCTGCGGGCGATCGATCCGGTTTCCCCATCGGAACCGGACCGATGAATACGCTGTGGGCGGCATTCGTTTCCGGGGCGGTTCTGGGGCTGAGCGCCGGATGGTCGCCGGGCCCCCTGCTGACCCTGGTCATCACCGAGACCCTCCGCGTCGGCATTGCGGCCGGCATGCGCATGGCCGTGGCACCGCTGATTACGGACGCCCCGATTGTCCTGGCGGCCCTGATCATGATGCCGCACCTCAATGCCTACATGACGTTGATGGGGGTCATCGCCCTGGTGGGCGCTGTCTTCATCGGCTGGATGGCCGTCGAGAGTATGGCCTTCAAGGGGGCCCTGCCCGACACGCTCCCCGTGCCGCCGTCTTCGATCTGGCGCGGTGTTCTGGCCAACGCGCTCAATCCCAGTCCTTATCTTTTCTGGTTCACGGTGGGCGGTGCGCTGGTCTTGCGCACCGCTGACCAGAACCAGGCCGCGGCGGCGGTTTTTATCGGGGTCTTCTATGCCTGTCTGGTGGGCTCGAAAATTATGCTGGCGCTTGTTGTCGGACGATACCGCCGGTTTCTGCAAAGCGGCATCTATGTGGGGGTCCTGCGACTGCTGGGGGGCGTTTTGCTGGTGTTTGCCGGTAAATTCCTGTGGGATGCCGCCGGGTTTTTCGGCTGGGTTGCGCGCTGATAACGGGTTGGGGCGGCCTTTCCACAGCCTTCTATAGCGGTTTGCGGGTCTGGATTTCCTTGATATAGGCCTTTTCGAAGCCGTTCAGCGGCCGCTGTTCGATCAGGTGAATGGAGTTCGGCGTGTGGTCCTGTTCGATGAAATCATAGACCATGTTTTCCTTGAGGTAGTAGAGCCGGATGCCGTCGCGGGCGGCCACGTTGTACTCGTTGATGAACTCCGGGATACCGTGTTCCTTTACGAACTTGTCCAGCGGATCGCGGTAGCGGCAGTTGACCATCAGGCGTTCATAACCCAGGTTTTTCCCGACCGGGTCCACCGGCAGATGAAATCCGCGGGAGTATATGCGGGTGTTTTTGTAGTCGTAGTACTCCTTGGGGTTGCAGGCGACCAGGACGGCGGCCAGCAGGGCCAGGCTGATGACGCAGGCGGTTATCTTCAAGGTGTCACCTCATCAATTTAACAGCCGATCGACCAAGATGAACGCGTAAAACGTCGATCGGGCTTTGTTTGGCCACCTGCCGCTCAAGCGCCCCGATCGGATCGATCCGGAGGGCGGTAGCCGACGCGGTGGTCGGCCTCGCGGCGCAGCCGGTTCAATAGGTCCCCGACCTCCCGGCACGTGGCTTCCAGTTGCGGGCCGCGGATGTCGGCGCCGATGGTCAGGGGTCGTCCGTAGATCACGACCACCCGGCTGAAAGGCAGCGGTATCAGGGTGTGGTCCCATGTCCGCTTCAGGGTAACGGCCGGTGACGCCGACATCACCAGCGGAATAAAGGGCACACCGGCATTGCGGGCCAGTTGCAGCATGCCGGGCCGGGCCACGAACCGCGGGCCGCGGGGTCCATCCAGGACTGTGGCGGCCTTGCGGGGGCCAGGTCGGCGCAGGAAGCGGATCATCGTCCGCAGGGCATTGACCCCGCCGCGACTGGAAGACCCCCTTACCGCCCGCACGCCCAGGTTTTCGGCATAACCGGCAATCAGCGCACCGTCACGCGACCGGCTGAACATGATCATCGGTCGAACCCGGCGGTAAAACCAGACCAGGAAAAGGGCCCCCCGGTGCCAGGTGCCGCCGACCAGTTTTTCGTCCCCCAGAATGAAACGTTCATGCACATCCCGGCCGACGATGGTGATCCGGCAGGTGGCAAACCAGACCCGCAGAATCAATGTCGCCCAATATACCAGAAATTGCCGACCGCGGCCATGGTCGTCGAGGGGGCGCCCGTCGGCCATCAGACTTTTTCCGTTGCGGTTGTCTCGCCGGCCGGGTGAATCAGATAACAGGCCAGCAGATAGGCGTTTTTCTGATAGGCATAGCGATGGTTCATGGGCGGCTGGTTTTCCTTGGCAAAGGCGCGCAGCGCGGCGGCCGGCACGATTTCGACCGGTCGGTGGGGATAGAGCTGGATCAGCCCCTCGATTTTGAAGGTCGTACCGCCGGCGGCGAAGGTGCCGATTTTCTTGCGCTGCAGAATACCGATCCGATCCGGCCGCCAGCTCTCCAAAAGCGCCTGGATCTCGTGCCGGAACCGGCCTACTTCGCCGGGGTCCTCGTCGTCGCCGATTTCAACCATCCGCCGTCGCGCGGTCAGGTCGACGATTTCGCCGTTGCGTAAACCCAGGGCCACGCAGATGGCCCGGCGGGCCGCAATCTCGATGCCGCAGCCGATCATATCCTGATACGAATCCCATCTGTTGGCGTCCATTCGGGGGTATCCCCGAATGCCATGGCGCGGTCACCGGGGGTCACGGGGTCAAGGATTCGAGGGCGCGCGTGAAGGATTGCAAGGATATCCAATTTGATCCCTCGATCCCTTTTCGGCAATGTCATTGCTGACGTCTTTCATCTGCCAAACGGCCGCTGACCCCGGTTTCACGCCCCCCGATTGGATCAAGGGTTTCCGCGGCTCTGGCCGGCCACCAAGGCCCCGGCAACCAGGTGGGCGCTTCGCAGGGGTTCGGGCACATGCCCGTGAACGGCAAAATGGCGCACGGTTTCCAGCGCCGCTTCGCGTGTCAGCCCGACGCGCTGGATAAATAAAGCTCCGGCCGGCTCCATAGGCCCCAAACGCTCGATGATGCGCCACTTGGACAGGCCTTCCGGGACATGCTTCAGCAGGGCGTCGCGGATCGCCGTCAGATTCGGCCGGCGCCGGGATACCACCAGAACGGGTCGCGCCAGGCGGCGGTGCAGCGCAAAGACATCCACCACGTTGAAGCCGCCCAGGGCAATCCCTTGCAGCATGATCAGGCGGATGTGCTCATCGAAACGGGATTCCCGAACCATCTGCACCAGGACGTCCGCCGCATCGCGTCCGTCCTTTGCAATCCGGCCCACGAGGACCCCGTCCAGGCGAAGATCGGCATAAACCGTCCCCACCACCGGAACCGTCCCGGTATGCTGGCGTGGGAACGGACCGTCGTCAAAGGCCGCCAGATTGGAGAAACGCCGCGGGGGCATGCTTTCTTCTATGGGAAATCAGGGCGCCAAGTCAACTCGCCCTCCTCGGGGGGCGAAGCTCATTGGGGCGCCTGACCCCGTGACGATAGGCGCAGAATCTCATCCGGTTTGTTCACCACCACATAAACCGCACCGTCGGGTCCGCCGACGGCCTCGCGCACACGGCCGTAGTCTTTAAGAATCACCTCTTCGTGGATCACCCGCTCGCCGGCCAGGCTGAGCAGACGCACGTCGCGGTATCTGAGGTTGGCCACCAGCAAGCCCTGGCGCCAGAAAGGAAACATGTCACCGGTGTAGAAATTCAGGCCGCAAACCGCCGTCGAGGGGCGCCAGTAATAGATCGGCTGTTCGAGTCCCTCTTTTTGCCGCCGATTGGTGATAACGGTGCCATTGTAATTGATTCCGTAGGTGATGACGGGCCAGCCGTAATTTGCGCCGGAACGGATGCGGTTCAATTCATCGCCGCCGCGCGGGCCGTGCTCCAGCGCCCAGAGCGTGCCGTTCTGCGGATGGATCGCCAGACCCTGGGGGTTGCGGTGACCGAAACTGAAAATCGAGGGCAGCGCATCCGGCCGGCCTGCAAAGGGATTGTCGGCCGGGATGCGGCCGTCGCGGTGCAGACGGTGGATCTTGCCGTTGGGCTGGCTGAGATCCTGGGCCTGCTCTTGCTGGCCACGGTCGCCGATGGAGAAATAGAGAAACCCTTGGGCGTCGAACACGATGCGGGTGCCGTAGTGATGGCGCGAGCTGGTATAAGTGCGCCGCGCGGCCTCGAAGATCACCTCTTCGTCCGTCCAGGCGTGGTGCCGGATGCGGCCCCGGACGATGCGCGTCATGGCCGGCGAGGGGATGCTGAAACCGGCCTCGTGGCTGTAGCCCAGATAGATCCAACCGTTGTCAGCATAGGCCGGGTCCACGGCCACGTCCAGCAGGCCGCCCTGACGCGCATGCAGCACTTGGGGGATTCCGCGGATGGGGTCCGGGTGCAACCGTCCCTTGACGACGAGCCGCAGGCGGCCCGGCTTCTCGGTGACCAGGGCCGTGTCCGCATCGATGAAATCGATGGCCCAGGGGGTCCGCAGGCCGGCTTCGGCCGGAATCCAGTGGGCGATCTTGAGCCGGTAGTCGAGGGTGCGGGCCTCCTGGTGGCGGCGGACCGGCGGCGGGGTGGCCTGCCCCTGCATGGCCGTGAGGTAGGCCATCAGGGCGTCTATCTGGGCGGCCGTCAAGGTCGGGCCGAAAGCCGGCATCCCCATGTCCGTGATGCCGTCCACGATATGCGCACGAATCTGTTCCGGACGGTTTCCGAATTCCCATTGATCGTCGAACAGGGTGCTGGCGTTGCCACCGCGCGCATCCAACCCGTGGCAGGTAGCGCAGTATTGTCGGTAAATGTCGCGGCCCGTCGAATCGGCCCGCAGGTCGATCGCCCCGAGGCTTAGCGCCAGCAGCAGGACGGCGGCCATGATTAGGGGAGTGCGCATCGCAATCACTTTCTTTAGTTCTTCGCAGGTTTAAAAAAGATTTACGACAAGATCTGGGGATTTACTATGGATTTGCTCCGGGCTTGTCAATCAGGGCGGCAGGGTTGCCGTCCGGTCGGCTCCCGGCGCACCTGGTCGTGGATTGAAGACGATGTCTAGGGCTTGGGCGCTTGTGCGTCCAGGGATTCGATGTCGATCCCGAGCCAGGCCTGGGCCTCGGCCAGGGATTTGAAACTTCGGAATTCAAATGGCAGGTCCATGACCTGGGCCAGTATTTCAACCATCCGGCCGAGCCCGTAGTTGACCGTTTCGGACAGGACGAAGGCGGTTTTGCCGCCCTCACGGCTGTGGGTGTAGGTCTTCAACTCGTCGACGATCCAGGTGAAATCTTCGCTGGGAATGGCGGACAGGTCGGCTCCGGCATCGATCCACAGGACGTTCCGCGTGACGTTCTGCGCGTAGAACCGTCTGCCCGTCCGGCGGAGTTCGTCGGCGGTCAGCGTTCCCGTTACGCGGTGCACGGTAATGTTGTGGTGGGAATATGTTTGCGATTCAATGGGTGCCATGGCAGATCCCGGCGAGATAGTGGTTGCATGCGTACGGGGCCCGGACTTCGCATCGTTGTTAGATAATGTGCGTCCTCTGGCAGCGATAAGCAAGGGGTCGGCGCCTGTACGCTCTCGGCCCTTTGGCCGCTTGGGGATCAATTCAACGCCGGTGGAGATGATCGGCAATTTCCACTGTCCACCGGCGCCGACCGGATCCGTTTCAGTTTGCCGGCTGAACGGAAGGCGCCGGCCGTCTTTGCGCCGTGAACTCGATGGGGACATGCTCCAAATAGCCCCCTTCGGTCTGCATGACGAATTTGATCTCACCACCCAGGAATTTCCCGCGGTAGCGGTGCACCACCTCTCTGGGGTTCTGCGATTCGCCGCCGAGGAGTTCCCGGGTTCGCGTGATGAAGCGCAGCTGGTCCTTTTCGATCCGGCCCTCCAGAATGGACCGCCTTTTTCCCAAAAATGAAGCGGTCCCGTACACGTCGTCGCCTTCGCCTTGGAAATCGAATTTTTCAATAAAGTTGGCATTCGGCCAGTCATAGGTGACCTCGGCTTCCCAGGCGCCGTTGATGGCGGGCCGCAGATCTTGAACGGCCACGCCCGCCGTTTCGGAGCGCGTCCCGGGCTTGGGGGCTTCAGGGGTTTTGAAGACATCATAGAGGTAAGCCACCGCAGCGATCACCACCAGCGCCAATCCGGCCATCACCCCGTACCGCAGCCGTCGGCGCTTTTCTGATCCATTTTGGTGCACGACCTCATCGGATTCGCCCAGCGCTTTGCGGATCGTCGCAAGCAAGCGGTCGGTATCCGCCTGAAAGCGGCTGTTGCTGACCTCGAGCGCATTGCGCCGGGCCAGCGCGTGCAGCGGTTCGGGCAGATCCGCTTCGCTGGGCATGCGGGCGCCGTCGAGCAGTAAAGGGATCACGCGGATGTTGCGCGCCAGCGCGGCGGCGATTTCGAGGCGCACGAAATCCTCGGGATCGTTGATCCGGGGCGTCTTGCCGGCCGCTGCCTCCAGCCAGCGCTTGCCGATCACGACCAGCAGTACCTCGCACTGATCCAGGGCCCGTTGGATGGCTTCATCGAAGGGAAGCCCCGGCTCGATGGCGTCCACATCCATGAAGACACGCTCGGTTGGAAAGTGCTGCACGAGCCGGCCGTAGAGGGCCCGGGCGTAGCCGGCTGCGTCATCACGGCGGTAGCTGATGAAGATCTGCCCGCGGCGCATGGTGATTTTCTCCTGTTTGCGCCTCTTCGTCCGCATCACCGATGCTCGGCGCGGGGCAAAGGGGATAAAACCGAATGCCGGTCAACCTGATACCCTCTCACTCAGGGGTTATCTGATGCTACCCCCCTATCCATGTGGACATATTCTCTTGCTATTCAATGGTGCCAACTTTTCCCTTTAAACCGTGTGAAGGCATAGGTTTCACGATTTTCTCGCGGTTGCGTGTGTCGTTTTCACCCCAATCGAGACGAATCACAATCCTGTGGTCTTGACCGGAGGCGAAACGCGCCAGCTGCTCATGGGCCACCTTTTCCGCGCTACTATCCTTTTAACATTCGTATCAAAATACGATTACGGTCGATGTAATGATGTTTCAGGGCCGCAGCGGCATGAATGCTAATGGATACCGTTAGCAAGACGGCGATCACCGTGTGGACTTTACTGAAGAAATTTGCCAGTAGCGGGCTTTTCCATATGATCTGGGGGAGCTCAAATATTCCGAAAACGGAAACGGGATAGCCATAGGATTGGGACATTAGAATCCCCACCAACGGCTGAAGGAAAAGAAGAATGTATAGAACAATATGCAGCACATGCGCAGCATAGTTTAGTACCAGGCTCTCTCCCAAATCTCGCGGTGGTGGACTGTAGAGCCGCCATAACAGACGCGCAATCATCAGCACGAAAATGATGAAGCCAGTAGATTTGTGAATGGAAATAACAAATGATTTAAAGCTATTAGATGGCAGATACGACAGCGAAAAACCACCGATAAGCATGCCTGCCACCAGTAAAAAAATGAGCCAGTGGAGGGTGCGCGCAATCAAACCATACGAATCACGTGTGTTGAAATACATCAGAAACTCCTTTGTTGTATTTTACCGACGACGTCAATTATCCGTTATTGTCCGAATTGCAGGATGATGAGACCAAGAACCTTAAAAAACTGGGTAACACTCCTGCGTGTAAGAATCAACTTACAGGAAGGTGGTCCCTTATGGTCCGCTAGCCCATCGACGGTGCCGCAGGCACTGTCTGAAAAGGGCCCGACCCAAAAGAAACTTTATGAATCTGCCCGGAACGCCCCAGACCGCGGTTTTTGGCTCGCCCGCGCCGCAGCCAGCTAAGGCCAAACGGCATTATGACCTTCGGCTGGCCGTCAGGAACGCCGCATCCTATCTCATGCCTACAATCATCAATTAGGTAAGCGAATCGTAAATACCAATCCTATATTCATCAATTTTAATAGATTTAACTTAGCATTAACCTATTATTTTACTACTTTACAGCGTTTTCGCACAAAATCTCAAAATTCGACATTTGCAACCAAGGTTTAACGGTTCTATCATTCGTAATCTAAAAATATTCTTTTTGGGCCATGCCGCGAAAGAGACGGGAGGAGAATCTTTCGATGAAAACCTGGAAAAAAAACACCATTATCGGATTGATCACATTCGTTCTGGTTGCCGTGGTGATTATGATCCTCAAAATTGTCTTTGTTGATTTTGTTGTTGATTTTTGGTGGTTCCAATCCCAAGACATGTCGCTCTATTTTGTGTTGCGTTTACTGTATCGCTATATCGCCTTTCTCCTATACACAGCCTTTTTCTTTGTTATTTTCTATGCCAATTTCTGGGTAGCGGCGCGCTACGCGGTTAAAACCGTGACACCGGCGGACCAGGACCAAAAGGACCGGATGAAGAATATCCGCGCGAGGCTGCGGATGATCTATCTACCCCTGTCGCTTTTAATGGCATTGCCGATTGCGTGGCCGTTATTCAAGAACTGGGAATTGGCCCTCCAATTTATTCTTGCGCCGACAACCGGGACAACAGATCCCTTGTTTGGGAAGGATGCCAGCTTTTATTTATTTTCGCTGCCGATCTACAGGTTACTGCAACAAGAAATTCTGATCGCCGTTATCGTCCTTTTTATTGCAGTTGCACTCATCTACTGGTACGAAAAACGCCTGCTGTCAGCCGACCAGCCCCTGCCACCCCGTGCATTCGCCCACATCACCCTTTTGGCTTTGACGATCCTGGCTCTGCTGTGCTGGGGTGTACTTCTAGAGCGTTTTGGTCTGGTATACACCACGAACAATCTTCCCATTTTTCACGGCCCGGGTTATGTCGAAATGCGGGTCATATTGCCCTTTATCTTTCTCGTCGCATCAATGTTGGCAATGACCGGGATCACCCTCGGGATCGCCGTCAAACGTCGCCGCGGCTGGATTTTTCCCGCTGTCTTTGCATTGCTTTTTATGGCGGCATGGCAGGGAAAAAATACGGATTTTTTCACCGATGTCGTCAGTAAATATGTGGTCGAACCCAATCAATTGGTCCGCGAACGACCCTACATCGAGGCCGGTATCCAATCAACATTGGAGGCATATGGCCTCAGCGACGTCGAGACCAAAGATATCACGCATCAATCGGACGTGGTTTTCGACGCCCAAGACCCAGCGTTCGTGCGCAGCCTCCAAAACATCCCGGTTTGGGATAGAGAAATGCTAGGCGGCGTTCTAGAGGAGCTGCAAGGCATCCGCACCTACTATTCTTTTCCAACCATCGATGTGGACCGCTATCAGGTAGAGGAAAGCTATCGGCAGGTCTATCTGGGCGCACGAGAAATCCAATTCGCCAAACTTCCCGATGCGGCCCAAAACTGGATCAACCTGCACATGCAATATACCCATGGCAAGGGTGTCGCCATGATCCCGGCCGCTCAAGGCGGTGACGAGTTCATGACCTGGTTTGTCAAGGATATCCCGCCAACGTCGGAATATGGGTTGTCCAGCAAACAGACCTCGATCTATTTCGGACTCGAGGAAAAACCGTTCGTCATCGTTCCTAATGATGCTGGGGAAATCGGGACGCCTGTTGGAGACCAGGAAACAATTGTCAACTATACGGGAGAGGGCGGCGTCGCCGTTGACTCTCTGTGGCGCAAACTGTTGCTGGCCCTGTACTTTGAGGATCGCAATATCTTTTTTACGACCAAAACGAACGATGACAGCCGCCTTCTTTTCCGCCGCAACATTATCGATCGGATTGCGCATATCACGCCTTTTCTTCGACTCGACAAAGATCCTTATGTGGTTTTCACGCCGGAGGGCTTGTTCTGGATTCAGGATGCGTACACGGTATCCGACCGCTATCCCCTCTCCCCGCCTGTGGAAGAGGGATTCAATTATATTCGCAATGCGGTCAAGATTGTCGTCGATGCCTACAACGGGAAAGTTTCCTACTACGTATCCGATGACAAGGACCCGATCATCACGGCCTATCGAAGAATGTATCCCGGTGTATTTCAATCGCTCGAAAGCATGCCGGGGTCACTCAAAAAACACATACGCTATCCCCGCGACATCTTTCTTACCCAGGTATCCGTATATGCCAAATATCATCAAAAAGATCCTGAGCGTTTTTTCAGGCAAGAAGATATCTGGGAGTTTTCCAAGATGGCTGAAGGCCGAGAGTTGATCCCGGCCAAGCCCTATTATTTGACGCTGGACCTTTTTGAGGAGGGCCGTGATGAGTTTTTGCTGTTCATGCCATTGTCACCCTTTGGGCGCGACAACTTACGAGCGCTGATGGCGGCCGGCAGCGACGGGGACAATTACGGAAAGATATACGTATACCGGTTTCCCCGCGATCAACAGGTATACGGTCCGGCCCAGGTGCATTCACTCGTCAATCAGGATATCGTCATCTCGGAGCAATTTACCTTATGGGATCAAGAGGGGTCCGCCGTGAGACTGGGCAAAATGATCATCGAATTCACATCCGGTTCGTTGCTTTACATCCAACCGGTTTACCTGCAAGAGGAGGGCCCACTAAAAATACCGCAGCTTAAAAGACTTATCATGGCGTTCAATGATGCCGTTGTCATGGCCCCGAGTCTCGAAGAGGCAGCAGTGATGCTTGAGGCGGAATTGAAGCGCAAGTCGACTCGCCGCGACAGGCGTTTATTGTTACCGCCAACCGATGAAACAATGGAGTCAAAGGAAGACGAGGTGCAGCAACTATACGACAAAACAAAGGAATCACAAAAAGACAAGTTACAGCAGCAATCGGTCGGCGAGTCAGAACCGGTACCAACTGATGAACAAGAAATCGTTCCGACGGACAAAGATCAAACCACAGATAGTATAACCCCGACGAATACGGAGAAAGATGGGTAGGAATGAAATGATGATCGTATTTTTAACTTTTTCAACCAATGGGTTGAAAACATTCAAAGGAAAGAATTGTATTGAATATAGACTATTCTACATTTTCTTGATCCACACAATCCTCCGTGTAGAGCGTGCAAAACGTTCCGTCATATATCGCCACACCAACGGTCAAGGCATTAATGCGATCATCTTCGACGACAAAAAGGACGTCTTGATCTATAGCCCGCAGACGCAAACTTGATCCCTTGTGAATATATACAGTTGCTTCGATTAAGCCCTTTTCATACGGAACCGTGAGGCCCCATCCCAATATGGACC
>JAAUYB010119904.1_pt1 | contig 14935 bp, 15 predicted proteins | sample 7278071 | NCBI WGS metagenome assembly JAAUYB01 (sample SAMN14350121, study PRJNA611818) | marine sediment metagenome | isolation source: surface marine sediment (1.8m) | place: French Polynesia: Moorea | collected 2018-08
CCCCCCCCCCCCCCCCCCCCCCCCCCCCCCCCCCCCCCCCCCCCCCCCCCCCCCCCCCCCCCCCCCAAGCCCCCTCCCCAAGCACCCATTTCTTATTTAGTAACGTACGAACTTTTTGAAACCCTTATGTACTGTGTTCCCCTTCAACCACTCAAACCCAAGCTCATCTATGCTACAAAGGCAGCCGACGGCGGCCGAAAAAAAGAAAAAAAAGAGGGGGAAAACCAAATTACTAAAAAATTTCAAACAAAATTTTGAAAATTTTCTAGGGCGTTTTATCTAGTCCCAGACTCGTACTCGAGCCCCTAGACTCGCGAGTCTGTCGAGTCCACGAAAAAGTGGCTCGAGTACGAGTCTTTCGAGTACGAGTCTAGACTCGACCCATCCCTACTCAGCGGGGCCAAAGGAGAAAAAAGTCCTTCTCCAGTCACGTGCAGTGTCTGTGTGTCCGCGGGGAACTTAAGAAGATGAAGAAGAAGGAAAATCACGTCTAGAGTTTCGCTTCAAGTCCGCGAGTACTTGAAAGGCCCTCAAAGTACACTTTCGACCAGTTTCCCTTAGATGCACTTACGCACAACGACAGAGGAGATGATATATGTGTCAAAAAGCGCTTTCTCATGCAGTCTCATCCGGTCCACGATTTGCAAGCTATTGATTTGCGTTGCCAAAAGTAGCACCTTTCTAGAAAATAAGAACCAAAGTAAGGGACAATATGAAGAAATTTCATGTTCCTGTGACAATAAAAACGTGTGTGCCTCCTTTTGTTTTTCTTCTTTATTGCGTACAGACGACGGGGAGACACGGATGTTGGAGGGAAGAAAGGAGGGAGGAGAGTAAAGCGTTTCCCCCTATCCCCCGCCTTCTTCTCTTCTTCTTCGGCGACGCCGCCACCCCATCTCAATTTTTAATGCGAGGGCTTTTGTTCCGAGGCCCCTTTTCCCCCGGCCCCTTCCAACTACACGTATATCGTATACGCGAAAGCAAAAGGAGGAGTATAGGCGGTTGAAACATTGTCTGCAGGAGGAGGAGGCGCCACCCGTTTATGGAGAGAGAGGCTGGAGGAGGATCTTTTTATGGGCGCCAGCGAGGGAATGGGATTCGACAGCAACTGGATTGAAGTCCCGAACAATGTTGCCAGATATAACCTATCTGTCGGATGATTTGGTGTCTCCAGTGGGAAATTTCTGATAGCTCGGCGAATTCCTCCTCTCCAGTCACTAAAACAGCATTGTGTTGTACACCGTGCGGAGGAGGAGAGAGAGGAGAAGGCGAGAGGAGATAGCGATAGTTACCCCCTCCTCCGCCCTCCTCTTTCCTTCCTCGTTCCGGCATCCTCCTCCTCTTCGCTTTATTGCACCTCATTTTACGCCGCTGTCCGTGGGAATGAAAGAAAGGACCGTCCGTGTGGGCTAATATCTGGACCTTGGTTTGCGAGCGCCCAACATGTCACAAAATGACGCACCCTCTCCTACAAAGCCCACACCTATCTCTCCGTGTCCATTCCTTTCTTTAAAAGAAAACATCTAGGGGGGAGGAATGAAGGACTCCTCCTCCGCCACCGCCTGCCAGGAGAGGGGGAGACAGAGATGCATGAATACATGGGAAGGCAATATACACGCGGGCGAGCTCACTCTCTCGGACACACCCCATCCAAACGGGAAAGAGAGAGAGACATATCTCGGGACATTAATCAAGCTAAATGGTTTATGGCAGCTTTTTGGTGGCGGGAAAGGAAGGGGGGAGGCCTAGCCTGGGCGGAAGAGGAGGGAAAGGGAGCGCTCAAGGAGCGGAGAAAGAGATACAAGTAGGAAACGGGAGGGGAGGAGGAAGGGCGGCGGTTGAAAGTGTGGAAAATCGCCCATCGATGTAAACTTGGCGAGTAGTGGCTAAAGACTCCTCTGCGCTGGTTTAGAAAGACCAAACGCGGTGAAACCCATACCTGCTCCGCCACTTCACAAGATCGCCCAGGGCCTCCTCCTCCCCGCCAACCAACCGACTTCCCCGCCCCCATCGTTTTTCCAACCAGCCTGCCCATTTCTTTCTCTCCCTCTCGCTTTTCAAGAGCGCTTCTCCGCTACTTCAGTTTCCCTTACGTTCAACACAAAAGATCGGCGGGGGCGGAAGACGAGGGGGTTCTTGAGAAGGAATTAAATTGAAACGAGCAAGTACGGATACCTTTCCCCCCAGCGCTCACTCTAAAACCCCTTTTTTCGCCCACGCGCGTACGATATACGCGTGAAGCATTTCCGTTGGTGCTGCTGACGGATAGGGAGGGCAAACAATGAAGGTAGGGTCGACGAAGGCCTTATAAAATCCCTCTCGCTTTCCCCCTGGCACACACAACACTTTCCCCCACCCAACGCCTTTTTTTCCTCGCCCGTCCTCTTCCTCTCGGCGGCCGTTCGATCTCGACAAAAGCCCCCGGTGTCAAAACGTGAAAGCCCCCTCACCTTCCTACCGACACACAACCTATGCTTTCCCAATTTCTTGGGCGCGCAAAAAAAGGGCAAGTGATGGCATAAGGGAAGGGAGAGAGGGGAGAGGGGGGGTCGATGTAGTGATCGATTCGACGTCGCTTAATGCTTCTTCCTCTCACACTGTACACCAAAAAAGCTGCTTTCGCCTACTGCTTGCCATCGTAGAACGTCTATGCATAGAAAACAGAAACGTGGCAGGAAAAAGACTGCAGTGCTTCTAGCACATCTTCAAACAAGAACTTGTGTTAGTCAATTTCGTCAGAAAAACGGCGAAAAGGCGAAACAGTTCTTCATTCCCCCTTACTTTTTTCAGTATATGAGCCGTGTTTATGCATATATTTCCTGCTTCCCCCTACCGCCTGTTTTCTCCATTTTTTGCCATTGAATACTGAATCGGGGGAACAGGGAAGCTGCAGGGCGAATGAATAAAAAAACTTTCCTTATGTTGCTACAACTTCTTTTTCGGGAAACGGAAGGGAGCAAAGTGATTTCCCCGCTTTTCCTCATTCCGAATTTTCGGATGTTCCTTCCTGCTCCTGAATTACGGGGAAGACGATCGAGGATTGGATGGAGGCGAGGCCGCGAATTTATTCCCTTCAGGATGGGAGGCGGGAGGCGGGAGCTGGAGGAGAATAAAAGAATGGAGAATCGGGAAGAGATTTCCTTATTTATGGCGATGGATCGGAGGAGGCGCTTTTTCCTTCGATTGATGGCCATACACGCGAAAGGTCAGCAAATGTTGGAGGTTGTATCCTGCTCACCAAGATAGAAATTCATTTCCTTCTCTCTCGCCTCTTCTTCCTCCCACTTCCCCTTTTGGTACATAGACAAAACTTTCCTTCTTCTTCCCGTTCCCTTTTCCTACTTTCTCCTTCTCCTGACAATTCCATGACTTGCGTATGACCTCCTTTTCCGCGGAGAGACACATCTTGGAATGGCCCAATGTAACAAAATATTAGTGCTGAAATTGACAATTTTTTTAACTTTTAAACGGTTTCCTCTAAAGCTCTCTGAACTTCTAATTAGATTATTGCAAACGCCACAGTATTTAAAGGCGAATTTTGCTATCTAGATAGAGACAGGAATGTCATACAGGAGCGCAAAAACCAGCAGAAGATGGGGTGGAAAGGAACCCCTCCCCTCTCTTTCCTAGGGGTGACTTTTTTGTGCCTCTGTCCCACACCTCTCACTAACCCCTCTGTGCAAATAGACCCCCACCCCCCTCTTTCTCGCTTAGTAATATTAGGAGAAAGAAGGGGGTGGATGGAGTGAGGATGGGTGGGAGTTTTCGGCCAACTGGAACCCCAGGGACGAGAAAGAGGGTTGGAAGATGTTCTTAATTTTTCTTTCCTATCTCCTCTTTCTCTGCTATTCTCAGGGGGACAAAGCAAGCTGTCGGGCGGCGATTGTTCCACGCCCCGTAAGAAATACTGTGGAAGAAGATCCACCTATTTTTTATTGAACCAGGCAGTAGCATGGTAAAGTAAATAGTACTGTGCATCACTTTTTTTCATTGCCAAAGGGACCTCTCAAAAACCTGAGATGCTTTGGGTACATACCGTGTATTCAAATTTCGAAGAAAGGGGAGCTGTGTGGGAAGAGGCGAACATTGCATTGTCTTCGTTGCTTCGCTGTCAAAAAAGAGAAGAGAAGCTGGGGGGGGTCGCCGAATAGGTCTGCTTCCGTTTCTTTCTCCCCTTCGTTACTATGTGCATACTTGCTAAAACAGTACGTTGAAGGAGAAGACGAGTTCACTCCAGACTCGAATTTGCATTTCCGCCAGGGGCGAGCGAAAAGGTGGCGGCACCGCCATTCCCCCGCGCGCTCCAGGGCGAAAAACAAGTCTTTGTCTTGTTGCTCGCCCACTCACTCCGCCCGTCCGTCGGTCTGAGCAAAAGTTTGGACTTTCGGATGTGTGTATGCGCGCATATGCTTTCCCCGGGCTGGCACTTCTACTACAAGGAAAGTTTGAAATTGCTTTCCTTTGGACATCTCCCTCTCCAGACAGCGGCGGACCCGCATCTGCTTTCAAATTAGGGGACAGAAGGTGTGCGGCTTCGGCTGCGCGGCTCCTTACCTGAAAAGGAGGGGGGGAAAGTGTTGAAATAATACTTAATATACTTTGTGTGTTCTGCATAAACGGACGAAAGCAGGAAACAGATGTCTGACTTGAAACTTTATTTCCCAAGCGGGCCGGGTCCATTTGCTCCCCAATAACGGGCCTTTCATAACTTCTGCCGGTGGCGCCTTTGGGTCAGTTCATACAACGCCGAAACTTTTCTGGCAGCAGGCATCTTATTTTTTCCTCCCGGTGGTGCATAATGAAGAAGCAATGCCGCTGACGCCATTGCTGGTCTGGCTGGTTCGGATAGACGGCGCCAGATGCCGAACGAAGGCCGCCGATGTTGTTTAACCCTCTCCTGTCCTGGCTGCGGCGGCGTGGATCCTCGATCGAAGCCCGACCAACGAACGACCGCGACCGACGCCGCTCAAACCGCTCAGCCGAGAAAATGGAAGAAGGGATTTGCCCAGATAGGTAGGTAGGGCTGTGTGACGCTACGGTGCAGAATTGGGGGAAAGGCCTGTCGTCAAATCTCAGACCTCCTCTCCCGCGCCACCAGTTCGTTCGGGGAATGGGATGGAGGGTGGCGGCCTTCAGTTTCGGGAATTGGGAGGGAGGGAGAGATTGGCCGCGGGTCGGCCTTGAAGAGTGGCGGATTTCGCGGGAGGACCCACCCTTGAAAAGACCGATGATAAATTTGTTTGTGGGATTCCCCTGAGAGAGGGGAAGAGAGGGAGCTCTGGGGAATTTTCTTATGGGTCGAAAGAAATTCTCTTTTATGGGAAAATTAATCTTTGGTTTTTCTTGTTGTGCGTTTCAAAAGATTCACACATCTACCTCTGCCCAATCTGATGAAAGGTTCACGTAGTACTAGAACTTGCAGCGAGGGATAGGGAAGTAGCTGAGGGAAGAGGAGGGAGACGGCAAGAAGTTTCCAGCTTTCAATTACACAACTTTCCTGCGCCCCTCCTCCCTTCCTCCGGGGTAGGGTAGAAGAAGAAGGGGGAGGAAAGAGAAGTCGCGACTGAGGAATGAGGGGGGCGACAAAGTTCCTAATTTGGCAAAGTGGGAGGAGGGAGGGGGGGTAGAAAATGGGGAAGATGGGGGAAGGAAGGCGTCGTCGAAGGAGACAGCGGTTGCATGCTGAAGAGGAGGTAGGAAAAAAGAAGAGTCTGGGAGAGACCTTCGCTGAATGGCGAAGATTCCCTTCTTTTTTATCCGCCCATGCAAGACGTGATGGCAGCATGGTTCTTTTTCGCAACGGGGTGACCTCATTTTTTGTGCCGAAAGGAGGGAGGGAAAAGCGGTGACGTGTGATATTTATTCTTCGGGGAGGAGGGGAGGGGAAAGGAGGGCGAGGGCCGTAAATCAAGTTTCGAATATGTACAGAAAAAAAAGAAATCTCTGTCCTCCGCCGGAGATTAACTTCCTCTCTTTTTCGGCGAGGGAGAGAGGGAAGAGAAGACCATAAATATTGCTAGCGGGAAATAAAAAAAAGATGTTTCTCTTTTTCAGCCCCTCCTCCTCCTCCTTTTTTGCGAAAAGTGGAGCAGCAACCCCCCCACCTCCGCTCTCTCTCTCTTTGCCGATTCCTCTTTTCTCTCGTTTCCTCCCACGTTCGGAAGATTATTGCCGCGAACACGGAAAGAAAATTGGGGGGGAGCAGCAAGGTCGTTGGTCACTCTTCCCTCCCCCTCTCGTTTTCGCGGACCGATACCAACCGCTTCCTCTCCTTTGTTTCCTTCACGCAGCTACATTTGCGGTTTTTCGTCTTCTTGCTTTGGGGGCCCGAGGTTTAAACATTCGCCAAAAGTCCAAACAAAAAAGAAAACGATATCTCAAGAACAAAATCCGCGTACTCTTTTATTTATTTATATGTATGGAATTGTTCAACATTGATCGTCGGTGAATTTCTCCCCTCAGATGCTATAATGGATTGGCCGGCGTCAGGTTTCGAGTTCGCGTGTAGCAGAAAGCACCTTTTTTTCTCGCTGGCTGCGCAATGCCGGCGGCGGCGGCGGCGGCGGCGGCGGCGGCCTTCCCTTCTCCTTTTTCTTCTTCTCTCCTCCTCCTCCCTCCCGAACCCCTTCTTCCTTTTTTTCCGCGGGAGGCTCTTTCCCTTTTCTGGTGGAGCGGAGCGCGTGTGAACTCTCTCAGGTGCAGGAGGTGGATTCGCCCTTGCCTCCAAGAGCACATAGGACTCGAAATATAGTTTTCGCGGAAGTTGGCGAATGCTCAGAAGTCCTTCAGCGGCGACACTGGAGGCTCCCAAATTGGGATCGGGGAGGAGGGAGGGGGGAGAAACGCATTGTGGGGGAGAGTGTCTTTTGATGACCTTGGAGGTCTTTTTGTTGCGCAAGATAAACAAGCGTCCTTCGTACTTCGATTAACCAAATTTACCCGGGAAGAAATAAAATCGCTCCCAGCGCTAGTCCTTCCAACAATTTTCCTCCTCTCGCCTGGATTGGCTTGACTGTTCGCCTCCTCGATCCTTCTTCTTTGTGTCCGCCGCCGCGGCCGCGAGGAAGAAGAGAGCACGCTATGCCATGCCGTGAGCGCCAGTCAAGTCGAGGACGGGCGGACTTTCACCGTAGGGAACATGGTAGGTTCTTCAAGTATTCAAAACAAACCTGGCGTAGAATGGTCGATTCCCCCTCCGCCCTGTCGTGTGTGTGTGTGTGCCTACGAATGCGGAAGAGGAAACGCCGTGACACGCGAGCAGCGAAGAACGGGGGAGCCGACGGTCGACAGAGCGAGCGGCGGCCTTAGAAGTCTCGATTGGTCCTCTTCCTCCTCCTCCTTCGGGCGAGCGACAACGACGTCAAGACCAACATCACGCGATACGGCGATGAAGACATTAGAGGGGAGGTGCAGCGATACGGCGGAGACGTACATTCATGCGTACACACAGAAACACAAAATGCTCCCTCCTCCTCTCCAGAAACTAATATGCGCACGTGTGCGGTGGGAGGGAGGGGTGCACAGGCGGCCGCCACGTAATAAGCACCCACAGCCCTCCGCAGGGAATAATCCTCCTTTATTCACGAGGGATTTGTTTTTTCTTCGTGCATGAGTGTTTCTGTTTGTGTCGTTCTTCCACCGTAATAAGCGACCGCCAAGGAGGAGGAAAGAAAAGAACCTTCTCTGCTCCTTTCGTGTCTGCGCCTTATAGTAGTACTGTATGCCCAACCAATAATACCCGACGACCGAAGCGAAGGACCGACCGCCGACCTTGGCTTCTCTTCATATAAGCTGGGCCTTCCCATGGATATTCATCATCCACTGTGGGGAGGGGATTTTCTTCGAGGCTTTAGTACCCACACAAGCTGGCGGTGTCGGTATAGGACGCGTCGCTGTTGGTGTGGCTATAGCTTGAGCTTTGAAATCCAATAAAGAGGACCTTCTTCCTCTTCTTCCGCTATATAATGCCGCGGCCGACTGTTCACTTTCCCCCACATGAATGTGGGTTTTTTTCCCTCCCCCTTTTGACGCGGCGTCACCTCCGATTTTCCCCTCCTTTTTCCTCCTCCTCCTCCCCGCCGCAGCTTGATCCTTTTCCATTCCCCTTCCTCTTCCCCATCGCTCTTCCTCCTCCGCCCGTTCAGTTGACAACCTCTCCTCCTCCTCCCCTCACTTCTCCTCCCTGATTGAAAGCCTTCCTCCTCCTCTTCCCTCCACACCAAACCACCTCTCGTTCGCCCTCCCACTTTTTTTCACCGTTTCCATCAGGAGCCAAGGTATCGCCAATATTTAGGGGGAAAGCTTATTTTTTGCCACGTACCTGCATCATTCTTCAAGTTTGTTTCAGCATGTGGATTTACCCTTTTCAAATGTATTTGTTGAAATTTGGACCAAAAGAGGGCCTCTTACGTCGCTTCCTGATCCCCTCTTACGTGCTTGCTCAGGGAAAAGAAGGGGGAAAGGGGCCGCCCAAAAAGAAGAAGAGGAGGAGGAGTAACTCATCAAGTGGCCCATCGAACATCGGAGGAAAGAGGGTGGAGAAAAGGGTGTTGGGGGGTGGGAGCGTAGAACGCCGAAAAACACAAATACGTTTGGTATCTCCATCGTATGGAACATACGCACACATGGTCGAAGAGTGTTGTCGCCAAAAAGAGGAGGGAAGTCTTTCTCGGACCCTCCGTCCATCCTGGGCTTTTGGGACCGCGGGCGCCCTTTTCCGATCCCCCCTGTTCCCCCCCATCTCACTTTTGCATTGTTCCCTGCCAAAAACCGGGTTGGGGAAGAACCAAGAGAGAAAGTCCTTGGGGGACAAGAATCCCCAACGTTTCATTCGAAAAAAAGTATAAAAAGATGGAGATGCCGGGGATCGAACCCGGGGCCTTTCACATGCAAAGCGAACGCGCTACCACTGCGCTACATCCCCGACACCCTAACAGGTGCTTGATATGTCCTCCACACTTGGGTGGTTCGCACACTTTTGCCGATATGTCACGCGGGGGGGACAAAGACTCACGCAAAAAAAGGGTGGGGACTTCCCAATGAGACCCACGCCTTAAAAGGTGCCCGAGAAAAGGGACGTACAGAGAGACGAATAGAAGAGTTGGAGGTCATCTGTCTTGTGACTCATTCCGGGCGCTGCAAATGAATGGGGCCAAGGATAAGTACGAGATAGGGACTGTGGAAATCATTTCTTTCGCTCCATGTATTTTCTCAGGAATTTCCCACTCGGGCTATATCGGAAGGATTTGGATTGCAACAAATATGTACGTATACTGTCTTTCTCCCCCTAAAGTGAATTGCGTGCGGCGCGAGAGGCTGTTGTTTTGCGCAAACAACGCGATGCCTCCGACGGCATTTTCTTGCTACTACTGGCAAGAATACCTAGAGGGTGAAAGTACGGTGTCTTCGGCAAGGCCATTTTTGAATAATGGATGTTTTCTTTTCGTGTTTTCCTTCTCTTTTTTGACGCTTTCTGACCTCGGGGAAACGGATTTCTTCCAGGGCCTTTTTCTCCGCCCTTTTTTGTCCAGTATCGAGTCTCCCTTTTTCCAGAAGAGCTCAGGGAAAGGGGATGACCCTGAGCGGGAAGAAGGCCTTTTCTTCCGTCACCCTCCTCCTCGCCGAGAGGAAGAAAAGGACACTATGGACAGTCCATATTTTCCCGGAGAAAAGGGAGAAAAGGCCCTCCAGCACTATTTACTTCATTGACGCTCTTGTGCGCTGTACTCCCCGGGCCTCCCGTCATTTTTTCCCATCTGGTCGAATTCTAGCTCCGGAACAGGATGAGAAGCGGCATTGGGGCAGCAAAAGGTTCGTTTCCTTTCCCCATTTCCACTTGGCCGAATCCAAGCACACACACACACAAGAGAAGAGAAACGGAAGGGTGGGGATCACTGCCAAGGATGCATGCAAGGGACTTTTGCGCGCACGTGATTGCAGCGAGTGCACTCACCGGCGAGCATGCCTTAACGTACTACGATACGTACATGGCATTGCACCGCTGGCATTGGCAACCGGGATTCTTCCTTCCGGTGTTATTGTTGCTTCTCCCCTCCCACGACCGTCCAGCAACAACAGCCTTGGCCTTGCCTCCCCCCTTCGTCCGTCCTTCGTCCCCCCCTCTCCCCCCAGGCCGCTTCCGTACGTGGCTTCCGGCGATCTAGGGAGAAGAAATGATTTGATTTCTTTTCCCTCTTTTTGTCTTTTTCCTATTGAGATCTCCCAGGACTTTGTTACATTGCAAGGAAGGCTGAGACAAGGGAGCAGGGAGGGATAGATCAGTATCAAACTTGGTGGCTTTTCGCAGAACTGGTATCTCCGTCGATCTTCTATACCGAACGGAATATTGGAATGACGTCACTCTCAAACTATGCATGATGGGAAATTGTTCGCATAGAAATGATTGAGGAATCGAGAATTTGAAAAGTTTTTCAGCATAGCATCACAGGTAGGCAGATTCTCTGGCCTTCCCACAAAACAAACAAGAAACTTGGTTTCCCTCCTTCCCATCTCCGTTTGGAAAGGGAATACACAACGTGTGGCAAAATGAGCGAAGCTTTAGCAATACTTGACCCCCATACCTCAGAAAGAGAGAGCGAGAGCACTTATACCACTGCTCCTCCTCCTCACGTTTCCGCCAAAGTTAAGTGACGCTGAGTGGAAGAGAGCTCCTCTTCTTGCAACGCAGAAGAGTACATGAAGAGTGCACGTCATACTCGTATAGAGAGAGGGAGAGGGGGTTCCCTCCTCTGCCACGAGAAGAGACCCTTATGTTTCTTCTTCTTCTTCCTCCTTCGTCCATTTGCGGTCTCAAAGGGAAGAGGGGGAGGCAGGGGGGAGGAACCCTCCTTGGCTTTCTTTTGTGTCGATACTTGTTTGGCCTTGTTCGCGAAGAAAGAAAGGGAGGAGGGGGAAAGACACATCAACAGGAAGAAGGGAGGGAGAGGAAAGAGGAGGGAGGGAAAACATGTAGTATAGCAGCAGAGGAGAGGGCGGAGGACGGGGTCGTCTCCTCTTTCCCGCGCTTTTTTGTCCCGAATGCGCGCGAATTTGTGTGCGTGCAAAGTTTTTTTTCCACTCCCCGCTTTTTTTCGCGGCTGTGTGGCGAAACGATGATACTCCCTTCGGATACCTCTGTCTCCTCCTCCGCAGCCCCACGCCCTACTTTTCGCTCTCTTCGGTCACGCTAAAAAGAAGTCACCTTGGAAAAAGTAGAGGATTCTCCAAAGTCAAGAAAAATCTCTGTCACAAAACAGTCCTTCTTTTAGACAGGCCGAGCGAAAAAGGAAGAACTTTTTGCTGACGGCGGCAAATCCCGATACGCGAAAAGAGAGGGGAGGAGGAGGGGAGAAAGTTCCAAAGTTCCTCTTCCCTATTCCCTTTCTCCCTGCTCTCGCCCTCGTCCTTTTGGCTCGGTAGGGATTTCTCTCCCCACACACGCGCGCGTAGGAAAAGGGGAAAAAAACTGTGCCAACTTTTTTTCCCTCTTTGGGATCGGGAGTGAGCGAGAACCTTTCTTGGCCGGCGAAGGCGGCGATCTCATGCCTTTCCCTCCGTCCTCTGACTTTTTTCATGGCTCTTGAAACCTCGACGGAAAGAGGGAGGAAAGAAAATTCCAAATATTTTCCCGCTCTACTCCGTTATACGGCTTGGGGATCTCTGCATCTATCTTCGCGTTTATTTCTTGTTCCCTTCCTTCTCTCTTAGATCTGCTGCGCCACCTGCAACAGATAAGACACGCTCTTTCCCCCATTTTTGAAGCACACGTGGTCGCCCGAAAGGAAAGCGAAATGGTACGGAAGCCTCCGCTTGTGTTGTTTTGTTGCTGGAAAGAGAGAAGCACCACTTGATCTTAATGATGGGGATCGAGAGGAGCACAACAACGCAACACAACACACAACTGCCACCAAGTTAAGGTGTCGGGGAGAAGGAGATTGAGATTACATGACGGCAAGGCGAGAGATTCACCAAACATTTTTTCAACCACTGGCTCTCGAGGACAAAGTGTGCCAAGGATGTCCATTCTGCTTCCCTCAGGTCTTTCTCTTCTTCTCGTGTCCGCAAATGAGAATCATTGCTGCCTCAGCAAAAAGAGACCGCGCTTGTCGTTTAATGAAGCGAATAGACGCTTTGCTAAGCACCGGCGGACTCAGAGATCCTCTTCCGGCATTCAGGGTCCGTCTTCCTCCGCTCCCTGTGTGGCCATGCAAGGGAGAAGAGAGGTCTCCTCCTTTCCCTTCCCACTCGTTTTCTTCTTCTTCAAAGGACGAGGGGCAAATGAAGGGGGACAGGGAGTGGAGGAAGGAGAAGAGGCCCCTCTCGGTCTCCATGCAGCAAGTCCCAGCGTTGGTTTTCCTATTCTGCAGTGATTTCTCGAAAGCTTCAGATCCGCACATGTGAGCATTCAGGTTTTCGTTTTGTAAAAAATCAAGGCAAAATTATGCTATCAAAAAAGTTTGCGGCATTTTTTAATTCTTCCGTGGTTTCGGTGAATTCGACTCCTCTCACCCCCCTTCGTCCAGTGGTAGCTGGAAAAGATTGTCCTTTCTCGTCCTCCTCTTTCTCACCTTTGATCATGCCTTCACATCAAGGATGAGCCCATCTAGGTAGTAGAAGGGCACTCTCGGCTCCTCTCAGGAGGAGTTTGCGAAGAGTTTCCGGGCTACCCCAAACAACCCGTGACGCATTAGCTTTGACCAGAACTGCCGCAACCGCCCTTTCTCGTCAACATTGTGCGGCAAAGTGCGCCCAGAATAAGTGACTGTACGAGTCTATTTCTGAAAGTAGTCTGCTCCGAAATAGAATTGCGCTCATTTTGCTGCATATACAGTCAGCAAGAGAACAGTCCAGATCAAGGGCCTCTTATCATGGGTAGTAAATATGACGTCATCTACTACCGTACATGTAGGTGTCGAGCGGTGCTTCATGAACACGACGGAACATTCAATTCTTGCGCGCGGAAAATTCAAGATAAGGGACATTCCTTTGGGCTATGACTACCCCAGTGGTATAAATACCCAAAATCCCCGACCCATGAGGCATCACAAACAACAAAATCTCCGAAGGAAATACAGCTACAAGCTAAAGAAACAGCCACAAAATGGTCTCATTCAAACCCGCCAGACTGTTCAGGCCCGCCTCTCTTCTCAAGATCCCCGAGCTTGTAAGATTAATAATTAAGATTGAGTTTCATATAAACTTTCCCCATCGATAAACAAAATTCATCTTTTTCAGATCGTTGGACTGACAATCCTGCTGACCCAACGCATCGGTGGCCCCAAGAACACCCCCCTGCTCTGGGGCGACGGCGTCGATGAGGTCATCTTCGGCGACTTTGTCTGCTACGGATTCTTTTTCATCGCCTGCGTACAGGTCCTGGGCACCCTCCTGGGCGACAGGCAGCCCAAGGTGCAGAACTTTCTGGTGGCGCTCTTCGGCTTCGGCTGCTGGCTTGCTCTGGGCAGCATCGTCATCCTTCACGCCTTCATCGTCAAGGAGACCCAGAAGAAGATGAGGGCCATTGGCTCGCTCGGCATCATCAACTCTGTCATCTATCTGGCGGATGCGGCGCTGCAGGCATACCAGAAGGACGACGACTCATGATGACAAAACACACAATTCCTAGTAAAGTTTGTTGTCAGAGCAATCAAAACACTTTTTAGAATCATGAATAAAGGCTGACACTTACATACAAAACAGCGCACAGTGAAAGTACGTGCTGACCAAGAGGAAGGTGTCAGAGAGAGGCGCATTCGATTCCCATAAATATAACCAAAATCGCGCTCACTTTGATCCTCATAAGGACCACTCGATACTCGTAAACGAATTTAAGCTCCACCCTTCGATGCTCATAAACACACATGGGCGATAGGGATAGGAGGGATCCCCCTCCCCTAGCATCCAAAAACCTATCTCCTTCCCTAGAGCAAAAAATCAGGGACCTTCAAAAAAATTCTAGCCAAAAGAGGGGAAAATTGCGGGACTTTTTTAATAAAAAATATTCCTTGTTTTTGCCGGTTTAAACATGAGGCGCTCATTTCTACTTTGTTAAAAAATCGTGTTTTCTTTCTCTTGTTTTGGCAAAAATCCCAGTTTTTTCCTGCAGAAATTTTGTTTGTCCCCCCCCTTTTCCCTCCCTCTATCCCTCCCCTAGAAGGAGAAAAAGTATCCCCTCCCCTAGAGTCATTTTGGGGGGTATTACAATTTTTGAAGCATTCTCCCCCCCCCCTCTGGAAAAAAAGTTGGCACCCATGTGTGCTCATAAACTTTCAAATACTGGCAGGAAACAGAAACAAGAAGGGTGGGATTGCAAGTAGGAAGTGGGGCTGCTGGGAGAAAGTACTGTGTACATAATTACAGGGTTATTACTATGTACACTCATTTTACACTAAGTTTTGTCTCCATTGTCATTCCTGGTATGTTTATTTGATTGGCCCAATAAAGAAATTCATGAGACAAGTTGGTGTCAAGCGAGGGGTGAGATCCTGAGGACAGTAATGAGGAGTGGCATACTTTGCCAAGGGGTGCGCAACTTACAGCTAGAAAAAGTTCACAGGAGGTGTAAAATTTTGTGTTTCACCCCCAAGACCTTTCCTATCCTCTTTCCATATTTATGGGAATAGAAGACTTCCGTTTATGAGGATAGAAGGGAGGTGACATTCTTTATGAGTATCGAATTTATGTGGATAGACGTATGAGTATAGAAGCGCTCCCGTCAGAGAATGTCCTTGCCGTGATGGCACCGATGGTGCGAAAAAAGATGGGGAGTGGACAGAACACCCATCCAAGGCCGCAGAAACAAAGATGGGAAAGGACACGTTCGTACGGAGAGAGGAGAAAAGTGCTGAGGCAAGATGAAAGATAAAGGAGGGGACAGGACAAGATCACATCTTACCTCTCCTCCTCATCTCCCTCTCCTTTGTCCTTACTACGGATC
>JAAUYB010044110.1_pt1 | contig 14934 bp, 9 predicted proteins | sample 7278071 | NCBI WGS metagenome assembly JAAUYB01 (sample SAMN14350121, study PRJNA611818) | marine sediment metagenome | isolation source: surface marine sediment (1.8m) | place: French Polynesia: Moorea | collected 2018-08
CCGCTGGCCTTACACAGGCGAAGAAACCTGTATTTTCTGTGGCATCAACAGGTGAAAGCACATGGTTCGAATCCCCAGTTAATGTCTGACAATTAACTGTTGGGTTTGGAGTGTCATTGGTTGTGTTTCGAATACTTTCCACATAATCCACTAAGACTGTCCGAGTTCCGTCATCACCTGTACCAGCAGTCCAGTTCGCAAAATCATTAGCCGTACCTGAAACATTAAATGGGACACTGAAACCCGCAGTCAAGTTGTACCCTGCACTTAGATCATCATACTGAGCCAGCTCATAACGTTTCAGAACACTATCGCCTTCCCAAGCATTGTATTGAGGTCTCTGATAGTAGGCAACCAAGGTATAACTTGCCCTGCGTCTTCTTATGACAGAACAAGTTGTATCGGTTGTGGGGCAACCATCAACACCGGTACCGGTTGGCAGCGATGCTATGGCAGCATCATCAATTTCATCAGTTCGCCAAAATGCTAAAACAGGTGCACCGTTATTAGTCGTTATCTCGTTGTTTAAGTTGACTAGCTGGGACGTGACTACCGATGGATTGCTGTAAACATAAATGGCTTCTTTAAGATCGTCAGCAATGTAGTCTATGGCTCGTTGCATATCGCTTTGAACCTGGTCCAAAGCCACCTCGCGTTGATCTGTCTTTAGGAGTTGTACCACAACAAAAAGTAGACCAGATACAACGAAACCAGCAATGATCAAAGACACTAAGAGCTCAATCAGTGTAAATCCCTGATTACAGCTCGGTTGCCTTAGCTTGGCCTTGAGAATCCTGTAAAGCAATAAGGATGATTTTGAATTAGCCATAGATCTAGTTATGTTAACAGTGCTGCTTAGTTACACTGAGAAGGGGCCGAGACTGTAGTGCTATTAACACCGTTGATAAAGTTGTGATAATCACAGAGTGATCGACTTGTATCGCTTTTAATAACGCTGGTGTACAAAATAGATAAAGGCCTTGTACCACCTTGGCCTTCACCACTAGTAAAACCAAGCCTTGCCTGCTCCACAGCTAACTCAGCACGGGTTTTACTGTTTACAGCATTTGCATCGTAAACCCTAACACCAAGGCCAAACGCTACAGGTGTCGTACCAACGGTACTACCAGCTGTACGGAAGATCTGGGCCGCATAATCATCAACCCCGTCGTTATCAACATCAATCCCCTTAGCCGTTGACGCATCTGTCGTTGTTGAATAGGTAGCGTTGTTAATATCTTCTGGCGGTAAGACATTAGCAAAATCAGCAACGCTATTAACCGCAACTGTTGCAGCTGGCACAGTGTAAGTGTCGTTGTTGATAACAGTGAACCTAATCCGATCTACTTCTGCTTGGGCAATTTGCAGAGCTTGATCCGCTCGTTGGCTTTGGGTCCGAGTAGCAACAGATACCACAATCAACGGAGCAGTGACTGCCATAGATATGCCGATGACTACGATCGCCACTAAACACTCAATCAGGGTGAGACCCTGATTTTTTTGATCGCCAGGACAGTTTTCTAATGTTGCATTCAAGCTCTGTCGTTTTCGGCGGTAATGAGACAAGTTTTTCAAAACCATTGAACCAAACCCTATCAATTACATGAAATTACAGAGTTGCCAGCAGCATCCGTAGCGGCACACAGATTCCGGATATAGGCATCATCTAGAGGTAGCTCACGGTAAAACTCACTCCGGGGACGACCAACCGCAACAAATCTCTGTGCGATGGGAGCCACACTGGTGTATTGGAAAGCAACGTCATAACCCCAGATACGATTAGCAGGGTTATAAAAAAGGTTTCTGTTGTAGTTTGCTACAGGGGTTGCACCGGGTTCCAAGGCATCCTGATCCTGTGGACCAGTTGCTTGGGTACTGAAATTCAACTGAAAGAACCCACCTGAAATAATCAAATTTTTATTTGCCCAGTACTCTAATAATCTCGGGAAGTTTTGGATACCTCCATAGGTTTGATTCTGACGCATCGGCACAATACCAGCCACCAATAAGGCATTCACACGAACGTTATCCGGTGGGGTTACTTGATTTTTCTGACGTGCTTCCTTTAAGTCATTTACCCCTGCTGTAGTGAGGTCAGTGTTAGAAACATCAATGAAGTCAACGTTGTGACACGTTGGATATTCTGTAAAACCTGCCGGACATCCTGTTGGATTACTAACAAGAGCATTATTTCTCCAGCGTCGAGATACGCCGTTACGATCAAATCGAACAGGTAAGGAGCAATCTCCGCCCCCTGTCATATCACATTGAGCCGCTACGACATTGTCCTCCCGCAGCCATCGATCTGCAGCTTCGTCATTCGTATCATCTGAGCGATTGTAGTTGATATATGAAGAGGCAACCTTTGGAACGCCTTCAGTTGAGCCAATACCATAGATGAAGGCATCCTCGATCCAGCCATCCCTAAAGTTAGTTGAGAGGATAGTGATTGCATCAGCAAAAATTTCAGCCGCTCGCCAGGTATCGCCAGCTCCACTGGCGAAGTCCTCATCTAGATCTTGTCGACCGTAGAACAGATCTCGAGCCTGATTTTCTTGAGCTGCAGTATAGGAAGCAAAGGTTGTCCCCAGAAGCTCTCCCATCCCTTCAAATTCTTCAATGACATTGGGCACCCCCACAAGTGGATCTACCGGGGCCGTCTTATCCTGGTGCAGGTTGAAGTCACCGTAAATGTAGGCAACGTTATCAGTAACAAAGGAGATGCCTGCCGCTTGATCATCATCTGAGCGATTCAGGTTGTATCCGTTGAATAGCCGGAAACCATAGGGACGTCGATCCGGATCAGGATACATATCCACCGGTTTCGGACTAATGGAATTAGCAGGGGTAGCCGGTGTTGTCGTGGCATCTCCTGCATTTAAGGGAGGATCATAGGTGCCAAGCTGATTAGCTTGAGTCGGCACGATATCCATGATGCAGTTGCCGGCTACCAGGTTTGCAAAGTCTTTGCAGTTGGCCCAGGTTCCTGCCGACCGCCTGGGGCGGACAATCGTATCTTCCCGCACAGCATCTTCCCGAGCTGCATAAAACAGACCTTCTGCCTCCGGAATCCAGGCGACAGCATTGCCGTTTGCATCTGTACCAAAGGCAGCGGGTTTATCCAGCGTCAGCTTACCGATGTCTAACTCCAGAACTCTGACGTTCATCTGCTGACGGCCATCCATCATGGCTTTTTCAAGAAAGGCCAATTCATGGAAATTCGTACTTGTAGTTGCCCCTGTTGCATCTAAATCTATTTCTCGAATAATGCTCTTTTGTAAATCATCACGTGAGCTAAGAGCATTTGCAGGACTGGAGGGTTGAACAAAATTGGGAGTCCTAGTTGCATCTGACACTGAAGCCGAAGGAGTCAAAGCAATAAGACTCGTATCAATCGCTTCATATACAACAGCATCATTTACATCAGTTGTAACGCCTGCAGTAGCGTCAAAAACGTACCTAGTAGTAGCACCTCCTTCGGATAAGTACTCCTCAGTTATTGGTTGAGTAGTGTCGAAAGTGGCAAACCCTGCATTAGCAGTCGTTCCATCATCTCCAGCCTGTTCATGACTAAACTCCGGAAAAACATAATAGAGGGACGGATACGCTGAGAGTTGGGCAGTGGAGCAAAACGCATCCATTAGCTTTGTTTGATTAGCCGCAGAAGCATTAGAAAAATCAGTAGCTGCTACGCAAGTATTTGTACCTGGTACTAGAAAGCCATATCTTCTATCCCTAAAAATCTGTCGATACAGTGCTAAAACTTTTGCTCTCCTTGTAACGAGATTGTCAGCCAAAGGATCTAACCAATCACTAGCTTGTCCTCCAGGCGTCACAGTGCCAAGGGCCGTTGCAATAGTATCAAGAGCAGTACCATCCGCAACAATAGCTTCATACTCGAGCCTGAGGTCCTCAATATTTCTCGCCAGCATCCCCAAGGTACATGCAGCACTATCGAGCGTTGATTTGTCAGCAGGACTCAAATCACTATAAGGAGTACCAAGAGCCAAAACGCGTCTCAGTACTGAAAAGTCTCCCCACATTGCTAGATAGGGATAGGGATGAACAAATTCGTTAGACTGGCCTTCTACCCCTTGGACCGGTGTAAAGGAGGGAGCCCCACCTTGCGGATCGCCAGCAAAATGAGCCAAATTTCTAAGAGCATTACCTAACGGTTGACCACTAGCATAGTTAGCAGCCACATAGGGAAAGTTAAACTCCCAACCGTTAGTACCTTGACCAGTAAAGAAGTTGATTTGCTTTCGAGTCCCAGATGGGTAATCGCTGAAGGTTCGACTATCAACTAGAGACTGCTGTGTACCTGGATGCACAGTTGATGCCATACAAAAGTACGGAGTCCCCCCATCATTTATTGAATAATGATAAGCGACCATTCCCTGAACAGCTGCAAGGTTATCCCTCAGCGTTTTCTGCTGTCTGGCCTCAGAAGCACCTTTTAACTGCTTACCACTATTGTTCGACAGCGCCGATATCGTATCTGGTGGATATAGCGGATCATCAGCCTCCCACCCATAACGATTACCCAGCTCCAAACGCTGGCCAACAATGACCCTTAAACCTTCAGCAATGGATCGACGTTCCCAATAACCATCCAGACCATATTCACCTGCTGCTTTATCAAAGCCAGTTAACTCGACATCAGACGCTGGAATTTGAGTACCGATAAGATTGCCGGCCAAGTCATTGGTAGCGTTATAGACAGGCTTTGGGCCATACCGGTTATCTGCCCTATAGCCATCATCTAAGAAAGGACGGGTGGTATCCGATACATTCTGAACGCGACCACCCACAAACTCACTACCAGAAGCGGCATTAGCAAAGTTCCAGGTTGTATCGTCTAACGCCTCAGAGGTATCCTCGGTAAAAATCTTGACTGGATCGGCGTAAACATCATCCAAGTCGTTGTTGTTTGCTTTATTGACTGAATCATTACCCACAGCCAAAGCGGTAATGGCGACGTTCACATTACCCATTGCATCAACATTGGCGTCGTTGTGAAAGTCAACATTATTCACTTGGAAGGTATTGTCTCTGACAAGACCAGCCGCTAGATTCCCCTTGTATTCATCAGGATTACCATCACTGTTATCATCCTCACTCTCGCTGATGGTAATTTCTGAATTATCAGGACTGAAAATACAGGAGGCGGGGGAACTTACCAAGTAGGCTTCTAAGTTTCTACCGGCAACGATGTTTGACTCTGAATGCATCGCACCATTCCAGCGGAATGGATCACCAGGGGAAACGTCCAAATCGTAACGGAAGTAGGCTCCGTACTTATTACCTTTTGGTGAACTGCGTACCTGCTGATATTCAGCCGCACTCACTGTTCTATTTGGACCGCCTGCACCTTTGATAGCGAGTACGTTTACTTGAAAATTCTTTTGGAGATTTCCAGGTGCTTCCTGCCAGCCGTCGCCAGCTATGCGAGAAACAGGACAGCTGGCATTTGCTTCAGCTGTGTTGATGGGAGCATTGCGGGTAACTAATGCGCTTGCCTTATTCTGAGCACTATCATCAAATAAAGAGACTGTACCACCAGCACCATCGGGTCTCTCATGGGCCACTAGCAAGGAATAAATGACCGTATTGCCCTCAAAATCAAATGACCAGGCTGGGTCAACGTTGCCGTCACCGGTAATATCCAGGGCAGTTTCATCAGGCAACGTATATGGGTCAGTGCCAGCACCGAGAGTAGTCTGAGAGGTCAGTGCCGTGAACAGGTCATCAGTAGATGGCGGACGCTTGGTTGCAACTCGATCATCCTGGGTGAAGAGGTATTCCAGTTTTGCTTTGGCACGATCAATAGCAGGAGCCGCAAAAGCGTCGACAATCTTTTGTTCACGAATGGCAATCGTTTTTTCCACTCGACTAAATGAGCGAAAGCTCAGTGCTCCCATGGTCAAACTGACCACCAGCAGCAAAAGCACCGTAGTTGGCAGCACAAACCCTGCACTTGAGGCTCTACCAGCTTTTGATAGCCACATCAGCCAACGTAGAAGGCTCGACATGACATAGTTGAGCGGACGCTGCTTGATTCTTTGCCAATTGAAGTTCCGACGGCTCATAAGTCAATCAAAAACAGTAGATAATCAGGGACTTAAGCGGCTTCTCGCTTTTTCGCGATCGCAACCTTAATGAATAGGGACACAATAACGGAAATGTTGACCCCTGGCGAACCAGTGCATCGTAGAGGTTACCCGAGTAAACGATAAATATTTCTACAAATCTTAATTTGCAGACAACATGCAGTCACAAGGCCTCAAACCCATGCAGGAAATCGCTTATAGGGCTAGATAGAACGCCAATCAAATATTGCCAGTTTAGGGCAAATGCTTGGGCTACATCAGGCTTAAGCACTGGGAGGAATCTAACAATAAATATCAAGCATTCATAAATTTATTATGAACTTTCCTGATATTTTTATTAGGATTCTCACAGTATTTCACTGTTGTAGCAATTTTTTTGAAAAACCGCCAAAACATACGTGTACTGGCAGTTTCATCAATATTTCTCGATACAATTCTGTCCAAAAAACTATGCGACCACCCAAATATTTTTGAATGACCGCACAGCGCTTATGAAGTTGTTTTCGACTTTAAACCGCTAAAGGAGCTAGTTTTTTACCCGTCCTTTAAGACTATAACCAACTAGACAATTCCAGTTTTAGAAATACCTATCGTAAGACTGGGTTAGTCTTAATACTTGCTCAGATCGATACCCGCTTCCCTAGCCATCGCGTCGATACCCTTTTTCTCAAGAGTCTTAATAGCTTTTGTAGATAGACGCAGCTTCACCCAACGCTTACCACCGGGCCACCAAACCCGCTTATCCTGCAAATTAGCTCCCTGTAGGCGCTTAGTGCGTCGATGGGAGTGGGACACTGCATAAGCATTGTTTGCTTTTTTACCAGTTAAATCACATTTACGACTCATGGAAACCAACTCCTAAACAACTGAAGCAACCAAAATATATCTACACTCGTCTCAAATATGCTTCACTCACAGGTGGCTTTCCTTAGACAAGCATTTTTTAAGAGAACAGCTTCTTAGTGTACTAATGATTGCTATATGGTGCAACTAATGGATCGGTCCCAACCGTGCTTTATCTGAAATGGAATAGTGGCTAACACGAGCGTGTTGACGTTATTTCCGCAGCGATGCCCTAAACCTGATTGGCTTCAGCATATTGGTAATCGAATAATTCAACTTCTGTAGAGCACTTTTGACGAATATACTCTGCCTGCTCAGGGCTCAAAATATCTGAGTAATGCTTTTTCGTTTTCCTTGATGTCCCTTTGGCTCTGGGTAGCCCACCATCTAAAGGAATGCCTAATTTTTGACATACAGTGGTCAAATCTGTTTGAAGGTTTTCGTATTTGCAGACAACGTCCACAGCTAATTGGCCATCAATTGAATAAATCTCAAAATTAGAATTGGGATCGTTATTTTTGAGTGATTCATCCAGGCTTTCTTGACTACCATCTCTTTCGATATTCCAAAAGTATCTTGAAACAGCCCTATCCCAAGGATTTCGGACAAAACAGAATTTATAGTAGCTATTCCAAATATCAGGTGAAACTCTTGCCTTGATTTGTTTAGCGGTAATGTGGTGCCAAAACAAGGTGACTTTTGGCCACTTACCTTGGGTTACTAAACGCCACCAGTCTCCTTTGGAATATTCAGTCAGTCTCCGAGGACGTTCAAAGTTTTGCGGGCCCAGACCACCGTACTCTTTCCTCATCAACTCATCTTTTGGCATTAGAGGCGTAATAACATCATCTTCGCCACAGAACCGGGATAGGGCAATTTCAATACTGGTGCCTGCGGTCTTTGTGGTTTTGATAAAAATGAACTTATGCTTATGGGAAATGATCATACTGGTTAAGATCTGGATGACAGAGTTGAAGCCGTCTCTGGTTTAAGAGTGCCCTTAAAATTAATCCTGCTAGTCAATGTCAGGCTACGCACCTAACATTTGATCAGCAGGATTAAATGTTGGGCATTGCTGATCCTCGGGATGACTCTAGCTTTGAGATACCGTCAAATAGCGACGGTCCTGGGCTGATGCATCCCCTAAATCAGCAATCGCAAAAGTTGAAGCACCTCTAGACTTGCGGGCAATTGAGCAGGTGACTGGCCCTAAGGCTCATTGCATCCTCACCCAGACAGCACTGTCTAATTAAATCTTGGTAAGTCCTGTCAACAGGCTATTTGAACGCTCTACAAAGGACTTCATGCCATCGGCATCAAAGCCTTTTTGGGCCATCAGGGCGAGATCATATACATGCTGACAAATCATATTGGCCATAGAGGCTGATGGTGATTCGCCACCGTCGGCCTGGACAATTGTCCCCTGGCTCATATCCAAAAGATTTTGAATCAACGGATGGGCTGTATTGACCAGTAGGGTATGCTCCTCAGGAAACTGGGCCGTCTGCTGCTGCATCATGGCCATCATTTCTTGCATGCGACGCATCTCTTCAGGTAGAAGCACAATGGCCGGAGGAGCCCCCTGGGCGTCATCAGACTTAAGGGCATCGGTGCGGATCGTCACCTTAGGCTTATTCAGAGCTTGCTCAAACAGCTCCTTGACCCGTTCTGCTTTGGTTTTATTGGTGGTCGGGTCAACAATTTCACCGCTAGCCGAGTCATCAATCAGAGTGTCATCCAGGTCAGAGTCTACCCGGGAAAACTTGACATCAGAATATTCCCGTTCTAAAAACGGCACAAAATGGGTATCGATAAAGGAGTCTAGGTAAAGTACTTCCAATCCTTGACGCTTGTGCAGATCGATATAGGTCGCCTGGGACACTTCATCGGTGGCATAGTAAATACGATTTTCGTGCTTGTCCTTGTTGCGCTCTAAATACTCCTTGAGGGTGGTGTAGGCATTGCCATTGGCGTCAACTGCTGCAGCGCTTTCGCCATCGGCAGACTGCCAGGCGTCATCCTCTTCAGTCTGAACCTCAACCTTGGGCTGATCGCTAGCTAAATTGGCTGTGGTACGGAAAATTATAAAGTCCGCAATTTGCTGCTTGAACTTGTCGTTATTGAGGGAGCCAAATTTAACAAATGTGCCTAAGTCTTGCCAGCACTCAACGTACTTAGTTTTGTCGGTGCGATATAGCTCCTTGAGACGGTCGCCCACCTTTTTGGCAATATAGTCGGCAATGCGACGTACGGTGCGATCATTTTGCAAAAAGCTGCGGGATACGTTTAGCGGAATATCAGTACTATCGACAACGCCGCGCAGGGGTAGCAAAAACTGAGGAATGATTTCTTCGCAATTGTCACTGACAAACACCTGGTTGCAGAACAGCTTGATTTGCCCTTTAGTGACATCTACGTCTGGCTTTAGCTTCGGGAAGTAAAGGATGCCGTTAACGACAAATGGGTAATCGGTATTCAAATGGACCCAGAGCAGCGGCTCTTCCTGGAACGGATAAAGGTAACGGTAGAGTTCCAGATAATCCTCATCACTCAGTTCACTAGGCGATTGCTTCCAGGGAGCCTTTTGCTTATTGGCGACTTCGTCTTCCAGCTTGATGGGCACTGGCATAAAGTCGCAGTAGGTTTTGATTAGCTGCTGAATGCGAGACTTTTCTAAATATCCAGCCTCTTCTTCCATCAGGTGTAGGGTGATGGTGGTGCCTCGTTCGGTACGCTCCGAATCACTCAGCTCGAAGGAGGTGGTACCGTCACAGGTCCAGTGGACTGCCGTAGCACCGTCCTGGTAGGACAGGGTATCGATTTCTACCCGATCAGCCACCATAAATGAAGAGTAGAAGCCAAGACCAAAGTGGCCGATAATCTGCTGGTCCGCATTGTCCTTGTATTTGGAGACGAACTCCTCAGCACTGGAAAAGGCAACTTGATTGATGTATTTCTTGACCTCATCAGCCGTCATGCCGATACCGGTGTCGCTAACACTCAGGGTTTTGGCGTCTTTATCCAGGGTGATGGTAATTTCGGGTTCGCCCACTTCTCCAGTGAAGTCCGAGCTGCGGGACACCATGTTTAACTTACTAATGGCATCTACCGCGTTGGAAATGAGCTCTCTCAGAAAAATTTCATGGTCGGAATAGAGCCACTTTTTGATGATAGGGAAAATATTCTCGGTATGGATACTGATATTGCCCTGCTCTAGAACCGTTGCCATAGTGAGTTCCTTGCCTTATGTCTGAATGAAGTGTGCAAAATGTTACTGTTCATTCTTGAGACTCTAGGACAATTTTTCAAGGTTAGAAACCCATCCAACGGGTGTTCGGTTTACCGACTTCGATCGATTTTTTGTATTAAGCAGATAGGCCGATCTTGTTTTGAGGCTTTACTTTGGGTAGCTTGACCGCTTGAACGGCCTGGCGAACATGGGCTTGCTGTTCGGGAGTAAAGACGGATAAGAATTTTTGAGAATTTGTATTTTGTATGGCCTGTTGATTGGATGCTTTCCAGGTTTCGCGCGATCGCACCAGTTGGCTAGACGTCTTTCGATAGTTTTCGATCATATGGTCATCAAACGTAACGCCAATAAATTGGCACAAGCGTTTCACCTCATCGGCTGGGTTTCCGACTAACTGCTCGTAATGCACCAAGGTATGGTTATGTCTGTCTAGATACCTATGGGTAATGGCAACGTCATCAGTCCAACGTTGAATACAGCTATCTACAGTGCTAAACGTATTGCCCCAATGCTGAGGATAACGCTGAGCTATGTCATATAGAGAAGCCACTACATCTACACCGCTTCTGATGATATGAATAATTTTTGCTTCAGGCATGTACATCTCTATGTACTTCAAGCGATGTAAATGCTCAGGCGTTTTTTCTAGCCAGATAGATTTCCCTTGCAGCCGGGTCAATTCGGCCAGGATTTCTTTGAAGCTTCGAACATATAAACCGATCAGGGGCAAGCGAGGAAGTTTACGTTTAAGGTCCGGATGTTCAACTTCATCTAAAAATGATTCCATCGTTGACCGTAACTGCGGAGCTACTATTCCAAATGCATAGCGCCGTGATTTTTCTGCCGGCATCCTAACCAGATCTACAAAGAATTTGGATTCTGGAAATGAAGCAATATCAGGATGACTGGCCAGCAAGCTCTGCAATAAAGTTGTCCCCGAGCGAGCACAACCCACAATAAAAATAGGTGATGATGAAATCTGGCTATCAGATTTAAAGGCTTTCATATTTTTGGTCTTTAGCTCAATTCTGTTTATTTCCAGATTATTTCAAGCAATCAATTTTTTAGAGTCCCGTTTAGGCTTACAGCTTGAAATAATGACTTTCAAAAACATCACACACACAAACTTCCATTGCTCAAGTAAAATTAATGGCCTATAAAAAACCATGAGAGATAAATATCTTAAGGCTCTGAATGTGCCTAGAATTCCTACCCCATCTTCTATGGATCTAAGCATTAGATATTTGTAAAGCCCCGAAAGCTTGTGACTCTTGAGTTTCTTGAATTTTTCTGGAACACTCAGAAAAAGATTGTCTATAAACTCAATCTCTTTCTTTTCATTCTCAGCAACTTTAGAGGTGATTGAGTTTGGGGTTATACGATAATAAACCTGGACTTTGGGTACAGCTATAAAATTATACTTAGCTGCAATTCTTAAATAGAGATCTAAGTCCTGACTACTATTTAGGGCTTCATTAAAATAACCAACGTCATCCAAAATGCTCTTTGGAATTAGTGGGGTAGAGCCATTTTCAAGGAAGTTTGAAATTAATAATTTTCCATAGGTTTCTTCAATGTCATCTGACGTGATTACACGTTTTCCAGGACATATTGAATTACCATTTTTATCTATATAATCTGACCAGCTATAGACAAGGCCAGTATCAGGATTTTTTTTAAATGCTGATACCTGATCTATCAATTTATCGGGAGTCCAAAGATCATCTGCGTCTAGAAAAGCAATATAGTGACCTTTTGCATTAGCAATCCCTCGGTTACGGGCAGCAGCGGCACCAGAATTCTGGAAGGAAAGGATGTGTAATCTTTTGTCTTGAAAGGCTTTAACAATGTCAAGCGACTGATCCGTCGAACCATCATTAATAATGATCAGCTCAAAATCCGAGAAGGTTTGATTCAATACGGAATCAATAGACGATTGGATTGTTTTTTCTGAATTATATAAGGGGATGACGACAGAAACAGTTGGCATCGTTTACATTAATGATTCAGTTTTCTTTAACAGGCTTATACGTTAGACACTTATTAAAAGAGCGCCGCTAATATGATTAGCAGGATTAACCAACACATCATAAACAGCTAAAAGAACTAAGACTTCACGCTGTATGAATTTAATATTTCCTTAGATAAATACCGGAATGGGCTCTTTAAATTACCAAGGTGAAAAGATAAAAGACAATCGGCCTCAACAGTGGATACTGCCTGATGTCGATATCTAATTAGATGATTCAATATGCGTTTTAGACTACCTAACGTAGATTTAAGCAACAGAATAGGCCTCTGCCAATAGGCAGTTTCAATCATCAGTAGCTCACAAGTACATAGTCCATAGGCATGGGTCAGAGACCTTAGATACTCTCTCTCCAGTCTAGACTGGGGAATAAAGTGTTCGATAGTGGTGTAAGGGTTGTACCAGATTTCCCAGTTAGCTTTGGCCATCCGCCAGGAGATTTCGGAATCGTCAGCGCCTCGAGTGTTACGTACTAGGATCGGCGGAATACATTGCTTCCATGCCTCGCGTCGTACCACCAACCCAGCCCCCGGGGGAAATTGCAACTGCTCGATGGGATAGCGATGGGGCTGATTACCCCGGTCTCGAATCGCCAGAAATCCAAGCAACGGTTCCACATCTTTTGGCACATCACATTCAAAGACACCGGAAATTCGACCGCCAAAGGCACCAGCCAGAGGATATTGTTGCCCAAAGGCAATGACTTGATTGACCCAATCACAAGGAGGCCAATTATCATCATCCAAGAAAGCAACTAATGTGCCAGTCGAACTATCCATGCCACATTGACGGGCATAGGCTAAGCCCTGACGCGGCTCAAAAACATAGTTGAGCGGTCGATCGGTAGGCCAATTTTGGTGATGCTGGCGAACGATTTCGGCTGTTTCATCACCACTGTTATTATCGACTACCCATATATCCCAAAGAATGCCTTCGTCAACGATTTGCTGGCGCAAACGCTCTAGGACATAGGGAATACGCTTTGCCCCATTATAAGTGGGCAACACTACAGAAAGCGTTATCGACGAATATGTGGACATTAGAGACAGCCCATCTGTAACAATATGATTTGAACGACGTATCTTTATGCAAAAAGCTATCGTCAATTTACAGGATAGTCTTATCCATTTTGAACATTAATCGCTTGTAAGTTTCTGACTAAGCTATTCTCAAAGTCAGTCATCTCAAGAACCAACTATACTGACAATAAATTAGAGAACTTGATACTTCATTAGAATGCCCTAAATATCAAAAGTGCTCATCAAAACGGGGCCTTATACGTCTGAAAGTAGGCTTAGATCTGCCGACGACGTAGTCGTTTTGAAATTAATTCACCGCCAATCAGTTTGATCAAGTTCTCGATAAAGCCCTCAAGGTTCTATATTCCCAAAATAGTCAAATTAATTAATATTTCAGACCTTAATCTTTAAAGGCTCGGAGTAACAGTAACCACCAGATATAAAGCGGGCTGACTAGACTGCAGAGATAAAACTGTAATTCACAAGCCGGCACAACTTCTGTTTTTAGCAGCGCACGATAGGTCAGCAAATGCCATAGGGCCTTACGTAAATCACTGACGACATAAACCCAAAACATAAATGGTCGCTGCCAGAGTGGCATATTGAGCATGCGGGTGACATGACGGCTCAGACCAATACCTCGAAAAAATGGCATCAGATAGCTCCGCTGCAGACGACGGGCGGGGATATGATGCCAAACTTTCATGGCGGGATTATGCCAAATCTCCCAGTTGCCCCGACGAATATGGGCAATCGCTTCTAGGTCTTCCCCCGTTAGCATTTGCTCATCATGGCGACCGGTCAAAATCAGCTGCTGAGGCACATTATTGAGCCACGCCTTGCGCCGCACTACCAGACCTGCTGACGGTGGTAAAACTCGTAATCTAGGCCGATAGACATGGGCCGTATCTCCCCGCTGGGTCAGGGCAAAAAATGACTGGATTCGATGAAAATCCTCTGGTGGCGTACCTTCAAACTGACCATGAATTTGACTGCCGTAGGCCCCAACATGGGAATAGTCTTGGCCAAACTTATAGGCTGCCGCAACCCAGTCTTCGGCGGGTAAATTATCGTCATCTAAAAAGCCGACCAGCTCGCTTTTAGCTTTTTCCATAGCCAACTGTCGGGCATAGGCCGCTCCCTGACGCGGCTCAAAAAAATATCGCAGCGGAATCTCAGCAGGCCAATTCTGTTGGTATTGGCGGACAACATCTGCTGTGGCATCACTGCTGTTGTTATCGATCACGAAAACTTCCCATCGCAACCCTTGAGCCCCATGCTGCCGTCGCAGCAAATCAAGCACAGCAGGAATACGCTGGGCACCATCGTAGGTGCATATAGCAACCGTGAAATCGCACGACCAATGCACTGTCTCTAGGTCAGGAGAGGACAACACGACTGGGTGGCTCATGGGCAATTGGTGGATTCACAGCATTGGATACAGGGAAGTAGAACTAACTTCGACAAAATCCTTAAAGGAATTAACCAATGTTAAGCCAGGGAATCATTTCTTAAAATAAAAAATGACGGCCATGGGCCAAAGGCATGTCGTACATAGCATTATGTATGGGTATTGCCGATTTGATGGCTGGCAACGCTTGTTTCAGCAGCTTGATTTGGAGCTTACCCGTAAATCAAGCCATAACGCGCATAAGTTGACCACTTTTTTAAATTGCACATGCA
>JAAUYB010127904.1_pt1 | contig 14905 bp, 14 predicted proteins | sample 7278071 | NCBI WGS metagenome assembly JAAUYB01 (sample SAMN14350121, study PRJNA611818) | marine sediment metagenome | isolation source: surface marine sediment (1.8m) | place: French Polynesia: Moorea | collected 2018-08
ATAATAATGATGTTTTTGATAATCCAAATGCCCTGTTCCAACTCTACGGGACTGATATGGATTTCAACCAAGCCTTTAATGACTACACTTACAGTGGGGATGGTTGGAAAAGTTATAGCATTAATGTCGGAGACATCTTGAGTGGTGGCACTTATGATCGTTTAGCGTTCTTCAATGATGATGATCAAAATCCTTTGTCAGTTTCCAGTCAATTCCGCAATATTGAGATTTTTGAGGAGTCCGTCCCTGATGTCCCTGGTGTTAAGGTCACTATTGGAGAAAGCTCCGAAACCTATATGACAGAATCCTATGGAGGTTCTCAAGACAAATCTGTCGCTGAGGTCACATACTCTGATGACGGAAGTGAGTTACAAATTGACAACAATGCTTGGAAACAAATTAAGATTGGCAATTACAATGTTACGGCAGATACTGTCTTAACCTTTGAGTTTCGCAGTGATGAGCAAGGGGAAATTCAAGGAATTGGGTTTGATACCAATGATAAGATTTCTAAGAATACAACCTTTCAACTCTACGGAACCCAAAACTGGGGCATTCAAGCCTTTAACGACTACCAATATGTAGGAGATGGTTGGACGCAATATAACATCACTGTAGGAAAATATTTTACTGGGGATTTTGATCGTTTAGTTTTCGCCAATGACAATGATACCGCCGATAATCTAGGCAGCTCTAGTCAATTCCGTAATATCAAGGTTTTTGAAGAGAACAATAATATTCCTGAGAAAAATGATGACAAAATTTTGAGAAATATTTATAAGGAAACAGGAATTGATTTAACTGATGATAATTCAGATCCACTCATTAGAACACAACAAGGAACAACAGATGCAGATACCTTTCTTTTGGGAGATAAAACTCAAGCCTACTACAATGAGGATGGGTATAAGGACTTTGTATTGATAAAAGACTTCAATACCCAAGAAAGAGACAGTCTGCAACTGCATGGAGATGCTGGTTTATATGATGTGGTGTCTTTGGGATCTCAAGGTAGTGCCATCTTCTACCAAGAAGGAAATAAAGATGATTTAATGGCTATTGTTACAGGAGACGCTGTTAACTTAAATAGTTCTGCAGTCAGTTTCGTTTAGATAAAGACCATCAAATAATAGAGCAAAGAACAAGGTTAAACCTTGTTCTTTGCCGATGAATGCTTATTGCCCAAGATTCAAGTTGAAATTACTGCTAATACGGCTAATCCTGTATTAATTAAATAAAAAACCCCGACGATTTGGGTTTCAGCCCAACCACTTAATTCTAAATGATGATGTAACGGTGCCATTTTGAGGAGTCTTTTTCCTTTCCCATCAGGCCCCTTTGTGGCTTTATAGTAGCTCACCTGAGCAATCACGGACAAAGATTCCACAAAGAAAATTCCACTGAGGATAAACAGTCCCCACAAATTACCACTAAGAATTCCTACGGCAGCGAAAGAACCCCCCAAAGCTAGAGAACCCGTATCTCCCATAAAAACAGTAGCAGGGTTACGATTGTGAAGGACAAATCCTAAACATCCTCCACTCATACAGGCACAAAAAATACCTAATTCCGGTGTAGTAGTTGCTACTATAATTCCTAACCCCAGAAATGCTAAAGCACCTGTTCCTGCAGCTAATCCATCCACCCCATCAGTAAGATTCGTGGCATTACTTTCAGCAACTAGGACAAAACAGGCCAAAATCCAGAAAAAACCCCCTAACGGCAGCATAAGACTACCTGGTAAAAGAACATTAGTTATACTCGATGGTTGACTCCACCCTATCCATAGACAAAATCCAACGGCGATCGCAACTTGTAAAATTAGTTTCATACGGGGGGTTAGTCCCTTATTAGATTGTTGCCGCAGAATTTGCCAGTCATCAACCCACCCAATAATCATATAGGCTAGAGTAACCAAGGAAACGGCAATGGTTGCAGGAGTAAACTTTGACCAGATTAAGGCAATTATGACAACAACTGGAACAAAAAAAATTCCCCCCATGGTTGGGGTTCCCGCTTTACTGAGGTGGGTTTGGGGACCATCTTCTTGGATGACTTGTCCTGTTTTCAACTGTCGCAACCAAGGTACAACAATATATCCCAACACACCACTAACTGTAGCCGAAACAAAAAATGGAAGCAACAGTATATGAGTAAACGTGGTTAATTGACCAAAAACTTGAGCAAAACCCAGGACAAGAAGGGATAGCAACACAGTTAGTAAAACTAACAAGCTATTTCCTGAAGGTTTTTTTAAGGAAGTTGAGGGAGAAAATTTTGCATCCACCACTAAAATTACAACACCGTTTAACGTCAACATTAACTAGAAAGGATGAAAGGGGAACGACAACGATTGTTCCCCTCATGAAATTGAATTGATTTTATTGATTTCTATAAGTTAGTCATCATCGTCTAAACTGAGATCCTCATCGTCATCATCATAGCTATCATCAATATCAATTAAGTCGGAGATTTCTGCATCTTCTTTGAGAGGAGTTTTCACCTCTTCATGTTCACGGTAAATCAAACGATTTGTCGCTTCTAACCAATTGATGATAGAAGAGTCTCGCTTAACAGGAATGACTGCTGCGGGTTCATATCGTGGTTCTTGACTGATAGCTGGACTTTGAAATGAATTTTCCTTGGACATAGGATTAGTGCTAAAGCTTATGCTAATTATTTTATATTAACCTGAGTTGTCAGCATGGTTGACAGCCTTGTATATAGTCCGTTTTTAAGATAGCATCAAGGCTTGTAGTGGTTATTTTTATACGTTTGTTTTTCCGTGAGTTGTTAATTAATGCTTTATCTTACAGATGTGATGTACCATCCTCCGGCAACGGTTGACCCGATATTAAAGGCCACAACCTTAGAATTAGGTTCTCAAGAATTGGGTCTTGTGGTTGGCCCTAGTGGTTCGGGAAAAACTACTTTATTAGAAATTCTTGCCGGGTTAGCAGAAAAAACGAAGGGTAAGATTTTTTGGCGTGATCAAGAATTAACTTGTCTTGAATTACAACAACTATGTGGGTTGGTGTTTCAATTCCCCGAACGGCATTTTTGTGGCAGTAATATCTTAGAAGAATTACGCTTAGGTCATCCAGAAATTACCACAGAACAAATTAGAAATGCTTTAGAGGAGGTGGGGTTACAAGATATTCCCCTGAACACCTCTCCCCATAGATTAAGTGGTGGACAACAAAGACGGTTAGCTTTGGCGGTTCAATTGATTCGTCAACCGAATTTGTTATTATTAGATGAACCCACAGCAGGATTAGATTGGTCAATGCGTTTACAATTGGCTAAACTTTTATCTAAATTAAAACAACATTGGACTTTATTAATTGTTTCCCATGATCCAGATGAATTATTAGCGATCGCTGATCGTTGTTGGAAAATCAATCAAGGACATTTAGAATTAGTTAATATTGATTCCTAATTCTTAATCTGTGAGTTTTTGACTCAAAATCTCACAAAGTCAAAGCCCTAGGAAGAATCATCTTCTCCAAAGTATCTTGTAAATCCTGTGTTAAACTGGCTACTGCTTGACGACGACTCTTTTTATAATCATCAAAACGAGCGGAAACAGAAATAGGATCACCTACAGTTATTTGTGCCTTTTGTTTTCCTAACTGGGGACGAAACAAAGCATTTTCTCCTTTTATTTTTGCCACCAAATCCCATAACAATAAGACCGTATCAGCAAACCTTTCTGCTGTGGGTTGCTCCTGGACATAATAGCCCGTTACGGCCACAAAAGACTCAACCAAACGCATATGCCACATTCTTAAACTCGCTTCTTCTGCAATGCGATCGCCTAAACCTTTTTCGACTAACGATAATTTATCCATCTCCTTAAAATCATCACGATAAATATAGTCCCATCCCGCTTGCTCTAAACGACGACAACGATCAATAACATTACCTTTTGGTTTGAGATCAAAATAAGTTTCTGCTACATCCAACGCAGTATTGAGCAAATTGTGTAATCTATCTGACAATAACTGCTCTGAAGTATTAGGCAAATCCTTATGATAAAATTCTCGATAAAAATCTTCCATTACTCCTAAAAGATGTTCTCCCATCTGATATAATCTTTGATAAAGTTGCGACTGTTCCAAGGAATGATTTTGGGGAACGATTCCCGTATCTTTTTCTAACTGAGTCAACAACTGTTCAATTTGCTCCCAAGGAGGAGAAAGATAAAAATATTGAATGCCAATGGGAACAATGAAAACCGTTTCCTTACGGTTAGCTTTGCCTAAATCTTCCACACACCAAAACCCCAATTGAGAGATACCTGGTTCTAGGGGACTAATAATTTCATTATGACCATTTGTTGCCCCTTCTGGTGCTGCTGCTAGGGGAAATTTACTATTAAGGAACAAGTCCCTTGCTGAGCGTAACCCAGGAATATCTAACTTACCCCTTTGTATGGATGTTCCCCCCAATTTTGAGTATAACCAACCCACTGTAGAGCCAGCCCAAAGAGGAATACCACGATCATACATAAAATGAGAATGAATGGGCGCATTGAGGTTAATATTGTTTTGTTTTGCTAGTTGAGGAAGGAGTTTCCAAACCAGATATCCCATACAATAAGGATCATTAACACTGGGGTGACGAAACGCCATTAAAAAGCGAATTTTTCCTGCTTGAAACTGTTGATAAAGCTTCGCTAATTTTTCAATATTTTTACCCTCAATTTCCTGAATAGTTGTTTGCCATTTTAACCAAAAAGGCATAAGAGTTTTTGCCCCACGCCACACCCAAGGATTAAAATTAGGGGGAATAAATTCTAGAGGAGGTTGGGCGTGAATTGAGGATTGATTCATGATTATAACTTATCGAGTTTAGACCGTAATTCTTCAATTTCTGCTTGAGAAGCAGGAATTTTTTTAGCTTTCAATTGGGCGAGTTCTCTCTCAACCTTTTTACTGCTTTCTAGTTCAATAAATTTCTTTTCTAGGGGGTCAGGAATTTTCCCCATGATCTCTGATTGTGCTTCTAATTCTAAAATCTGATTATCAATTCTTTCAAAGAGATTATCGGAACTATGGGGATCAAAATTACCTAATACTTCATGGAGTTTTTGAGAAGCCATAGCCGAACTTAGTCGAGCCAGATAAAGACTCTTTTTCGCCTTAGCTTCCCTTTCTTTATGTTCTAATTGTCGTAACTCATTTTTAAGCTTCTGAATAATCTCATTTTGTTGATCTAGTTGTGTTTGAATACTGTTAGCTTGTTGTTGATAAGATTGACGGTTAACCAAAGCTTCTCTAGCCAAAGATTCATGACCCTTAGATATGGCTAACTCTGCCCTTTCATACCATTTATTCGCCGCATTTTCATAACGAGATAATTGACGTTCTGCACTTTTATGGGTGGCGATCGCCTCTGCCAAAGCTCGACGCATGGCAATTAATTCCCGTTCCATTTGAGCGATGGCATCTTCTAATAACTTTTCGGGGTCTTCTGCTTCTGTGACCAAGCTATTAATCTGACTCCGCACGAGGCGACTAACCCTTTCTAACCATCCCATTGTCCTTCTCCTAACATTGACTTTATGGCAAGCCCTATTAACTCTACTTTACCGAATCTAAGACCTCTCTTTGTTGGAGTTGTTCGAGTGTTTTAACTTGTTGGGGCAATAGTCCTGATGGCACTTCATTGAGTCCATTTTGCAATTCTAAACGAGTCTTATGATTAAAGCCCAGGGGAATATCACTATTATTATTTTCTTCCATTTTCAACTGTTGCTTGATAGCTTGACGAACTTGTTCATCTGTGGAGACTGTCCCATTATTAAGGGGAGGGGTAGGGGTTTCAATAGCCACAGAGGGAACTGTCGAAGGTTTAACTGAGGGAGCAACTGGACGAGGAATATTAGCAATAGGTATGGGAGGAGGGGGAGGAGTAGTGGTTTGTGGTGCTTGGGGAACTTTAAGGGGCGTTGAAGACATCCCGTAATTAGGAAACGGTTGAGGTTGTAGAGAAGGGGGTAAAATGGCGTTTGTAAGGCTTAAAGGCTGATTGACATTAACCACATTAGGGGTTTGAGGTTGGGGTAAAGTTGAAGCCGTCGCCTTTTTTTGGCGAGACTGTTGAGGTGTAGAAGGAGATGAGACGGTACTCAAAGCGTTGACAACAACAGTATTAGGGGACTGTCTGGCTATATTAAGGCTTTTGGGAATAGACAAGTTGTTAGAAGGAGTATCGGGGGTAATGCTGGCGGAGAGTTCTTCTGTGGGAGTTTGGTAAACCTTCCATAACTGTACCCCTCCCATAGCTAGATTAGCTCCTAAAATCAAGGATAATGATCCCAGTCCCCAAGGTGTACTTAAGGGTATTAAGGCTTGTTTTAACCACAAGGGAAAGGCATCTTTTGGCTCTTGATTGAATTCTTCTTCTTCTATGCAAGGGTAATAAGTAAGGTTGATGGTATTTTCGCCTGTTTTATCTATCTGGCAATGGTTTGTGCGAATTTCTGCAATAATTTCTGCGTCAATGGGGGAGTCAGAATCATTACCTGCAGTCTTGGAGGGTTGCTCGTTGACATGATTTGAGATGTTAGGGTCATTATTGGGATTCATGGTAGTTAAGATGTTATCAATACTTACTAACAATGTTATGGGTGATGCTCAATTTGTTTATTGGTTTAGGTTTAACATATTTATTGATTTCGCGCAGTCTCATCTAAAATCTTTGTCTAGATGTGAACTGCCCGAAATAACCCTCTTAAAGCTAAAATTACGGCTTTAAACCGCATAAGTAGCCTGTTGAAATGCCATTTCCAAGAGTTTCCGTCCTAAATCTACATCTCTTTGTGAGGGAATCCAATCAGGATGACTTGTTAATAATAAACTTTCTATGGATTCCTTATCGAATAGATGCCAAGTTAAAGCCCCTTTTACCCTTCCTTGGATAGCATAACAATTAGCACCAATACATTGGATTGTTAATCTGCCAACTGTGCGTTTGATGACCATTTTTTCTTGGGGTTGCAGGGAACGAAAACGCAAGATAACATCCTTTAATTCTTGAGTCGAAGCAACGCACAACCCAGGAATAACAACCTGCAACTGTTTATTCCCATTCACAGCTAACCAATAACGTCGGGATGGATCGATCCCTTCTAACCAAGTCATTTGATCATCTAAACGATAACGGGGGGAAAGGCTCAAGGGTTGTGTCATCATTGATATTTTTAATCGCAGTTTACTTTAATTGAATCAGATTCATTATTTTCTCGTTGTCTTCAGATTTTAATGAGTTACAGCGAAATTGCCAGAAAACTTTACAAAACTTAACTTAAGGCAGCATTTTTTAAGTAGGTAGGCAAAATTATTTGTATATTTACTACTCAGTTTTATTAAAAATACTGAGAATTACTCGTCCTAATAAATAATAATGGCCTTGACATTTTAATCCTACAGTTTGGCCAAAATCTTCTCGTTGTTGGGGAGAATAGAAATGAATACCCCCAGGAGAAAAAGGAATAGAACGAACAGGGCCAAGGGTAGAATCAACTAAATAAAATTGTCCTTGAGGGCGTAAAATACGACTCACTTCTGCAAATACCTGTTGTGGGTTAGGATAGTGAAGAAAACTAATCGTATTAAAAACTGCGTCAAATTGATTATTGGCACAAGGAAGAGACTCCGCATTCCCTTTAGTATAAATTAAACGGGGGTGATATTGATTATTTTCCCTCGCTTCTTTTAACATCTGAGGGGATAAGTCCACTCCTATTCCTTGTAAGTCGGGAAATTTTTGAGCTAAACGATTTAATAAACGACCTGTGCCACACCCTAAATCTAAGACTTGTGAAGGATGAGGTAAAGTAACATAGGATAACAGTCTTTTGTGTATAGATTGATAGAAAATAGTCGTGAATATGAGGTCATAATTTGGAGCCCATCTATCAAAAAAAGAGGCTTTTTTGTCAAAAAGTTGTTCAGTCATTGCCTTATTTAATAATAATCCTTCGTCATTTCTTGTAACCCATTTACCATTAATCCTTTCCCCACTGCCTCCATTTTCCATTCCCCATCATCACGGGACACTTCTGCTAAAATCATTCCTGTTTTTCCTTCATATTCTTCTCCCAAAAGACTATAGCGGGCAATCTCTTTATTGTTGCTTAAATCTACCAAACGCACAAAGGCATTTTTAACCTGTCCAAAGCTTTGTTTTCGTTGAATACAGTTGTAAATATTGACAACGAAAACTAACTTGTAAATATCATCAGGAACCCTGGGTAGATCGACTAATATTTGTTCATCATCCCCTGTTCCTGCTCCTGTTAAGTTATCACCTAAATGGGTAATTGCCCCTGAATAATGATTAAGATTACTGAAGTAAACAACATCGGATTTACTCTTTAGTTTACCACTATTACTGAGACACAAAACAGAGGCATCAAGGTCAAAATCATCCCCTTTAAATAGTCCCAAAAATCCCCCTGATTCAACCACATCCCAACCTAAACCACACATTAATTTAGTTAAACCTGGGGCTTCTTTCTTGAGGGAAATTCTCTGCCCTTTCTTAAGATTAATTGCCATTGTCTTTTCCTAATTAGAGTAACGATTAAGGATGGCCTGTAAACCTCCTTGATATCCTGAACCTACGGCACTCATGCGCCATTCACCATCTTTGTTATATATTTCTGCGATAATTAATGCTGTTTCAATTGAATATTCTTCTGTTAAATCGTAGCGCAAAACTTCTTCTTTTGTTTGCACATCAACTAATCTAACAAAAGCATTTTCAATCTGTCCAAAGTTTTGTCCTCGTTTGTCTGCTTCATGAATAGTAACGACAAAGACTAATTTTTTGACATCACTAGGAATCTTCGTAAAGTTTACTAAAACAACTTCGTCATCCCCTTCTCCTTCTCCAGTTAAATTATCTCCCATGTGTTCAACAGAGTGATTGGGATCAGGACTTTTTAGGTTGTTATAAAAAATGAGATGATGGTCAGAAATTAGCTTTTCATTTTCTCCCAACAAAAAGACAGAAGCATCTAGATCAAAATCTGCTCCAGTATCGACTTTTTTGACATCCCATCCTAATCCTACAAAGGCAGCTTTTAAGCCAGGACTTGCTTTTTCTAATGAAATTCTTTGACCTTTACTGAGTGAAATTGCCATATTTTTTTTCTTTATAGTTTTGTTGATTTTTTCTAATTAGAGTAACGATTAAGGATGGCTTGTAAACCTCCTTGATATCCTGAACCTACAGCAGTCATGCGCCATTCACCATCTTTGTGATACATCTCTGCGATAATTAATGCCGTTTCAATTGAATAGTCTTCTGTTAAATCGTAGCGCAAGACTTCTTCTTTTGTTTGCACATCAACTAATCTAACAAAAGCATTTTCAATCTGTCCAAAGTTTTGTCCTCGTTTGTCTGCTTCATGAATGGTGACAACAAAGACTAATTTTTTGACCTCATTAGGTACTTTGGTAAAGTTAACTAAAACAACTTCATCATCCCCTTCTCCTGCCCCAGTTAAATTATCCCCCATGTGTTCAACAGAGTGATTGGGATCAGGACTTTTTGTATTATTGTAAAAAATGAGATGATTATCAGAAACTAACTTCTCATTTTCTCCTAATAAAAAGACAGAACAATCAATATCAAAATCACTGCCAGTGTCAACTTTTTTGACATCCCAACCTAATCCTACAAAGGCAGCTTTTAAACCAGGACTCGCTTTTTCTAATGAAATTCTTTGACCTTTACTGAGTGAAATTGCCATAATTACTTCCTTGATAATTTGTTGGTTTTATAGTTTAACCTAATGTTAACTAAGAGGGAGAGTTTAGAACAGCTAAGTATTCTATAGCCGCCTCCAACTGAGAGGAATAACTACGGGAAAATTCTGCAAACCATAGACCTTCATCGGAGTATTTATCTAGACTCTCTAGCCATTGCTTAGCTTGACGAGTCAACAATTTTTGCTGTTGTTGTTTCCTCTGTTCAGTATACCGTATTTCTGCTTGATTTTGATGAGTTATTTTTTGGCTTTGTTCTTCTTGCTTTTGTTGGAATTGTTGTTTGATATCTGCTAAATTTTCTCTTGTTTCTTGATATTTCTGACTGGGGGACTGTCCTTGGTACTTTTTCTCCTGTTCTTTTTGTTTTTTGAAATCAGACTTAAATTGATTTAGTAAATCATCAGTTGAATGGTTGGCACTGTTAGAATATTCTATAGGTGGGGTCTTTTGTTTAATTTTTTCCTGTTTAACCTGACTAATTAAATAGTCAATATTGGAATATTCTTGAGGATTATTAATCATTTTATTACTCTCATATTTATCTAGAAAAATTTAAAATTTTAACCAATACTCCAGTTCAATTCAAGGCTACCTTCTACACATATTATATCAAAGATTGTCAATAAATAAAAATTATTACAATAAACTTAATAATATTAAGCTCCTACAAATAAGTTAAACTATTTACCCATTAATTGATGAACAGCAATAGGCAAGGAAGAGAAAGCCAAAGGGAAGATTGTTCCATCAGTGTAGTTTTTCTCTATTTGATAGGCTTCTGGGGTAGGATTTTGAAATACTTTTAAGGTTTGGGACTGAACATCAATCACTCAATATTCTTGAATTTTTCTTGTTTTCTCAAGCCATCATCCCTACTCAAATCATAATCTAATCCTTGAGTTTATATTGAGTTATTAGCCACTGCTACAAACTCTAGCACTAGGGTTTTTGGCGACCAAATGCTAAATTAATTTTGCATAGATAATTAAAAGAAGCATTGATAAAGTCATGGTGGAGTCCCTAAACCCAATGTCAAACAGCGAAGTAAGACAAAAAACCACGGTTTCTGAGCAAACCTGTACTCTAGCAGCCATTGATATTGGCACTAATTCAATTCACATGGTAATTGTGGAAATTGATAAAACCCTACCCGCCTTTACTATTGTGTCACGGGAAAAAGACACAGTGCGTTTAGGGGAAAGAGATCCCAAAACCGGGAAGTTGACAGAAGCTGCTATTGCCCGTTCTTTAGCCTCTCTGCGACGGTGTAAAGACTTAGCCGCTAGCTTTAATGTCGAACATATCATTGCGGCGGCTACCAGTGCCACCAGGGAAGCTCCCAATGGGCTAGACTTTATCTGGCAGGTTCAAGAAGAACTGGATATCACTATCAACTTAATTTCAGGCTATGAAGAAGCCCGACGCATCTATTTAGGGGTTTTATCGGGGATGGATTTTCGGGAGCAACCTCACGTTATTATTGATATTGGTGGTGGTTCAACGGAAATTATCCTAGCAGATGCCCAAGAACCACGATTTTTAAGCAGTACCAAAGTAGGGGCAGTCCGTCTTACCAATGAGTTTATCACAACTGATCCTGTAGATGAAACAGAATTGACCTATTTACGGGCTTATGTGCGAGGAATGTTAGAGCGGCCCATTGATGAGTTGCAACGGAAACTTAAACCAGGAGAAACCCCTCAAGTCGTCGGCACATCAGGCACTATTGAAACCCTAGTCACTATCCATGCTATGGAAACCTTGGAGGAGCTTCCTAGTCCCTTACAAGGCTATCAAATGAGTCGTAAAGACCTCAAAGAGATGGTAAAAAAGTTTGCTTCTATGACTTATGAAGAACGGGTCAATATATCAGGAATGTCGGACAAACGTGCTGAAATTATTGTCTCTGGGGCTGTCATTCTTCTAGAAGCAATGACTATGTTAGAACTAGATAGTATTACGATTTGTGAAAGAGCCTTACGAGAGGGAATGATTGTTGATTGGATGTTAAGCAATGGACTCATTGAAAATCGACTGACTGTTCAAACTGGAGTCCGTCAACGAAGTGTTTATAAAATTGCCCGTAAATATAAAGTTGATCTCGCTTATGGTGAACGAGTAGCTAAGTTTGCAGTAAAAATATTTGAGCAACTTTCTGGTATTTTCCACCAATGGGGAAAAAGAGAAGAGGAGTTATTATGGTCAGCAGCCATTTTACATAATTGTGGCATTTATATTAGTCATTCAAGCCATCATAAACATTCTTATTATTTAATTCGTAATGCTGAATTTTTAGGCTTTACGGAGATCGAAATCGAAACTATTGCTAATATTGCCCGTTATCACCGTAAAAGTACCCCGAAGAAAAAACATGAATCCTATAGTAAGTTATCCGATAGTTATCGAAAATGTATTAAACAACTGAGTGCTATCCTACGCATAGCTGTGGCTTTAGATAGGCGACAAATTGGAGCTATTCAAGAAATTGATTGTAAATATGATGAAGAATATAAAAAGCTTCATTTACATTTAATACCGTCTAATTATCAGGATAATTGTGCTTTAGAACTATGGAACTTAGATTATAAAAAAGTTGTTTTTGAAGAATTATACGGGGTTAAAATTGTAGCAACTTTACAATCAAAACTATAGTTTTTAGTTTCTGGGTGATTATAAATCATATTTTGCAGAACTGGAGCAATAATGATAATGAAAGTTCTTGATGATAATCAATCTTATAATTTTAGTAAAATCTTTGAATTAAAGGTAGAAGTTGATGAATTAGTCGCAGATTTTGGCTATACTTTCTCTCGGAAAAAACTCAATTTACCACAATATAAGGGTAACTTAGATAGACTCGAACAATTAAGCGATCGCATTACAGAAATTTTACCTAATGTTAGTCTTAGTTCAGAAACAGCAAGACGAGAAATTCTTATTTCCCCTGTCATTACTGAGTTAGTTCACTATACCAATGCTCAACTGAGAATTGAATATTCCCTGAAAGTTTCTGAACAGTTACAAGGCTATCTTGATTACTTTGTTTACACTGATCATCATCTAATTATTATTGAAGCAAAAAAAGGAGATTTAGAGTATTGCTTCAATCAACTAGCTGTACAACTAATTGCTTTAAATCAATGGAAAAATGATGACAAGCAAAAAACTCTATTAGGTGCTATTACCATTGGCAATATTTGGCAATTTGGACAGCTATATCCTTCTCAAAAACACATTGAGCAAGGATTAGAAAGTTATCGAGTTCCCGAAGATTTAGAACCCTTAATGCGAATTTTAGTAAAAGCGTTAATTCCCTAAACTTTATTAATTTTGCTGCCAATATTGAAGCCCACCATAGTCAATTTTTTAATCGTCACTCCTGTTGGCTCAAAATTTGTTACCTTTGTGATACTTCTAAATAGAGTGGAACTCTATCTCCATGAAATCGGTCAACAAAGAGCGATGAATGGGGTCATACCGCTACTGGTCAGGCAACAGGCAATGGGCAAAGAGCCAAAAAAGTTTTAGCTTTTATTAATGTTCTGACCTATGTTTCAATTGCCGTATCTTTCGCTATTATTCTATCAACCCTTGAAGATAAACAATTTTAGTTGACACTATGAAAATATCTACTTTACCCCTACGACTTGCTACCCTCGCTACCGTTACCCTCAGTAGTCTCATTCCTTTTGCTCTCCCTGTTAAAGCCTCTACTTTTAGTGAAACTGCCCTAGATCAAAGTAAAGTCATTGCGATCGCCAGACCTTATGGAGAAGGCAAATATGACCTATTAGTCATTGAGCAAATTCCTGATAAACAAGACTGTTGGGCAGAAAATGGGGCAAACCCAGTGTTAGTTGACCCCTTATTACTCAATTTTGACTTTACTGGTATTTGTCGTCGTTCTACGGATAGTAACGGTTATTCTATTCGTCTTGATGGTAATGATCTTGGGTTAGACTATCTGTTACGTCTCGTTCCCCGTGATGGAGAATTAGTTTTAGTGGGAACCCCCAGAAGTGCTGGTTATAGCGAAATTGTTTTAGGAAGTACCCAAGGGTTGGCCTCTGGGTTCATGAAAATTAACCTTTATCCAGGTTGGCAATTTACCAAACGGACATATCAAGATAAAATCTTAGGTCACTTCTATTTTAGTGGTTCTCAAGCAGCGATCGCAGCCGGTGGGGAACTCCCTGACACTCCTCCTGCTACTACCACGACTCCTGTTGCCCAAACCCCCTCTAAACCTCCCTTTGTTGATATTAATAACAATATCTACCAACTCCAAATTTCTAAAGCCGTAGATAAGGGTTTAGTGTCAGGGTTTGAAGATAATACCTTCCGTCCCCAACAAGCTGTTACCCGTGAACAACTGATTTCTATGGCGGTTGATGCCATTAATACTGTTTACAAAGTAGATTTAGATGCGACTCCCCAACGAGACGTTATAGCGTTTAAAGATGTGGATAGTTCCCGTTGGAGTGCCAAAAAAATTAAATGGGCTCAGTGGAATTTTCTCAATGTGGGCAACCCTAATAATACCTTACAACCCAGTGAAACCATTAGCCGCGCTGAGTTAATTGATACCATGCGTCGCATGGCCATTCATCTGAAAAATCAATTAAATTTACCACGAGAACTACAACAAACCCAAAACCCTATCGCCTTTTCTGATATTTCTAATAGTTGGGCTGAAACTGTCATCACTCAGATGTCAGGATATTGTGGTGTGGCAACTCCCTTGGAGGAAGAGGGAACCCAGTTTGCTCCCGAAAAAAAGGCTACTCGTGACTATACCGCCGCCGCTATGGTTCGAGTTTTAGAATGTGTGCAGTCTGAAGCACAACAAGCTGCCAACAGTCAGCAGTCAGAGCCAGCAAGTCAGAAATAAGACATTTGATGACATTTTGTTTCTCTAGTGGCGATCGCTTTTTTTCGAGGCGATCGCTTTTTTATCTTAAAATGTCGGTTTGAAGACCTAATTTTTCTAGTTTTTTTCTCTAGGTAACTAAAATCTTTGCAGAAGCTAGACAAAGCAGTATTTTAAGTCAAACAAATTTTGGCTTTAAATGCAACTAGGGTAGGGCATACCCAAAGTAAACGCGCAGGCGTGAGAACCA
>JAAUYB010016172.1_pt1 | contig 14904 bp, 15 predicted proteins | sample 7278071 | NCBI WGS metagenome assembly JAAUYB01 (sample SAMN14350121, study PRJNA611818) | marine sediment metagenome | isolation source: surface marine sediment (1.8m) | place: French Polynesia: Moorea | collected 2018-08
CGGTTTGATAAGGCCGGCCATATGCCGCACCAACACGCTTTTACCGGCGCCGGAACCGCCCAGAATGACCAGGGAATCGCCCTTGCGTACTTCCAAATCAATCCCCGTCAGAACCTGGTTGGTACCGAAGGATTTTTTGAGTTTTTCCACTTGGAGCAACATTAGAACAACACCTTGGTCAAAAAGAAGTCCGCAATCAGAATCCACATGGAGGCGTGAACCACGGCCTGGGTGGTGGCATTGCCCACGCCCTCCGCACCTTGCTGGGTATTCAGCCCCTGATAACAACCGACGGCCGCGATGATCATGCCGAAGAAACAGCTTTTTATGACCCCGGACCAGTAGTCCTCGGAATCCAGGAATTCGAAGACGCGGTCCAGAAAAGCGGGCGCATCTTCCATAAGTATACGGGTAATCAGGAACCAACCGCCGAGAATCCCGATTATATCGGCCAGGGTAATGAGTAGCGGCAACATAATGGCCGCCGCCAGGAACCTGGGCACGGCGAGAAACTGAATGGGATCGACCCCCATCACTTCCAAAGCGTCAATCTGGTCGGTCACCTTCATGGTACCCAACTGCGCCGCCATGGCAGAGCCCACCCGGCCCGCCACCATCATGCCGCACAATACCGGCACCAGTTCGCGCAGCAGTGCAATGCCCAACACGCCCGGCACATAGGCCTCGGCCTGGAATCGTTTGAAGCCGTCATAGGTTTGCAGGGTAAAGACCATGCCGGTGAAGATACCGGTAACCGCGACCACGGGAAAGCTGGATACACCGACTCCTTCCAACTGGCGCGATAATTCCCGCCATTCGAAGGGCGGCCTGAACAGGGCGCCCAGGGTCCGCAGGACAAAATTGGTGAAATGCCCGGTCCGTTCCAGAATGTTCAGGGTTCCGGCACCGATAAAGGCTAGCAGCTCAACCTCCCCTGGCTTCGAAATCGCTCATAAACCGAACCAACGCTTGAACGCCTTCTGCCGGCATACCGTTGTAAATACTTGCTCGACAACCGCCGACACTGCGATGGCCCTTCAGGTTGACCAGGCCGGCCTCTTCAGCAGAAGACAGGAAGCGTTCGGTTCTCTTATCATCCTCTAAAAGAAAGGTGACGTTCATCAGGGAACGGTGAGGCGCGTCCACGGTGGCTTTGAACAGTGACGACTGGTCGAGGAAGTTGTAAAGCAGATCGGCTTTTTCGCGATTGCGGCGGCCCATGGCTTCCAGGCCGCCGTTTTCCAGCAGCCAGTCAAAAACCAGGCCCGAAATATAAATCGCGTAACAGGGCGGGGTATTATGCATGCTGCCCGCTTTGGCATGGGTTCGGTAGTTCATCATGGTGGGCGTGTTCTCAGGGGCGTGACCGATCAGGTCATCGCGGATGATGACGTGGGTTACGCCCGCCATGCCCGCGTTCTTCTGTGCGCCCGCGTAGATCATACCGTAACGACTGACATCGATCGGTTCACTGAGAATATTGGAAGACATATCCACCACCAGGGGAACTTCACCCACGTCGGGCGGATAAGCAATCCGCGTGCCGTAAATGGTGTTATTACTGGTGATATGAACATAGTCCGCGTCACTGTTCCAAGAGACGGCACTGAGATCAGGAATATAGGTAAAGTTCCGGTCCGAACTGTCGGCCACCACCCTTACCTCGCCGAATTTTCGCGCCTCGGCAATGGCTTTCTTGGACCAGGAACCGGTGTTCACATAGTCGGCCTGCCTGCTCCGGCGCATCAGGTTCATGGGCACCATGGCGAATTGGGTAAAGGCGCCGCCCTGCAGGAAGAGCACGCGATAATTGTCGGGCAGGGCAAGCAGTTGTCGCAGGCTTGCCTCGGTGCGCTCCGCGATGCCCTTGAAAACAGCGGAACGGTGGCTCATTTCCATTACCGACTGACCGGAGCCACGATAATCGGTCATTTCTTCGGCTGCCCGGTGCAGCACGGATTCAGGCAGTACCGACGGACCCGCCGAAAAGTTCCAAACACGACCCATACCCGAGTTACCTCCCTATGATACCAAGGGGTTGGACTGAGTTTGCATTCTGACATGTTCCCCCTGTCCTGGCTAGCCCCCTTTTTATAAGCTTCGGTATTCCCCGGCCTGCCTTGACCGGAATACGAACATCCCGGTTTTTACGGCGGTCCTGAATGGGAATCCCGCATCCCGGGAAACCAATTTCGACCCTTGAACCGCGAAAAATTACCTTAGATGGTACGCTAGGAATAACTACTCAAATGTATGAAATCTGTAAAGAACTTGCATTCCAATACCATGATCCGTGTTAATTTGGTATCAGCGCGACAGAACCAACGCGAGTTCTTACCTCTTGAATCCCAAAACACCATGGAGGTAGGGGGGAGTAGCTGATGAGAACAATCCCATTTGTTCTATTGCTGTGGGTGTCTCCATTGCAGGCCGCCGATGGTCTTACATTTATGGATCTTGTCGTTGCCCCGGAGGAGGGCAGCGTCGTGGTGACCGTGGAGCCGCAGGAGTTCATCCCTTTCGAAGTAATAGAGAATCCGGCCTTTGCCGTACCGGAAGATCTGACCTACGGGCTGGACGGCCCCTTCCGCTTTCTACTGCAAATTGCCCGAGAGATAGACGAAAAACGACAGTTGGCCGCCGACAAACAATTGGAAGCCGCTAAAACCGTGCTCAAGAACTACCGGCGATTTGCCAATCGCCAGATCGGCCTGGCCCAATTCATGATGACCGTCAGCCTTCGCAACCTTAAGGGCCGTAAAATCGATTCCAGTGAATCGCGAATGATCTTCTTCCTGGACAAACAACCCGGCTACATGATGATCCGTCTGCCCGACAAGAAGACCTGGCGGGTGGACCTGAACGCCTTGAAAAAGCAGGAAGCCTATTTGAACTTCCTGCGCAAAGTAGTCATTCCCGACGGCTCCGTACGTCTGAAGCGGCCCTCCGGCGACGCCTTCCTGGTCGATCTCCATTTCTCCGCGCCGTTTGTCAATGAGGGCATGATCTCCCGTTTCGGCCTGGAAAAATCCAAGCGCCCCTACATGGTTCTTTCCAGCCTTTCCCGCTATGACCAGGAAGAACAGTTGGGCGTAACCTTCTGCTATGAAAAGGGCGGAGACATGGCCCAGGTTCCCTCCGGCCACCTGCGCTTCCTCCGCGACACCATGCGCGATTATTCCGGCGCCCTGGCCAAGACGGTCCGCGGCGAGAACGCCATGGCCGAGTTGGAAGCCCTGGTCACCAAGATGCCCGCCGAACTGAACGCCATCGAAATGTTGGTGGAAGCCTATCTCAACAACGGGATGGAGGACAAAGCCTTCACCATGTTGACTCGTTGTGAGCCGCTGGTTCTTAAGAGCCCGCGCCTCGAAGAGCACTTAATCAACATTCGCGAGCGAAGGGCCCTGGCCCACAAGAAAATGCTGGATCAGCGCAAGCATTTCAAAAAAGAAAAGAATATCGAACTAGAAATCCTGACGCCTTCCAAGTGGGACTTCATCGGCGGCGAAACTGAATTGGTCTTTCAAGTCCACAACAATACCGCGCCGCTGTTGCAGGCGGAACTCTATGCCAACGGCAAGCCCGTCGGCGTTTTGATCGGCAAACCGTATCGCTTCGCTTTTTCCGCGGTCGACCTGGACCGCAGTGTGGACCTTACTCTGAAAACCTGGTTCAAAAACCGCACCTGGCAGGAGATCAAACTGCCGGTCCGAACCATTGCCTTGTCCGCCCAGGAGAAGATCCAGCGCATCAGTCTGCGCACCGTCGCCACACGCGGCTCTCGCTTCCTGACCGATTTGACAACCGGTGATTTCCAAGTATTCGAACACGATGCCCCGCGCGAGGTGGTGGCCTTCAAACGCGATACAGCCCCTCTGCGTATTGCCATTCTGTTGGATATCTCCGGGTCCATGCTGGGGGAAAAACTGCACCGTTGCCAGTACGCGGTCAATGCCTTCCTGAGCGCCTTGGATAAACGGGACACGGCCGCTGTCTACGGGTTCAACAGCAAGGTTCTCAAATTCACCGGGTTCACCAACGATTTCGACAATATGCGCGACCTGTTGTTCACCATGCAACCGCAATTGGCGACTTCTTTGAACGACGCCCTGTTGGTCGCCCGAAACGATCTGATGCAGGAAGAGGGCACCCAGGTGATCATCGTGCTCTCCGACGGCGCCGATTCCGCGTCCAAGGTCAGCAACGACGAGTTGTTCCAAGCTCTGGGCAACTCCAACGTCGTGGTCTATTCCGTTATTATGGGCGATGACGGCATTATCGACCGCCGGGGCGCCGATTTCCTGCACCAGGTCAGCAAGGTGACCGGTTCGGTGACCACGGAACTCAACGAAATCGAGAATCTGGACGAGGCGTTCCAACGCATCTACCAGGAACTGAAATCCTTCTACTTCGTCGACTTCTACTCAAACCAGAAGCAATTCGACGTGGCAAATGTGGAGATTCGAATCGGTGACGGCAAAACCCGTTTCCGGCGCCATCTAAGCCTGGAGGATATCAAGCACGGCCAGGGCACCCTGCGCGTCGGCGGCAGCGAATAAAAACCGTTACCAGGTCGGCACTTGAAAAAAAATTTCAAAAAAAGTGAAGGATTATTCCACCCGCGTGTCTGTATCTCTGAAGACTGGATCGGGAGGTTACTATGAAAATGATCCTTGCTTTAATCTGGCTGGCCCTGACCGTTGCATGCACCGGCGCCGAGGTCAAAGAACAACCCGCCGACGAACTGATTCTGCGCACCTACCAGGTTCCTTCCGGGATGGCCGAATCCGTTAAAAACATCATGAACAATAACTTTCACCTACGAACCGACAATGACAACATAAAGCAGTACGCCAAGGTCTCCGTCTTGCCGAATGGCCAGTTGGCGGTCCTCGCCAGTCACAATATCCACAACGGTTTCAGTAAACTGGTCAAAGACCTGACCGCTGAAAACCTGCCACAGCCGGAAAACCTGACCTTGGAACTGTGGGCCGTGGCCGGCATAATGGACGGCGAACCGGATGATGCCAATATTCCGAGCGCCCTTGCCCCCGCGCTGGATTCCCTGAGGAATCAGGGGGCTGCCAAACGCTTTTTACTTCTGGAGAAACTCCAACTGACCGGAGCATTGGGTAACTCATCCACCACTCAAGGGGCGGTTATTTCCATTCGGAAGGCCGAACTAAACAAGGCCAATAACCGTTATATTTTGGGTCTTAATCTCTCCAGTTGGCTGTCGGGCGGCGATATCAACACACAGCTTTACGCGGATGACGGCAAGCTGGTCGTGGTTGCCCAAAACGGATTGACCATGGACAAGCGCAAAACCGACAATCCTGTCATCGCAAAGTTGAAAAATGTAGAACAGAGTATGGCCTTATTCTATATCCTGAGAGTGACCTCCAACTAGACGGCGCCGGCCCGGAGTTACCTTTTTGGATAAAGAAACGTTTGAAACCCTATACCAGGAGATGGAGAAACCCCTCTATAACGTGGTCTATCGTTGGGTATGGCAGGAGCAGGAAGCCATGGACGTGGTTCAGGAGGCATTCGTTAAGCTTTGGGAGAAAAGGCAACAGGTACGAACCGAAGCGGCTCGTGCCTATGTCTACCGCACAGCGCTCAACCTTGCCAACAACCGCCTGCGCTACAACAAGCTCCGACGCTGGACCGGCATCGAAGCCCTGGCCGGCCTGGCAGCCGGTCAGAAGGGCGGGGAGGATATCCTGCTCCAGGACGAACGACAAAAGGCATTGCGTAAGGCGATCGAGTCCTTGCCGGAGAAGCACCGACAGGTGCTTCTCCTTTGCCGTTTCTCGGGACTCAGCCAGGCGAAGGTCGGAGAATTGCTGGGCATACCGGAGGGCACGGTGGCCTCGCGGCACCATAAGGCGGTACAATTACTGGAAGCGGGACTGGCCCATTTACGCGGAGGTGAATCGTGGACCTGAATCGACTGTTGGACGAGAAACAACCTCCGGCGGGCGGACTGTTTCAATTGCGAGGGCGTATCCGCCGGCACGGCCGGCGTCGTCATATCCGCCGGCAGTTAGCCTATGTCCTGGCTTTTGCCGCCACGGTATTTGCGAGTTTCCTGTTCTTCCGGCCGTATCTCGCGGATCAGCCGGGAACAGACACATACACCGACATCCTACCGGTAGGCGCAACGGCACTGGGCCTGACGAAACCCACGGTGACCGATGCGGTTTCATCCGACCCCAATGCCGCCATGATTTCGGTTTTCGACAGTGAGAAGGTGGTTATCTATCAATACGTGGCGATTCGCTGAAAAAAGGTGACCCGCAGAGGGAACGGATTTCGATTCGTTTAATGGTACGCCCTCCCGCTACCGAATCGATCCCACCCGGAGGTGGAATGTGAATCGCATCAAGCTGAATCAAGACATCAAACCCTTGTCGGACTTTCGAGCCAACGCGGCTGCCGCCATCAATCACGTGCAGGAAACCAAACGCGCTATGGTGATTACCAAACGCGGCTACAGCGCCGCCGTGGTGCTGGATGTAGCAACCTATGAAAGCATGGTCGAAGAATTGGACCGCCTCAGCAACCTACAAGCCGCAAGTTGATTTTGGAGCCGGGAGATTTCCCGGCTTCCAGTCACACAACGGGAGCGGGTTCGCTCGTTCCTCGAAGAAGGACCGGACATTCTCGCAGGAACAGCGAACTGATGGGCTGAAAGCGAATCTTTGACAGAGCCGGAGTGTGATCCATCTCACCGAGAAGTGAGCAGGAATTCAAAACAATGGTTGACAGGAGGCACTACCTCAGCCTAGTCTTGGAAAGTCTTAACGGAAATCCATGCTTCGATGCGTCAATAAACGCCGATTGGTTCCGTTTTCTCGGAACCACTTTGAGATACCGACTCCTTTTTAAAATCGGAGAATGAAATTCACGTACATTCATTGTCGGTGTTTTCTGCTTTCAACTCAACCAGGAGGATAATTTATGCGTTTACTTCGCAATGTATTTGCAATGGCATTGGTCTGTCTGTGCTTCACCTTTGCTACCGCCCAAAACACTGAAAAAATCGATACCCGGATCTTGGATGCCTTCTCGGGCAAAATGGCCAAACAAGACAACCGTGAGGGTGTGCGAGTCATCGTGCATCTCGAGGATAAGGACGATGTAAACGAACGCACCACCATTGTCATGGATACGGTTGCCGCCTCGGTATTAAAGGCGCAGAATAAATTCATGGCCGATCTACGTGATTTGGACATGCTGGACGAGGGCCTGCCCCGCAAGCGCGGCACGCGCATCGGTTTCCAGCCTGAAGTCCTGTTGGACTACCAGTATGCCGTGGCCGGCTACGTGCACGACATGGGGACCTTGAACCGTCTGGCCGAGCGCCCCGACGTTGTTTCTCTGGAATATGACAAACTGAACAAACTCTTCACCGTGGAAGGTCGTCAGATGACCGGCTCCGATACGGTTGCCGCTGCCGGTTACGGCGGCCAGGGCACCGGCGTCGCCGTTATCGATTCGAATTTCGATCTGCTGCATTCCGAATTGGGCGGCAGCACCAGCCTGCCCAACGGTGTCGTCTACGGCGGATATAACTATTCCAGCAACAACAACTCGATCCACTCTCAAAATTTCAACGACTGCTACCACGGTACGGGCACCGCGTCCATCGTGCGCCGCTATGCGCCCTCCGCGCACCTGTACACCCTGGTGGTCTTTCCCAATGCCTACGACTCGGTCATTGCCAACGCCATCAACTGGTGCGTCACCAACAAAAACGGCGCCAACGGCGGTAACCCCATCAAAGTCATCAACATGTCGCTTGGCGGCGGACAGTACAGCGGAACCTGTAATACGGGCCTGATACACTCGGCAGCCGGCACCGCGCTGAGCAACGGCATCCTGGTCGCCGCGGCTACCGGTAACGACGGCTGGACCAGTTCCATCGCTTCCCCCGCCTGCTCCAGCAACGTGATTGCTATCGGTTCCGTATGGGACGAAAACGGGGCGGCCTACAGCCCCTTCCCGCCGGCCTACTGCAGCGACAGCAACCGACTGGCCGACGAGCGCACCTGTTATTCCAACAAGAGCCCTCAAGTGGACCTTTATGCACCCTCCGAGGAAGTGATCTGCGCCCGGTGCGGCGGCGGTACCTTTGCTCTCGGCGGCACCAGCTCGGCCTGTCCCGCGGCGGCGGGCATGTTTGCCCAGTTGATCTCTTATGACAGTAGCTACGCGGGTAACAAGAGCGGTGTGGTTTCCCACCTGGCAAGCACCGGCGTTTCCGTAACCGGTGACTCCGGCAAGTACCGTATCGATCTGGCCAATGCTACCGGCGGAGGCTCCGGCGGTGGCGGCGGCGGCAGCACCGGCGGCGCGTTGACCAGCGGCGTTGCCGAGTCCGTTGCAGACACCGGCACCGGCACCATGCTCCAGTTCTACATCGACGTACCGGCCAACGCTTCCGACTTGACCGTTACCATCAGCGGCGGTACCGGCGATGCTGACCTCTACGTTCGTCGCGGTTCTCAGCCCACCACCAGCACCTACGACTGCCGTCCCTACCTGAACGGCAACAACGAGTCCTGCCAGTTCTCCAATCCCGCGGCAGACCGTTGGTATATCGGCATCCGCGCCTACGCCGCCTTCACCGGCCTCAGCGTGACCGCAACGGTTACCGGCGGTGGCGGCGGCACCTGCGGCGGCTCCGACTCCTTGAGTAACCTGAGCGCCAACAGCGGCAGCTGGCTGCGCTACACCGGTACGGTTGACGCTTGCGCCACATCCCTGGAAGTTGCCATCAGCGGCGGCTCCGGCGATGCCGACCTCTACGTTCGCTACGGCTCCCAGCCCACCACTTCCTCTTATGACTGCCGTCCCTACAAGTGGGGCAACGAAGAGACCTGCACCATCAACAATCCTACCGCCGGAACCTGGCACTACGGCATCCGCGCCTACAACACCTTCTCCGGCTTGACGCTGACGGAAGATATTCAATAAGCCTTAAACCAATACACTCAAAATTCCGGGGGCCCGTTTTTCGGGCCCCTTTTCATTGTGTGCTCGCCATGGGACATCACTCGGGAATTTTTTCCGCGATCGTGGAAAAATGAGTCACGAACGAGGTGCCGACTATGCCGGGTCGGATGTCAGAACAGGGGCATCGGGCGGCAAGTGGAAGCGCAACCAGTGCTTGCGCGCTTCAAAGTGGAAGCGGCTGCCTAGGGTCGGTTCGCCGTCCAGGTTCAAATGCATGCCCTTGGGTGCGATGAGGTCGACCCAGGGCAGGCGGGCGTGAACCAACTCGGCCTCCAAGGCGGTCAATCCCTCGACAGCCAGGCGCTTCAAGACCTCCATATGGCGGGTTTGCGGGATTTCCGGCAGGATCATCACATCCAGCAGACCGTCATCCAGCAGGGCCTCCGGGCAGAGTTGAATGCCGCCGCCCGCCTGGCGCCCGTTGCCCACGGCAAGCGCCAGAAACATGCCCTCCCATTCGAAGTCCGGGCCCTGCAAGCGGCCCTCTTCGGGCTGGAACTCGAATAGTTTGCCTACCCCGGTTAACAGGTAGGACACGCCTTTCAACCATTTTTTCATTTCCGGCGGCGTTTCCACGGTCACCCTGGTGCCGAACCCGCCCGTGGCCACATTGAGAAAAACACGTCCGCCGATATCGGCCAGATCGACGGGCCGGGCTTGTTCCTCGGCGGCAAGCAGGAGCGCCGCCTCTGGATTTTCCACGGGAATGCCGCAGGCCCGAGCGAAATCATTGGCGGTGCCCAGGGGCAACAGGCCGAAAGAACAATTCGGGGGGCCCGAGCCGTCAACCACGCCGGAGACCACCTCGTTCAGGGTACCGTCGCCGCCGCCCGCGATCACGGTATCCACTCCGTCGGCCGCCGCCTCCCGGGCAAACCGCACGGCGTCGCCCGCTTCCCAGGTGACGCGGACCTCCAGTCGATGATCGCGGCGGCGCACCGCATCCACCGCCTGACGTATTTCGGGAACACCTGCCGCCTTGCCGTGGAGAATCAGCCTTAAATGACGTCCCATCCTAATTTCCTCCCACACGCTTTGACGACATCCTAGGCCAAATACCTCAAGCGGGCTATAAGACCTTGGTCCAATGTTTTCTGTTCGGAGACAGGTGTAGGATGAGAAGTACTCAAAAAGATCGAGCATCCGCTTTATCCTTCCGGCCCGTGAGGTAATTCATTGAAACAACTGACAGCACTTCCGCAATTTACCCGCAATACCAAGCGGTTTACCCAAATTCTGACCATTTTGGGGAAGTATGGGTTTGCCAACTGGGCCGGCAATAATGACCCCGATTTTTTCAAAGCCCTGCTCCAGCGCCTGGTCAAGGCCGACCAACAACTCACCAAAGATCAGCGAATCCGGCTGGCCTTGACGGAGTTGGGACCCACCTTCATCAAGCTGGGCCAGATCCTCAGCACCAGGCCGGATCTGGTGGGTCCGGGCCTGGCCGATGAACTGACCCTGCTGCAAAGCAAAACACCTCCCGACTCACCGGAGGACGTGAGGGCGACCTTCGAACGGGAAATAGGAAAACCGCCGGAAGAGGTTTTCCGGGAATTCGACGAGCAGCCGATGGCCTCGGCTTCCATCGGCCAGGTGCACAAGGCGGTCCTGGACGACGGTACGCCGGTAGTCGTCAAGGTACAGCACGCGGGCATCGAGGAGGTCATCACCAAAGACCTGGAGATTCTCATGGTCCTGGCCGAAATGGCCGAGCACTACAATCCGGCCCTGCGCGTCTATCAACCCCAGGCTACCGCTGCCGAGTTCCGGCGCAATCTTCTGCGCGAGTTGGATTTTGAACGGGAACGCCGCAGCCTGGACCTGTTCGCGCAGAACTTCGCCCGCGATGAAACCGTCCATTTTCCGATCTCCTACCCGGAATACTCCGGCAGGCGCGTCTTGACCATGGAAATGTTGAAGGGAACCAGCATCGACCGCCAGGAGAAGTTGCTGGAACAAGGTATCGATACGCGGCAAACCACCCAACAGGGCGCCAATATCTTCCTGGAAATGGTGTTTCGCGACCGCTTCTTCCACGCCGATCCCCACCCCGGCAATATCTGGGTTCTGGAGAGCGGCAAGATCGGCATTTTGGATTGCGGCATGGTGGCCCGCATCGACAACCATACGCGTGAAGACGTGGAAGGCATGTTGCTGGCCGCCCTGGAAAAAGACGCCGACGAACTGACCGGCTTCGTACTGCGCATCGGCACGCTGCCGCCGGATATCGACCGCAAGGCCTTGAGCGCCGATATCGATGAGTTCGTAGCCGAATACCTCAGCCAGTCCCTCGAAAATTTCGACCTGAGCGGCGCGGTTTCCGGGTTGATGGACATCATCCGCAACTATCACATCATCTTGCCGCCGTCGGTCTCCATGTTGTTGAAGGCGCTGGTCATGTTGGAGGGAACCTCGCGCAAGTTGGACCGAAGCTTCAACCTGATGGAGTTGATGAAGCCCTACTATTCCCGGGCCATGAAGCGGCGTTTTTCGCCCCATCGCATCAAGCGCCGCCTTCAAAAGCTTTACCAGAACTGGGACCAACTGTTTCACACCCTGCCGGTCGACCTGCGCGAGTTGATCGATCGGGTTCGCGCCGGCACCTTCGAGGTGAATCTGTGGCACCGTCACCTGGACGCCATGGCCAACCGGGTCATCTACGGCATCATCAGCGCGGCTCTGTTCCTGGGTTCCTCTCAAATGTTGAGCGCCCACATTCCGCCCTTGTACCGGGATGTTTCGATCCCCGGTTCCATCGGTTGCCTGCTCAGCTTCATCCTCGGCATCCGCCTCCTACGCGCTGTTAGTAGATCCGGCGCCCTGGGGGACAAGCGTGAGTAGGTCGTCGGTTCCGCCTCTGCCCAAAGTCACGGTGCTCCTGCTGAGCGGCGCCCCCCTGGTGGTGGTGATCGCGGGCATTCGAGCGGCCGAGGCGCTGCTGGTGCCGTTCCTGTTGGCCGTTTTTGTGGCCATGATCTGCTCGCCGCCGTTGTTCTGGCTGCGGGAGAAAGGCGTTCCCAAACCCCTGGCCCTGATGATCGTGGTGGTGGGTGCGGTTTCCCTGGGACTGGCGGCCATCGCCTTCCTGGGTTCGGCCATCGAGGATTTCAGCGAAAGCCTGCCCGGTTACCGCGAGCGCTTCGACACATTGATCGCCGATGCGGTCACCTGGCTGGAAGCACGGGGCATCGACACCAACCAGGCCACGCTCAGCAAGTACCTCGATCCCGGGGCGGCCGTCAGATTCGCGGGCACCTTGCTTTCCGGTTTGGGCGGGGCCTTGAGCAATGTCTTCATCATTTTGCTGATCGCCGTCTTCATGCTTCTGGAAGTGACCGGCCTGCCCAAGAAGATCGACGCCCTTCCCGGTGATAAAAACAAACGCAGGGCTCGTCTCCATGAATTCACCCAAAGTTTGGAAAAATACATCGTCATCAAGACCATCGTCAGTTTCATGACCGGCGCCATAGTCGGCATCTGGCTTTGGGTTTTGGGCGTCGACAATGCCCTGCTCTGGGCCCTGCTGGCGTTCGGACTGAATTTCGTGCCCAATATCGGCTCCGTACTTGCCGCCGTCCCCGCGGTTTTGCTGGCTTTGGTTCAACTGGGCCTGGGCTCGGCGCTATTGGCCGCATTGGGCTATATCCTGGTTAATCTACTGATGGGGAACGTCATCGAGCCCAAATACATGGGGAAAGGGGTGGGCTTGACCCCCCTGGTAGTGGTATTGTCGCTGATTTTCTGGGGCTGGGTCTTGGGCCCCGTGGGCATGTTTCTGTCGGTGCCGCTGACCATGACCATCAAAATGGCCCTGCTGGGCAACGAGGAAACCCGTTGGGTCGTGCTGTTCCTGGGACCGGCGGAAGATGACTGGAAACCCCTAGAAAAAAGCGAGGAGACAGAATGAACGAACCCACCCCCGATCGAAATGCCGAACTGGCCGCGCTTCAGAAGGAAATCGCTCGTCTCAGTGAGGAACTGGAGCGCCTCAAACAGGAGCCGCCGGCCGGCGATAAGGAGCAGACGGAAGAAAAAACAAACAAGCTTTTCGACGAGTTGACCGCTTTTTTGGAGCGTTCGCGGAACGACGGCAAGAAAGCCTTGGAAGAAGTCGAGAAGATTGGGGAAACCATCGAGAAGCGCCCGCTGCTGAGCGTCTTGATCGCGTTGCTCCTGGGCATGTTGCTGGGCAAACTGTTCGGAGGATCGGAGTCATGAGTCAGGCGCGTCCATCCCTGCGCACCCTTTTGGTGAGTAGCCTCGAAGAAGGTATCAAAAAAGGGGCCGTCCAACTGATTGTAACCCTACTCGCCGTCCTGACCATCTTCCTGGCCATGGGATTTCTCATTCTGGCGCTGTACTTTTTCTTTGAAACGCGCACCTCGCCGCCCATAGCCGCCCTGGCCTGCGCCGGGGTGCTTCTGGCGACGGCCTTGCTGATTGCGGGTCTTGGCAAATGGCTCTCGTCCAGAAAGAGCGCAACACCGGCCGCCGTGCCGCCGATCATCGATCGAGGGGTCATCGATTCCGCCCGCGACTTTATCACCACCCATCCGGCGGAGTCCGTGGTGCTGGCGGCCATTACCGGCCTGGCCTGGCAATCATCGACCAGGGAGCGGGAACTGGTCCTGGAAATCGTCAAGGCAAGTTTGGCGAAACCAACCGGCGAAGCAAAACAGGCCGAACATTCCTAAGCTGGACAAGCCGGAACAGTTTCGTACAGGTTCTACCCAAAAGATAGGCTTCATAGGTTTCAAAGTCCAAATGGATTGTACACGGACGGACGCAGATCGTGGAGACGGGATTCACCTTGTCCAGGTCTCTGAAGGTCAGCGCGATCTGGTCCGACCCGCCCGCGTTGGATGCGGAAACCGTAGAAACCTTCCTGGAACAAGAAAAGCTACCGGCGGCAGTTCGCAAAAAGTACAAGCAATTGAAGAAACCTTGAACCTCAACCGTAGACCGAACCGAAATCTACCTGGCTTTTGAACGTATCGGGGTCGGCTTCGAATACCGCCCGGCTGACCAGGGCGTTGCGGTCAATGGCGCGGTCCAAAGCCAGGACGCCGTCTAAATGATCCATCTCGTGCTGGAACAACTCGGAATGCGTCGGGTCCATCTGTCGCCATTCATGGTGCTCGCCTTTTTCGTCCTGGAAGGCTACCGTAATGTGGCGATGCCTACGGACGCGGACCAATAGCCAGGGGAAACTCATGCAGTCGTCCCAAAGCGTCATGGTTTCCTCCGAGAGTTCCAGGATACGCGGGTTGATCACCGAAAATGAACCCTCGCCCAGGTTCATGGCGATCAGTCGTTTGGGAATACCGATCTGCGGCGCCGCAATCGCGCGCCCGAAACCGTGACTCTCGCGGAACTCGGCCAGCGCCCGGTGCAACCGCCTGTTCTCCTCCTGAAAGACCGGATCGGCGATGTTATCCACCGTGGCGCACTCGATGCGCAATCGCGGGTCACCTACCTGTAAAACCGTTTCCGTGATCATCGCCCCTCCAACTCTCCTTGTTTTTACCATGAATCGAGCGGCAAGTCCCGGCAAACCCCATCGCGGCCGTTCCAAAGGCTTAGCCGGAGACAGAGTCCAGGGCTCCGCCAAAATCAAACATGAACCGTTGACAACACCGGACTGAATCAATTCTACCCGGGAAAACCCGAGGATAGGGCTTTCGATACTCGATTCTGCCCGGGAAGACACGAACATTTTGCATAAGATCTTCGCTTCTTCCCGGGAAGAACAAAACATCTTGTAACTTCTCAAAAAGCCCGGGTTAGATACAGAGTAGCGTGAACAAACCTCACGTGGCTCGACCTGGGTAAGGAACCGACAGCCGGCCTGAATGATGACCCTGCTTATAAGCA
>JAAUYB010162968.1_pt1 | contig 14899 bp, 7 predicted proteins | sample 7278071 | NCBI WGS metagenome assembly JAAUYB01 (sample SAMN14350121, study PRJNA611818) | marine sediment metagenome | isolation source: surface marine sediment (1.8m) | place: French Polynesia: Moorea | collected 2018-08
CCGCTTATAGGAAGAGGAAGATCTCGTTACGCTTCCAGACAAGAAAAGCTCTTCGTGTTTTTGTCCGCCATCATCTAAGAAGGGGCTTCTTCGTCTCCTTGTTTGTCTCGACTCGAGTTGGAGAGAAGAAATAGTACTTGGAAGGTCACGCGCGTACCCAGCGTCCGTTCCTTTATGACGTGCTCTTTAATTTATGACTTTTTTTTCAGGGAAAAGCTGTTGCTGCCGTGGCTTCGTATTTTCTTGGTGGTGATATATACAGTGTCACCAACTTCGTTTCGCGGCGATCTGCCCGTTTCGTTTCTTGAATTGTCTTCCTCTGCTGTGGGAAAAGGAAACCCCACGGCACCCTACACTTTCCCCCCTACACTTTAAAAAAGTGTTGGGTACCGTGTTTTACACCACACCATTCCCTACACTTTTTCCCACTACTGTTCCGAAAAGTGTAGTGTATGGTCAAATGGTTGAGAGCACGTACGGTAGGAAAGCATTTTAAGAGTTTATTTAAAGGGATCGGACAAGAGATCAATATAAAATACCGCATGTCATGACATTTTCTACTGCAACATATCTACATCACCCCCCCAACAAATCAAGCAATTTATGTTGATGAAAAGTAAACTATTCCCGTAGTGTTGTTGTCCTCCCTCCGCCAAGAAAGTCGTCCACCTAAAAAATGCAGGGTAATTTTTAATGATTTTGAAAAATTGATTGATTTAGTGTTGTTTTACCTCATTGTCCAATTGATTCAGTTGACACAGTGCCTCACCACACTTCAGCATGACCTCTTGCCTCCACTGTTTGTGCTTTTTTGTGGCTTTAGCTTCCTCTACTTCAGTAAGAGTCAGGTTAAGAGAAGATACCCTCTGACGTGTGTCTCTAAGCCCGGCTATGGTGTATGAGAGCAAATCTTGAATTTTCTGTTGGGGCATTTTTTTGTTCAATTGCTGCACTTTCTTCGAGAGCAGCTGTATGTTTGACTCAATTGTGGCTGAGAAAAACTTGTTCTGGACGTATACTTTTTCTAGGTCTTCGTCAATGGCAAATGAGTGGGGCTTTTCAAAAATAGGTGGGCACTCCTCTCCTTCAATATCACAAATGACAGCAACAGCAAATAAAGTCACTTCTGGCACACCCACGGTCTCAAATGTGATTTTGGATGGCAGTTGCGCTGCGTGTCTGTTGTGAAAGTTTTTCAGAGACACATATAATCTGGATTTTGGATTTGGCAATGCCAGAGTATTGAGATCATATTTGGCAATTATTGTCATTAATGTTTCATATTCTCTGACATTTGTAGGAACATTCTTTTGTTCATTGATGAGAAAGTGGTAATGAGCACAAAGCTTGTATGACTCTAACTGATCAATCTTGTTTGCCACCTCTTCTATAGCCTCAATGTTTGGGTGTAGTGCATTTCCACAACTGTCAACATATTCTCCAGGCTTCCGGCATGAAAAGCAGACAAAGGTGTCAATCGTATCAGCAATGCTCCTTCCTCTTGATGCTGGGGGTCCCATGAAGTGACATTTCTGGTGATAAATTTGACTACACTTTGAGCAAAAAATAACATTATCCCAGCTCTCAGGCAGCTGGCAGTGACAAAGAGGAAGCATTGTCATGGTTGTCTTTTCTAATTGCACTCTTTTTTTCAGTTGCCCACTGGTCAAAACACTAAATCTACTTCGGTATTCTCCATTTGGACAGTACTTTTCATACTCAAACATTTTCAGTGAACCGTGGCAAATCATTTCAAGAAGTTCCTTCCTTCCATTGCTTTTGTAGACAATTTTGGAGGGGTCGTGGCCAAAAGCTAGTGCAACCATATTCATGATGGTGTGCATGCCACAATCGTGCCCATTTTCTTGTTGAGCACATGGCATCCCATATACATCAATGGGGATTGCTTTTTTCCATTGCTTTTTCCGGCAAAGCTGAGCTGCTTGCCACATCACTGCACTTGGAACCTCTGCCTCGAATTCACTTCTTTTGCTTAAATGAACCATGCTGTCAAACAAGCATATTTTGTTCCCTTCCTTTCTCTCTTCATCTGTGAGAGACATATTTGTCAAAAGTGTCCAGTGCAAGGCACCACTGTGAGCTGGTTGTAAAAAAATGTCAGGTGGGTCCACTCTCTTGAGACCAGAGTGTTTGTAGTCCACTGTGTCCTGGAGGCCTTTAATGTGGGGGAACTGATTTTTCATCATTAATAGAACATAATGGAAAATCCTATCATTCAAATATGCTGCAGCTCCCGACAGGGAAGGGTTTGAGAACTTGTCAAAATCAGATTTCACCCAGTCTTTTTCTGCCTTGAAATAAGTCCGGAAATTTTCGAGAACATCTTTTTGCCACTGTTCCATATCATTTTTTGAGCCCCCCACGGCATTTGGTTTTGAACTTTGGATAGAGTTCATGTCAGAGAAAAGTCTCTTCTTCCCACTCTTTGAATTGTTTCCTGCGGTCTTGTGATGCTTGTTTTCTTTCTTTGGCGAAAAAATGAAATCTTCAGTCTTGGGCTCCTCCTCCTCATCTTTTGTACTATCTTTTCTCTGTTTCCGAGGGCTGACCAAAAAATTTATAGTGCTGTCACTAATTTCTGTTTTAATACCATTATTCCATGCATTCATCAGCAGTTCCAACTGATAAGTCAGGTGACTTCTCTCACTCTCTGGAAATTGGGACATTGCACTTGCCATATCTTTCATTGTCTCAGCATTTGATCTGTACTTGGCTTTTCTTGCTGTCTCATTCCGCTTAATAAATAAGGGCTTTGATTCTCCTTGAACATCACTTCCTAAATTTTTTTCTATCTTCCTGGGTGAATCGAGGAGCCACTGCTCAGGGATCATTTCTTTTTCAAGGAGGGGCTCAAAGTTGGCCTTCCTGGTGGCCAAGAGATGGCGGCAAGGCAGTTCAAAATTTTGAGCAAATGTGCAATTCCCAGAAACCAGGGTGCACACAAACTGGTTTCTTTCTCTTTTGACATATTGAAGTGGTACATGGGAAGCCTCTTCACATTCAACTCGAATTTTTTGCAATGTCTCATGGGACAATAGCCCTCTTCCCCTCTTCATTAATTCAACCACAGAGGAATCACCGTCTGCAGGCAAAAGAGTCTTGTCATGACTTTTCACATCCAGTCTTGTAGCTTCAATTTGTTGAGCATTGGCAATCTTCAGTGCATTTTCCACGACATCACTGACAGGTGACTGCCTTTTGATTATTCTCTTGAGCTGCATATTAAAATTTTCTGCCCTATTGTTTGTAAAAGTTAGGTACAGAGGATATGTTTCTAAAATATGTGTACAGAACATACTTCTATGTGCATGCCAGTTTTTTGCCAGGTACTTTACTGTTGACTCAATTTCTGGGTGCCTCTGTCCTAAGGTAACCACAGTGTTCCAGGCAGTATGATACTCTTCTTCTGAACTTGTCTTGACCATAGTTCGAAAATTATTCTTTAAGTCTGCTTTCAAATGTTGTAGGTTTGACGGCAATGACACTTTATGAATAATGGCTTCAACTCTCTTCAATGCATGCCATTGGCAAATTATAGATTTGGCACCAGGAAACACATTTCCAGCAGATGATATTTCAACAAAATCTTTATCTACAATCAGGTATCTCAGGTTTTGCACCATGCTCTCATTGGCATTTTTAAACATTTCTAAAGCTGTTCTCATCACTTCTTCTGTTTCATTCGACAGTAGAGAGAAGCCACAGACTCGAGTTCTGAAATGATTGTCTATGACATGAAAGGGAACTAGTACATACTGATTGTTGCATAGGTTGTATGTGCCATCCACACACAGGATCTTGCCATGCTTCGAAAAGAGTTCTTTCATCTTTCCAGTTTGGAAGAACACGACTTTCACAATTTTTTTCCCACTTTCACAAAATATCTGTTTTTCAGATTCTGCATACGCAATCTGTACTGTAGCTTGACTGTCATTTTTTTGGAGCTGTTCAAGTAATTTTATTAGTTCTTGCATGTCAGTGAGTTTGCCTCTTTTTTCCTGTAAAGTCTGCCTGTACCTTATCAAATTATTACCAGAAGGAATTTTCCCCGTATTTTTCAATATTTCCTCTTGGACCTTGTGTGTTGGAACTTTGAGGTCAATCATATACTTGTCAATGTACAATTGTGTTTCATCTTTAGTCAGTCTTTTGTTCTTCCTATGGTTCTTGAAGCTATCTGGATTTGGTGTGTGCCCTGAATGTTCTTCACAAAAATGCTTGACTTCATACATACTCTCTCTGGCATTTAGGGCTAGTTGCAGTTGAAATCCACACCCAGTGGCACAATATGTTTGGTTTGGACGAGACCCATCTACAAAATTCCTTTTCTTGGTGACTCCATAGTTCACACAATGGTAATGGATTCTCCTGTAAGGGTAATCTGGTGACCCTTTCAACTGCTTGGCTTTTGTTGCCCATGACTTTTCTTTTCGGACATTTGTAAAGGTTGCTCTGCAGTACTTGTCCAAGGCTGACTCAAACTCTGCATGGGTACGAAACTTTTGGCCAGTTTTCATCAAACCTAGATTTTCCTCTTTTTCTTTGCATGGCTCTACTTTGGTTTCTATTGGAGTGCCTTTCTCCTTGTCCTCTTCTTCCTTGACAATTTCGGAGCCAATGTGGTGCCCCTCATTTTTTCCTCTTTCTTCGTCTGACAAAATGTACTCAAATGTACACCGCTCCAGCAAGCTCTCTGTAATGGATATGTCGCCCTCAACAGGGATGCTCTCAGATGCCGAAGCCTTTCTATTTTTGTCTTGATGGCCCTCAACTCTTGTAGTTGACTTTTTTTTTCGTGACTTCTCCTTAGCCCCTTTCTTTGCCTCCAGAAAAAAGATTTGCTTGCGAATTTGAGACAATTCAGCCTTTAGCTCTCTCTTCTTCTTTTTAAGAGTTTCTAAGACATCTGAGTCTGAAACTGAGTCGTCAGACGTGCTCCCCGTATCAGATGAGTATCCCCCTCCCCCCAACTGTTCACCAAAACAAGGAAGTACTAGCCAGTGAAGCACTGATGGGAGGCAAGAGGTTAGCCAGGACGTGGTGTGGGTGTGACCTGGGGAGAGGAATTTTTTGTTATTTATTACTGCAATGACAGGCAAACAATTTTAAAATAATACAAGAACTCTGTTCAAGACTTGCGGTAGGAATATGAATGCAGAAATAAAGAAGGTCACGAAGCAGTCTAGACCTGCTCGGCTACGCCGCAGATAAAAAAAGAAGAAGGTCACAAAGCAGTCTAGACCTGCTCGGCTACGCCGCAGGTAAAAAAAAGAGAAAACTTTAATATCCACTTCTGAAATCTTGCGTGAAAAAAAGGAAAAGAATGTGTTGGTGTAGTATTTCATCTTTGCTTAAAAACAGCAACTGGGCTTTGTTTTTTCCTTAATCAAAGTAGTAAAAATGCATTTTTTCTCTAAAGAAAAAAGGACATTTTTAATCGGCTTTAATGTTCATGCAACTCCATGTGCGCATAGGAAAAAAATCAGATGAACATGAAGCAAAAACCACCTTGGTTTATATTTATGAGGGCAAGGACATAGCGGTGAACCTGCCGGTCCACCAAACTCATTTACTACTGTCATTACTGTACATACCATTACTAGCGTGAATCGCCTTCTCCTGTTCCTGGTGCTGTTCGAGCTGAATGTCCAGGTCATCCAAGAGAAAAATAATTTCCTCCTGACGCCGACAAAGTGTCTGAAGGCGAATCTCGTCATCCTCCTGAAAAAAGGGACTTTATACATTTACTAGCTGGTTGCGGGCTACTTTGCACCCGTTAGCTGGCTAACCCCTTGACTGGCCTTGCTCCGCTCGGCCCATTAAAAAGCACAATCCCCCCCCAAAAAAAATAAAAAAAATGGCAAAAGGTGCCGCAAAAGGATCCCTCCCTCCGTCCTAGGCCAATTGGGGAAAGTTTGGATTTTTTAGTTTTTCCAAAATTATACCCCCCCCGTTGGGGGGTCAACCCAAAAAATATTTTGAGGTTACCCACAGGGCCCATGGGGTGCTCAATGCCAAATTTGGTCCGGATCCATCAAGTAGTTTGGCCTCCAAATCCTAACAAACAAATCAACAAACAGACAGACAGGCCTCTTATATATATATATATTTTCACTGCGTTTTGTATGCACAAGAAATGTGAAAAAATGACAAAAAAATATGCTTCACTACACTGTGAATTAGTTTTTTGAAAAAGAAGGCTATATTTCAGCAAAAAAGTGGCCAAGTGGCAAAAGGGCGCAAAAAAGTGCATTCTTCTGACAATCAGCCAAAACGTGTATGCTCTATGTACTGTAAATCCCCCTGGGGCACCGAAAGTGCCAAAAATATTAGTTTAGGCAAAACATTTTTTTCCCGTTGCAGAAAAATTGCTCCTTCATTCCCCTCCCTCTTGTTATTGGCCAATTATGCGCACCCAGAAAGACGAAAGACTCTTCCCCCGTCCATGAAAAAAAAGAGATCCCGTAACAGGTCTCCGCTCTCATAGGTGGGCGGGAAGGAAAAAGCAACAATTGGCAATATGGTGTATCACTTATGCTTTTTTGTTTTTACCCAATGGATTTGCGCATCTGCCACCTCTGCCCCTCGACCGGAAGAGCCCATGTGTGCCTGAGGGCCTGAAAAAGAGAATCCAATATACATAAACATAGTTATGCAAGACCATTTTCGACCACTCTCCTCTAAAGCTTCCTTTCAAAAGTTTAGTCTAGAGAAAATTTGTGTGCTTTGCTGATAGATTTTCTTTTTACCTGCGGCGTAGCTGTCAGGTCATAGTAAGGCTTTAGTTGTCTTGGTGTTGGGACGGTTCTAAAAATACTAGTGAACTCCCACTAAAACCCACACTACAACAAAAAGTTCCTTCAGGGTGGAATCAGCCCCATGGAAGCACTTTTTTTGGAAAATAATTGCCATTCATTTTTCACCTTTGAGCTCTTTTATTGGAAAAAGCATGCGAATCCAGTTTCTGCGCTCTGCCCATGGGGAAACTGGAGGAGGACGTCCAGTTGAGTACACATCGCCAGGTGAGTTCTTTTGAGTCTCAACGTGAATCCTTGCCAAAGATGGCAGGCCTGCAAAGAAAGGAAATTTCCGGTGATTTATGTTGAATAGAATATCAGAGAGGAAGTTTTTGCTACAATTTTTTCCCCACACGACAACATAGGATAGAAAATCTATTTTAATTCTGCATGGTGTGTTTCTACGTATGTCTCATTCTCATCATATAGGTATATAAAAACCTGAAAATGCCCCAGTGCTTCCCCGTGAAACCCGTCTTTTCTGAGCCAGTCTATTGGGCTCAAATGTTGAGTTACGACGAACTCCAAACGGTGATAACGAAGTCAAGCTCTCGAAATTCAACGAGGACTGGACAGGTATGAAATGCTGGTCACGTGGAGCGTTAGGGAGAGGCCTTTGCTGAATCCGATGAAGTCGCCAAAATGCCTCCCCTTGACGCTGGCGCACCTCTTGAAGTTGCTGCGCTGTGCTGACAAAATTGTGGCGATTTTCCTGTAAAATATGAGACACAAGCTTGAGAAAAAAGCATTAATTCAAATTCGTGGAAGAAAAAGGGAAAATCAATATGGGACCCGTGGTACAGCTTTCTTCCAAGCAATATTGTCTTTGTCTGCATAAGTTACTTTCAAGAGCCCTAAAAATCACGTGGATTATACGGTATACTGTACGTACCGAAACGGAGGCGTAAGAGTGGTCCAATTCTGTTGTAGTGGGATGTGGTGATGAGGGACGCTGGCCCAGTCGGGAGCTGTAAAATCAGAGAAATATTATTTTGTTTTCGAAAGCAACGTGTGCTTTTTCACCTTACCTTTGGCGGACAATCCGCTCCATTGCGAAGCTGAAATTCGCTTTGCGAATATTTGCAAGATGCAAGTAGAGAGCTTCTCGAAGCAAAACTAAGTCGTAGGATCACTATCCTTTTGCCACACCCACGAACGAAAAAACTTCCAAGAAAGTGGAAGAAAAACACTCCACATGGAACGTGCACCGTGCAACATGATACTTTTGACGCCGAGACCTGCGCCAGGGCAGGTTCAATGTCTTCTAATTCCACGAAAATTTTAGGCGTAGGAAAAGCATTATAATGGTCAATATTGATGTACAGACTATAATTATGGCTTGTGTCCCATTGGTTGGCGAAAAATGCTCAAACCACATGCAGCAGTTCAAAAGTTATTTTTTAGGTGTCAAATAGTTAGACAACAGATGAATTCACTTTTTTGGGAAAACGAAAAAATCTTGCTATGTTGTTTAAAAACGTTTTTATAGTAATAATTACCCAGACTACAATATATATGGATTACATGCTAGTCCTCTCCTCTGTACCTCCTACGTTGTAGCGTAGCGATAGCCGCCGCAACTCTTACACTGAACCCGGCCGCCCCGCGCCAAACGATACTATACCGAATCCTGTTTCCCTCCATTTGGGTGTGTTTCTCTTTGTCCTGCTTCCCGCCTTGATGAATTCCCCCGATCCACTTTGATTTAAACCTTCACACATATCTAGGATACTTTTTTGCCTGATTTAGGCGTGATAAAATGAACACACTTTTTTGCCACACAAGTCCATCTCAGTATTTTCTTCCTTACTTTGCCCTATTTCCCGTGTGTCGTCTTTTTTTTCCTGCGGCCGTAGGCCCGGAGGTCTACTAGCGACTCTGGTTGTTGTTGTTGTTGTTGTTGGGGGTTTCCTCCTCCTCCCACCTATGTGACCAATTAAGACGGAAATGTACGTGTACGTACAAGAGAAAAAAAGGCGGCGGTTTCTTTCTCTGGCAACATCCACCTCCTCCTACGCACGCCAGTCATGTGATCAGTAGATCAGGGATACAAACATACACGTGCATTGGACATTAAGGGTAGACCATTGAGTAAGGAAAAATAAAAAAAAGTTAAGCCCTTCCCACCTCGTGGCACCAAAAAGCTGGTCAAAATTGTTAATATCCCAATCCCACACCCGCACTGCTAGTGCTTTCTGCTTTCTAGTTTGGCTGTTGTGCAAAAATTTTGCTGCGCTCACCTATGACTTCAGTGTTCTCTCCTCTAAGCTTCAGTCTCCCGTCGCAGCGAAGAAGAACTTTTTTCTCCTCCTCTTCTGGAAGTCTAGGTGTTGTTGCCGACAGTTTTCCCGTTTCTCGCCGCATAATCCTCTTGTTAGGACACTTTCCCCCTTAAGACGGTAGAAATGGCGACCACCATTGCTCCTCTAATTGACCAAGTGCTTTCTGGACGGACATTTCCCATACATAGCACTGCTTTGCTGTACCAATACAGTGTCCTTAGCACAGCGTTGGGATGCCTTTTTATGATAAGTGCATTCCCCATTGTTTTTCAAGATTACATTCAGTGTTTGTGCGACCCAACAAACATTTGGAAGGACATTCTAGAAAATGAGTGCCTGTTGGGGAATTTAACAAGTGTTGTGAGGTATTCAAGCATGCCAACTACAATTTCGCATGAGAACTACAAAAAAATACCTTTTTTGCTTTTATCCCTCATGGTGATGAGTCTAATTCCCAGCCTTGTGTGGAAGTGTCTAAATGGGAATTTGTATTTCCAGTTGATAACCGGTCTGCAAAATTATAACCCTAGTGAGGTTGAATTTCGAAGCATTCGCCTACAGTGGTTTTTAAAAGAAGAATGTACCTATATCTCAAGGATGTATTTTTCTTTAATATTTGGAGACATTCTTGGTGCTGGAGGCCTTGCCTACCAGATTTATCTTTGCAATTCTATAGTCCACCAAGTATTTTATGAAATGGTGAGAGACTTTTTAAAAGGAGAGAATATTCACAGACAGCTATTCCCTCAAACTGCAATTTGTGTTGTTCAGAAAAGTGCACCAGGGGGCGAAATCGATGTTGAAGAGTTCAGGTGCATACTAAACATGAACTGGAAGTACTGTGTAATGTTTGAAATCTTGTTGGTGCTCTATGGGATTGGTGGTATCCTACACCTCATGTCCCTTTTTGCCCGCATTTTTTCTTTCTCCTCATTCTACAAAAGGTAATAGGTTAATTTCAATGGATATATGCCAAAGTGAAACTATCATGTACTTCTTTCAGATGCTACCTTGCCTCAATTCTGCGTGGAGAAGAAGTGAAACTATTGGTTCCTAAGTTAAATTCCGCAGAATTTAACTTTTTAATAAAACTAAGAAGTGACATAGACAGGCTGTCATACAGAATTTTTTTATCTGCCATATGTTGCAAACGCAAATCATCTTTGTGGCAGGGACAAGAAGTGAATACCACACATGGCAACGCTGAATAGAGGGTGCGGGCCATTTCAGCCCTTCTCCGCAAGCCGGACAACAGAGAAACAGAAAAAAAGAAAACAAAAGCTGAATTGCGCATAAACAAAGATTTTCGTTAAATAGAAAATAGTGGACAGTATCAAGACACAATATTTCCATTCGTTTGGACAGACAGTGCCTGCTCAAAAATGGAGTCAAGTTTTGCCAAGATTCTTGGGCGCTCGGCCCCCAATATTGACAGGCCGACCCTTCTTCTTCTTCGCGGCGGAAGTCTCTTCTCATTCCTCGGTGCTCTCCTTCTGTCTTCCTCCATCTACTTTGGCACTCCCCTGGTATGTCTTGGAGGTGGATCTGGAGTTCCGCAATCAGTCATGGACGCTCACTGTTGGGCCAGAGACAGGTATTTAGTAGCAAAAATGCAAAAAATTGATTTTTTTGTCTTTGTACAGATGTTCGTTGCTGTACTCAACAATACATGTGCTTATTAGAACACACACTGTGCATGTATTGTTAGTGAGAAGTCTGCATATTGAAAAGACAGCACGCCCCCCTCCCTCTGCACCCATGTTTGTTTAGTAGGGTACAAACTGTTTGAAACCCTTATTAACTGTGATTCCTCTCCAAGCCCTCAAACCCACGGCCATGTCTGGAGAAGGGGGGGGGGTTATCCTATCGTAGTAATGTACAAACTTGTATGGTACGTAGTGAACCAACAACTTCCCCCCCAGCCCTCAAAATTCAAGACCAACTCACGCATCAATGAATGTACCCTTCCGAAAATAATGCCTATACCGTAGTATAGATTTTGGAAGATCTAACAGATATTTTGCTTGTTTCTATATTTTCAGGTTCAACTCAAACACCCTATACCAGTGGACCTACTTCCTCTGCTTGGCCCAATCCATCCTCCTTCTCTTGCCCGGGTGGTTGTGGAAGTGGCTGGAAGGTGGAAACATCGCAGCAGTGTTGTCAGGTAATATTTTATCTAAAATATTTTATTACCATACTCTACACAGTTCTTTGTGGTGTCAGTACTTTGAAGAAAGGTTTTAGGGGGTGTAGGTGGCTGTGCACATAGGTGGTCGTTGGGGAGGGGGGGAAACTTTGGATATTTTTCTTTGGAAAAAGGATTTGGACCTCCGGGAAGAAGAGGTGGAAAATAGTCCCACTTAGGGGAAGAGAAACCAGAAGGAATTAATTTTGGAATTTGTATAAAAGACAGTGGGGTTGAAAGATTCAAATTCTGGCGGGAGCACTTTTTTGCCAGGGATTTTCCCATGTACCTTACTTTGCTTTTCAATAATTTGGGGTGATGACGTACGCAAGAAAAAAGTTTTTTTCATTCTTCCATTTGGCTCGTTTTTGGGTGTTCTTTGCTTTTTGAACGTTCATCTTGTCTCTCTGTAAACTCTTTTTTTCTTCTCACCTTTAAAAAATCATTTTTTCAGGTTCCAACGAACAGAGTCCGGAGAAGGTAGACAAGCTGGTGTCTCGCATTCGGCGCCTGTCTGGAAAGCACAGGTTCAAGTTAAATATGTGCAAATTGAGCCATAAAATATTTTTTTTACTTAGGAGGCTGACACTCAAGATTATTTTTGTCGACCTGGTCTCTGTCATCATCTTTGGAATCCTTTCTTCTCTGTACTGGTGCTTCTTCGGGTCAGACTTGTGGGAAGAGGACGTTTTCCCGGCGGTAAGAGATTAGAGATTTGTGTTCCTGCGTCCAATGTTTGAGGTGCGAAATATTTCCCCCCCCTTTTTTCCAGGAAGATTCTTGTCAGCTCAACGTGTACAGCACAACTGGAAAGAAGACTGCACTTCATCTCATCTGCCAGTTGCCTTTGAACTTTGTCAACCGAAAAGTTTTTCTTTTCTTCCATGCTCTGTTCTGCGTTTGCTTTCTTCTCAGTGTTTCGTGCTTCTTTAAAACGTTAAAATTGTGTTGGTCAGAGAGCGACCGAGTCAACTCTCTGAAAGAGAAAGTATGGTAGAGAGATGTTCCAAATTTTAAGCCTTTTTTGTTTTTCATGTTTTTTTGTTATTGTGGAAAGATATTAAGTTCTCTACCATACGTTTTCTTTAAAATTTGACAGGTACATGAGGTATCCTATGATGACTTGAAAAACTGTCTTTTTCGCCCTCTTTCCCCTGGTCTGAAGCGCACAGACGAATATTTCTTTTTCTCGTTGCTGCTGAAAAATGTGGACATTTTCACTGCCAATGACATTTTCACCGATATTCGTACTTCCAGAGCATACCAGTCCATTCAAGTGTAGTTTTGTGCAATAAAACACATTTTCTATGTAAAACCAACATCTACTGAGGTACCGAAATGGTGCTCTTTCCGTTAGTTTTGTAGAAAAACTGTAAGGTTGTGTGTTTTCTCTCATGCCCTTACTCTCCTTTTCTGTAGGAAAAAGTGTTGGGTCCCGTGTGTCCCCCCCTGCTTTTCCCACCATACCCTACACTTCCCTTAAACAGTAGAAGAGAAAACTGTTGGGTACCGTTTGTTTTCCTCGATCGTACACACGGCACCCAACACTTCTGAAAGTGTAGGAGAAGAAAGTGTTGGGTATCGTGTGCCAACCGTGGGAAAAAAGCATTTCAGTTATATTAACTGTTGGAAATTTGATGCTGAGCTGTTTTCTAATTTTTTTTTCACCCCTTGCTTTCCTTTCCACGATTGTTACTGTAATACATGGTACACTTTCATTTTCTCCACCACTTCTCTCTCCGTGTCCTTTCTTCTCCGTCACTTTCTCCGCTCGAGTCACCTCTTCTTCTTCCTCCTCCTCCTCCCTCGATCCCTCGGGCAAATGAATGTCCTTCCTCCTCTTGTGTAGCTGAGCTTTCATCTCCGTCTTCGTTCGTCTCGTTCGTTCGTACGTACGTGTGTGCATGCATGTCTCATGCAGGAATGTCGTCTTGTTCTTCGCCCTTAACCCGTCAAAGAGACGTCGTTGCCAGCCAAAGGAACATGTGAAAAATGAGAGGGAAAAGGGGTAGAAAAAAGTAATCGCGATGTATCTGGGTTGCTTTTGCAGGAGAAAAAACAATAGCCGAATTATATTACTATACGTACTGTTACATGTGGCTACATGAATTGTGATCTTGTGTGCACGAAGCACTGACGTGCCAAAAAAAAAACTACGGTATTTTTTCCTACCTCGCAAAAATGTTCACAGTTTTGAAGAATACCTGCTGCTGTCAAGGCTGGACAAGCGTATGTTTTTTTTTGTTTAGCTAAAAGCCCATTGGTGCAAGGTGGCGGCGGCCAAGGAAGAAAAATTCCTGGCCTCTGACCTTCGGTCGCGCTGAGAAAACACCTTGCATAGTACAATGACGTCCCGGAATATATCTCAGGTTTCTCACCCCCTTCTCCCTCAAAAATATTTAAATGAATTCCGTACCACATTACACAATAGGAGGGCTTTTTTTACAGGCGGATCTGAATGACAAGATCACACGCTCGATCGCACGTCCTTCTAATGCATCTATATGAAATGGGATTTGACTCATCCTGCTCCTGCCTTTTCTTCCTCCCGCTCTTCTTCAGGCCCGGTGCCAAATTTTAGTCGCTTCCTCTTGTCTCTTATATGCCGGCCCGAGCGACCCCCACCTTTCTCATCTCATGAACAGCTAGGCGCAGCTAGATAGTCGACGAAAGAAGCGGAAAAATAAACACCCTTGTTCAATTATCTAGCTTTGGCGGGTTGGGAAAATGCACGTTTTGCTGCTAGTTTTGCTCATTGTCGTTTCTGCGGTCAGCGGTGTCAACGATTTGGCCAGGCCGCCGCCGCAGGCTCATGCGGCAGCAGCTCCAGCGCCAAACTATGACGATCCTGCCACAGCAACAGAACCGGCGGCACAGCAACAGGAGCAACAGCAGCAGCAGCAACAAAGGCCAAAGCGTCCGCCTAGCTTCAAGCGGAGGAGGAGACAGGTAAAAAGCTATATTGTTCCGTGTTTGCCATACTCTACCGTAGGTGAGCTTGACATTTTCACTGATTCCCCATAAAGGCCGTCCCCGAGGTCGAAGAGTCCGAGCTTGAGGACCTTATCCACACAGAGTCCTTTGTCGCAGCGCTGTACCACGACAGCTCAAAGGTGAAACTATTGCTGTGTAACTACGAGAGCATCGCTAAGTACCGTACGCACAAGCATATTACCTATTATATTTGCTACTTACTATATGACATTTGCTTGCCCTTTGTTACCAATCACAGAGTCACAACGAAAAAGGACAATTATTCTCACAGTCACACCCAAAAAGTATAATTATTTTATATTTTCTCTCTGGTTCCAGCTTAGCCAGAAGACCCTCCACGACCTCGAGCTGATCGTGGGCGACTCCTCCGCCTTCGGGATCCATTGGAGGAGGGTGCAGAACGTCGCGCCCGCGGAATTGCTCGAGGAGGAGGAGGAGGAGGAGGAGGGAGAAACAGTGGCCGGTACCTGTCCTTCACTCTATTCGCAAGAAAATCCGTACGAGCAACTATTGCTATTTTGAAGCAGATGGCGAAGACGGAGGCAGGGAACCAAAACCGGCAGGGAGAAGAAAGAAAATCCCTCCTTCCACGGTAGTCCTTTACTTGGTAAAGCGAA
>JAAUYB010077493.1_pt1 | contig 14886 bp, 7 predicted proteins | sample 7278071 | NCBI WGS metagenome assembly JAAUYB01 (sample SAMN14350121, study PRJNA611818) | marine sediment metagenome | isolation source: surface marine sediment (1.8m) | place: French Polynesia: Moorea | collected 2018-08
CAAAGAATTGACGCGGGATGTGTTCCTCTTTGCGGCCATGTTGCGGGACCGCTTGGAAATGGACCCCCAACTGAATCCGGCCGGTCTGATGAATGAAGCCCAAACTCATTTTTCGGCCATGGATCACGAGGCCGGCAAATACCCCGCCCTGGAACAACGCTATCACCAGATCCGCTTTGCCCTGGTGGCCTTGATTGACGATATGATCTTCAACTCCAGTTGGGATCAGCGCACGCAATGGGCCTACCTGGAAATGCAGCACTACGGCACCCAGATCGGCGGTGACCGGGTCTACGAATTGCTGGAGGCGTTCGGACCCGCCGAGCATGACCTGACCGAGCTTTTCTTCTACGTCCTCGCCCTTGGTTTTCGCGGTCGTTATTCCCAGAATCCCGCGCAATGGGAAAGCACCTTGCAGGGCCTTTTCCTGGGGCTGAAACAACCCGTGGCCAAGGATCTGAAACTTTCTCCCGAGGCCTACCACGTCATCACCCGCAAGAGCCGGCGGCTGGACCCGCTGTTTTCGCTGTGGCGATCGGTGCTCATCTTTGCCATCTGCTTCGTCATGCTGTTCGTATTCTATAAAGTGGCTTGGAACGATGTGGTTCGCAAGGCCCGGCAGAAGTCCGAACAGGTCATCACCAAGCTCAACGATGACAATCTCCGGCAATCCCTCCAGGAGGTGGATCAATGAATCAGCTCCTCTCCCTGTTGATGCGCATCCCGGGGGTCGCCCGCTACCTGATGCTGCTCATCCTGGTAGGTCTGGCCTTCTATGTCGTCTATCGCGAGTACGGTCTGGTAGCGGCGATCGTCGTCCTGCTCATGGTCGGCTTGATCTGGCTGGGCGTATGGCTGTTCCAACGTGCTGAGAAACGCAAACAACGCAACGAGGGTCTCAAGTTCGGCAAGGCCTTGGATGAACAGGCGGGCCCGTCCAAGAAGGAAGTCAACGAGAAAGTTGCCGAGTTGAACAAGAAATGGCGCGAGGCCATGACCAATCTCAAGAGCAGCAATATCGACATCTATACCCTGCCCTGGTATATGCTCATCGGCGAGCCGCAATCCGGCAAGTCTACCACCTTGAAGTCTTCCGGCCTGAAATTCCCCGTGGGTATGGAATCGATTTCCGGGGGCGGCGGAACACGCAACTGCGATTGGTGGTTTGCCGAACAGGGCGTGATTTTGGATACCGCGGGCCGCTTGACCTTCCACGACAGGGCCCGGCCGGATTCGGCGGAATGGGACCGTTTCCTGGATCTGTTGGGCAGACACCGTCCCTACTGTCCCATCAACGGCGTCATTCTGGTCATACCCATCGACGCGCTGTTGAATATCGAACCGGAAGATCTGGAAGGCCGCGCCAATAATATCAGCAAGCAACTGCACCACATCCAGCAGAAGTTGGCCATTCAGTTCCCCGTGTACCTTATGGTCACCAAATGCGACCGAATCTACGGCTTTGTGGAGTTCTTCAACAAGCTGACCCCCGATCAGCAAAGGGAAATGTTGGGTTGGTCCAGTCAAATCGAAGACAGCGCCTTCGACCCGGAAACCTTCGAGCACAGCTTCAATGAACTGGTTCGCCGCATGGAAGCCATTCGCTTGGAGAGCCTGAGTAAGGGTCAGTACGTAGAGGCCCCGGGGAAGACGTTCACCTTTACCCATGAATTTCGGGGCCTGTGTCAACCCCTGCTGCGCTACCTTTCCATTATCTTTCAGAACACCGTCTACAAGGACCGCCTGTTCTTCCGCGGTTATTACTTCTGTTCCGGTATGCTGGACGGCGAGCCCATTGTGGCCGCGTGTAGAAACATGCTGCCAAGCACCGCGCACCTCCAAAAGTTGGAGGAAATCTTCAATAAGGAACGCTCTTTCTTCGTGCGCGACTTCTATACCGATAAGGTTTTCCCCGAGGAAGGCCTGGTGCGACGCGCCTCCCATTTCGAGAAGAACGACAAGCTGAAACGGCGATTGGTCTGGGCCTTCAATATCGCCCTGTTGCTCTTCGGGTTGTTGTTCCTCTGGGGGCTGAACCGCGATCTCCGTTCCTCGCTGACCCGTCCCATGCAAGCCATCGACAACACGCTCACGGGCCTGGACAGTTCCCAGGGCACCTTTTTCTCCTCCGATGATGATCGACGCACCGTTTACGCCAACCTGCGCGGGCTGAGAAACGAATTGGACGCCGACCCGGACGGCGGATTCTTCGCCATGTTTCGCGGCGATCGCAACGCCATGACCGAGCCGCTGGACGACACCTTTGCCTATCTCTACTTGGACCGGTTCCTCTTAGATCTGTTTCAGCAAACCCAAGCTCAGCTGCGCGGCTTCCGTATATCAAACCCGGCCCGGCCTCGCAACAGCACGCAAGAATTGACCTTCCTGTTGGATGCCCTGGCAGAGTTGAAACGTTGGCAGGTAGCGGTACACGACAAGGAGACCGCGGATTTCGATCCCACCATCGCGCCGTTCCTCAACCTGAGTATCGATCCGCTGTGGAACAACGACCTGGCCGATATGAAGGGCGATACCCCCATCGAGGCCGAGCTGGAGATCTGGTTCCAAAAGGTCTACGATCGCAGCTCCAAGGACACCAAGGAGTTCCTGATCACCGAGATGGTGCGGCGGAGCACCGGTCTCTACACCAACCTGCATGCCGCGGTAGTAGAGTTCTACAAAAACCAACCGGAATTGCTGAATTACGAGGACAAGCGCCGCTTACTGGCCGACTTGGAATCCGCCTACAGAAACGTGGGCCGCGATTCACCCACCTGGCAGGAGCATGACGGCAAAATGACCACTCTAGCCGGATTCTTCAGTGATGACAACCGGCGCATCATCGAGTCCGGCGACCGCTACCTGCCCTTCGATGAGGTTCGCAACCGGACCATCGATGCCCTGGGCCCCGAATTCAAAGATATGCGCCTGACCGAGGAAGAACGCGGCCTGCTGGTCAATCGTCCGCGCAATCCCGGCGCTTTGCGCAATAAACTGCCCGCCGGCGTCCCCTTCGTCAACCAGTTGAAAGCGGTCTCCACGGCCGGCCTTCCCGACCCGAGGGGATTGAGACCGCCGGGGGAGGGCAACGAAAGTCTGGGCTATCCCCCGCTGCCGGAGGACTTCTGGACCCGCGTCTTGAAACCCTATACGGAACAATTCGATACCCAAGCCGATCCCTACGCCGCACTTCCCAACTCGGATTCCGGCCTGGACGAAAACCTGGATGTGCTCTTCAATACCGGACGGCGGCGCGTGACCCGCTTGAAACAGATCCTCCAACAGGACATGGAAGATCACATGACCTTCGCGGAAGGTACGTCCGACAGCAAGGTCAACACCAACCGTTTTCGCAACAGTATGTACCAGTTCTCCGACAACCTGATGGTTCGGGAACGCAATATGTTGGGCGCGGCGCTGGCCCGCATTGCCGCCGGCGAGTCCATGGACATCCCCGCGCCGCCCACGCGCTGGAAAGCCTATATGGACGCCTTCAACCGGCGTAGCCAAAGTGGCCGCAACTACGGCGGCTTCACCGAGGGCCCGGATCGTATCTCCCGCAAGCTGCGCGATAATTATCAGTTACCCGTTCGCGATATCTTCGCCGATACCGCCAAGCCCTATGAGGTCATCAGTTCCTATGTCGACAAGGTCCACGGCAACCTGGCCGATTTCTACGATGTCCTGTTGCAACTCGACGCCGTCAGTGATGAGGAACTGGCCAAAAACAAGAGCCGCTACCGCAACCGCATCCCCGGCAGAAACAAGTTGCAGCGGTTGGCCGAAATCGAAAACGTGCCGTCCTATTTGAGGAATCACCGGACGTCTTTGGACCGTTGGTCCGATGCGGCGCTGGACGCCTTTCGGAGACGGGTCGACGTTTCCGATCCCTGCCCGGAATGTCCGCGTCAACTGACCCGCTTGCGTCAGGCTGTCTCCAAGGCCGGCGAGGGTTTCCCCATGAAATTCTACGCATCCGCCGACCCGGTGCGCGAGGGCTTGGGCAAAATGCGGTTCGATGTCCCGCTGGCCGACCCCGATCATGTCGATGAGGTGCTCCAAGCCCTGGAGGTCTATCGCAACCCCACGAAACTTCAAGAAAGCTACCTCAGGCAGAAAGGGCTCACTCAAATCGTAACCGCCGCTCAGGATTGGGCCGCCGGCGTACGTCGCCTGCGCAGTAAAACGCAACAGTACCGCTTCGTGCTTCGCCATGTGGACAGCGACACCGAAAAGGGCCTGAACGACTTGTTCACCATCGCCGAATTACAAGGCGCCTGGAAGAGTGAACGGGAACTCTCGGTGGTCTCGCCGAGAATGACCAAAATCATCAAGAACCCGGATGCTGTAGGTGAGGAGATCCAACTGTTTTTCACCGACAGGGATTCCACCAACAAACACGAAGCGCGCCTGGTCTTCCCTAGAGGTCTCAACGCCTTCCTGGCTTTTGTCCTCGGCGGCACGCAAGATTCCCCCTCGCGCGTATCCCGTTTCCTGTCTATCCGTTCCGATGTCGGCAATACCAAGGTGGTCGGCAACATCACCTTGGAAACCACCGATGATTCACCGGTCCCCACGCCGCCGCCGGACTGGAAGAAATTGGGGATATAGCCATGGGCCTTATCAAACGGCTGTTCGGTCGGATCAAAATCCCAAGGTTTCAAGTGCTTGCCTATGGTAAGCTGCCCTGCCACAAAGAGTATTTGCAAGTAGGTATCGATCCCCTGTTCGTGGCTTTCAAGAAAACCCTGGACCGGGGTTTCGAGAAACGCATCAGCGAACGCCTGCCGCGACCGCACGTGCTGCCCGATAAGCGTTTCTACCTCATCGGCGACAAACAGACGGATCTGGTTGGGTGCGTCTTCGACAGTGACGACGGGGTGCGCGCCTTTCCGTTTATGTTGGTCGTCTCCATGCCCGCGAAAGTCTTTCGCAAGCCGTTTCCCGTTATGTGGCAAGCTCTGAAGGTTCTCTGGGACTACCTGGAAGCTTATCACCAGGAGCTTCGCGGTCAACCGGACGCCAACGCCTTCTACCAGAAAATTCGCGGGGTGGCCCACGACATCGAACCCATCACCCCCGGGGAATGGCCGGAACCCAGGCAACCGGTCCAACCGATCGCGGGCCCCGACGCGGCCCGACATTTATTGACGGTAGAGGTTCCCCGCGAAAATGCCGGGGTGATGGTTCGCAATTTGGTCTTCGACCGCCCGCCCGCCTTTATTTTGTGGCCGGGGAGCAAGTGGCGCGAACAAATCGATGGCAAGGCCGCGGCCTATTTCGGGCACTACGGGCTCAGCGACTTGCGTGTGGAACTATTCCGCCAGGATACGGAACCCAAGACGGTCCCGCGGACATTGACAACCGGGAACAGTCATGGGACGTTGCCTCTACCCGATCAAACGCCGAGCCGGCGGCAACCGGTTCAACATTCACCGATTTTGAAACCGCCTGAGCCCGGTAGTTTGACATCCTCCCGGCCGGACGTCGCCACATCTTCCGCTCCGGTTGAGTCTGCCCGGGCCCTACCCCAATCGGGTTTCCTAAAACCGCCCGAACCGGGAGGGGCGCAAACACCTTCGGCTGACCCGAAGCCCACGAGAAGGCACGTGTCGAAACCTCCCGAACAGGTTAACGTCCAGGCGCCGAATGCCGGTACGGGATTGTTGAAACCGCCGGAACCCGGCCTTCCCGGGAACCGAGCAACGGAACCACCTCCCCCCGCGGGTCAGGTGTCCACGCCCCCGCCGCCGGCCGAGCAACCGCCCCAATCACCCCCAACCGGTCAACGCGATTTGCTGCTTCCCCCGGAACCCGGGCTGAACAAGCCGCCGAGAGCGAAACCCGCTCCCGATGAATACGAAACCCAGCCCATGCAGGCCCCGCCCGCGGTACCCAGGACCGAAAAACCCTCCTTTCAGCAACCGGATGTCATTTCTTCTCCCGACGGCGACGAGGATCTTGTAAGGGCGATCTTGGATAAGGAACTGGCCGCTCAGAAGGAAGCCGACAAACCGAAACCACCGCAACCAATCGGCTTGTCGCCGGAGAAGAAAGCGGCCATCTCGCCACCACCCTCATCTCCGGATGAGGACCATATCAAAGCGATCTTAGATGAAGAGCTGGGCATAGCGCCTAAAAAGCACAAGGCGGCGCCGCTTCCAATCGATAAATCCATCGATACCCCGCTTGCCGGCCAGGACCAGAAAGCCCGGCAACAGCAGGTCCGTTCGGACCTCTTGAATAGAGACCTCCGACCGCCCGAACCGCAATCCAAACCCGCACCCCGCCCCCCGAAACCCTCCTCGCGATTTCTGACGCCGCCGAAACCACTTCGCAAACCCGGCAGCCATGAAGAAACGGAAGAATAAATCCGATAGGAGCCCGCCGTGTTGGACCAATTGGACGCCTATAAAGAAGAAATCCTCAAACCCATTCCGGGAGACGATCCCTGGGGCGAAGACCCGAAATACGAAGACGATGCAGAGTGGTTGAAGGAGGAAATCGCCAAAATGGGCGGTATGGGCGCGGGTTCAACCGATTGGGAACAGGTCGAGCTGAAAAGCCGGGGCATCCTGGTGCAAAAAGCCAAGGATCTCAACACTCTGGCAATCATGGTAACCGCCTGGACCATTAGTCACAAATTACCCGGCATGGTGGTGGGTATGGAGTTGTTAGCGTATTTCCTGGGTGAACCCTGGCCGGACATCCATCCCAAACCCATGCCCAAAAAGAAGCGAGCGCGCTCGAATTCACTTAGCTGGTTGCAAGAACAACTGGGTGATCGCTTGGAAGAATGCCTCAGCGAGGATCGCGTCGTATTGGAACGCGGCAAAGAAGCCGTGGCTCAATGCAAAGACCTGATCTACGAAAAATTCGAGAACCCGCCCGCCGCCTTCAAACAGATTCGCAACCGAATCGATGAATGGTTGCTGCAACTTCCTGAACCGGTCGAGGAATCGGAAGAAGGAGAAGCGGAAACCGACGAGGGTGCAACCGGGGAAACCGCTGAGACCAAGGCTGCCCCGGCACGAAAAGCCGAACCGACGACGCCCGCGCCCGGCCGCCCCGCTGTCCAAGTCGAGGCGCCCGAGGTAGCCGAGGACGCCGATACCGGCGCCCTATACGCGGCTCTGGAGCAAATCGGCCGGCAACTCCACCAGGTGGATTCCTCTCAATCCCTGCCCTACCTGCTGCGACGCATGGCGCTGTGGAATGACGTCAGCCTGCCCAGACATGACGATAATAAGGAAACCTTTTTCCCACCACAGGATGACGGCAGTGACGCCCTTTCCGCCATGCTTAGCAAGGGGCCGGGCCAGGGCCTGTTGGAGAAAGCCGAGGACCTGTTCCAGGAAGAAACCTGGTGGTGGTTGGACCTGCAATTCTACGCGGCGCAAGGCGCTCAAGGCGCAAACGCGGAAGAGGTCGTGGACATTATCGAACGCGAAACCAACCGTTTATTGGAGCGTTTCCCGGAGCTGCCGGACCTGAAGTTCAACGACGGCAAAACCACCTTCGCCTCGCCCCAAACTCGCGACTGGCTGCAGCAGATCGCGCAAAAGGCGGCCATGGGAACCGGCGGCGGCGCGGCGATCGATCCTGGGGCGGAACTGTTGAGCGCCATGCGTCAATTGGGTTCCGAAAAATTCTCCGAGGCCTTGAGCGATGCTCAGGCCGCAATCAAAGGCGCGGGCGATGCGCGCGCCGCCTTCCAGATGCGGATAGCGGCCGCCCGATTCTGCATCGAGGCTGAGCAGTTCTACTGGGCAGAGTCCCTGGCCGAAAGCCTGGTCAGTCAGATCGAACACCACAACCTGGACCGATGGGAACCGGAACTGGCAGGCCGGGCATGGGCGGTGCTTCTGGAAGTAGCCAGGGAGTTGCGAGAAACCGACGATGCCTACCCCGGTCTGGAACGTCGCGCCATGAAGGCCCTGGCCGGTTTGGACCTCTCCGGTGCGGGCCGTTACCCCAAGAGCCGCCCGGTATACACCTAACCTCCTGGAAGCACCCGCATCTCACCTACATGCGACGGAGCGATTGACATCCAAAAAATCCACCTGTGCCGAACGGGCGATCGTCGGTAATTTCCTCTACATCTATAAGTCGCCGACCTCGGCCCGGTTCGATTTGAGTGTAATATCGAGACCGTTCGACAAAATTGAGCCGCTCGCGTGCGATAAATCGTTATAGTAACCAGGGTGGGAATACGATAGTCTTCACCGGGAGTAATGACCATATGCGTACCCTTTTGTTTTTAATTTATATCTCGACCGTACCTCTTCAGGCCGGAAAGAATGCCTTGTTTAACGCCATCGAAGCGGGCGACATCGCGGCCGTCACCCAACACCTGGAGCAAGGCGGCAAGGCCGACGTCAAAGCAAAAAGAAAGATCACCGCCGCCATGGCAGCCGCGAAAACCGGTCACCTTGACATTCTGAACCTTTTGGCCGATAACGGCGCCGACCTCGATGCCCGTGATTACTATGGTGAGACCGCCCTCGTCAAAGCGATCAGTTACGGTCGCATGGGCGTGGTCGCCTCCTTGTTGGACCGCGGGGTCGATGTGACGATACCTTCCAAGCAGGGCAGCACGCCCCTCATGTTCGCCGCGGCCAAAAACGAACGCTTTATGATTCGCATGCTTCACGCAAAGGGCGCCGACCTGGAAGCCGAGGACAACTACGGGATGACCCCTGTCTTTTACGCTGTGATCAACGGCCAGGTCCAAGCTCTGTCCACTTTGATGGAACTGGGGGCGCGGGCCGATGTGAAGAACAAGCGCGGGGCAACTCCCATGGATTACGCTCAGCTGTTTGTTCATAAAGACACCGCCCTGTTACTTTCCGGCAAGGGTTACCTTGCCGCGCCGACCCATCCGCTGTTCAACGCTGTCTACAAAAACGATCCTCAACGAATCCGGGAACTTCTCCAGGAGGGCGCCAATGCCGACCATGCGGGCAAAAACGGCGAGACCGCCTTGTTGGTAGCCGGTCGCCTGGGCTTGCATGATGTCGCCTCGCAACTGCTTGCCGGGGGCGCCGAAATGAACAAGGCGGACAAAGAAGGAGAAACTCCGCTCTACCAGGCGGTCGCCGGGGGCCGTGTCGAAGTTGCCAAACTGCTGTTGGAAGCCGGGGCCGACCTGGATGCTTCTTGTAATGACGGCATCACCGCCCTGGGTCTCGCCGTATACGAAGAGGATGAGACCCTGTTCCGCATGCTACGGGAAGCGGGTGCCGGCGTGTTGTATCGGACCAGGGGGAAAGCCGTGATGTTGCCCGAAAAGGCCGATACCATTGCCGCCGTGCGTAAGAAGGTCGGGAAAATCCCCTGGCGTCTGAGTCGCTGTGAAGAAAACACCTATTCAATCAATGACAAGCGTGTGTCACCTCCCGTTTTCACCAGTAGGGTTACTCCCAGGTACCCGCGGGACGCGGTCAGTAACCGGTTGAGCGGCAGTGTCGTTCTCGAAGCTGTCCTGGGCAAAGACGGTGTGGTTCGCAATATCAGGGTGCTGAAAGATCTGGGCGGTTGGCAATTGGGTTTCGAGGCCAATGCGATCCTGGCTTTGCGGCAGTGGGAGTTTGAACCGGGTAAAATCGAGGAAAAACCGGTGGATGTGCGCATGGCCCTGAAGATAGACTTCGTCCTTCGGTAATCGAATGCCCGGCATCCTCGATCAGGACCGTCGGACTGCCTTCCACCTTCGGCGATGCTCCCGGACTCCGTCTTTAACGTAATAAATCGGGCCGAGCCTCGTATAATAAGGTGGGAGGGTTTCCATGCGCTATCTGACTATCTTGATTTTCGTGGGTGCTTTGTTTCTGTTCGTGGGCGTGAACAAGCCGCCGACTATGGATGTCGGTGAGCGTCATCGCGGGGTCAGTTGGGTAGGTAGTCGCCACGTCACCGCCGATGATGTCTATTTCAAGAGCCTGAACGAAAACCACGTCAACTGGATCGTGCAAACCCCCTTCGGCTGGCAATCCCAATGGAACGATCCCAATCTGCGCCTGAACACCAACACCGGTTGGTGGGGTGAGCGCGACGAGGGTTTGCGCGTAACCACGGAACAAGCCCGAAAGTTCGGCGTCAAAACCCTTTTGAAACCGCATATCTGGATGCACAGCCGAGACGGCAAGTGGCGTAGCGATATCGAGATGGCCGACGAGAAGAGCTGGGCCTTGTGGTTCGAAAACTACCGTACCTTCATCATGCACTACGCAAGACTGGCCGCTGAATTGGAGATCGAGGCCTTGTGCATCGGTACGGAGTTACGGCGCACGGTGGTCCGGGAAAAGGAATGGCGCGCCCTGATCGCCGAGATCCGCTCCGTTTACGACGGTGAACTGACCTACGCGGCCAACTGGTATAAGGAATACACCGAGGTCCCCTTTTGGGACCAGATGGATTACATCGGTATTCAGGCTTATTTCCCCCTGGTCAAAAAAGACAAGCCCACTGTCCGCGAGATGATCGCCGGTTGGCAACCGCATCTTGCCGACATCGAGGCGCTTCAGCGGCAGACCGGCAAGCCGGTGGTATTCACCGAGGTCGGTTACCGGAACACTGCCGACAATGCAATCGAACCCTGGGTCTGGCCCAAGCGCGTTCGCCCCAAAAAGAAGGCAGACGGCACCTATGAGCGCCTGCCGCCCTCGGAAGGGCTGGATCCCGAGGCCCAGGCCGACGCCTTTCGCGCCATGTTCGACGTTTTTTGGGACAAACCCTGGTTCAAGGGCGCCTACATCTGGAAATGGTTCCCTCAGTTCAACGGACCTCAAAGCGCCGGGGTGACGTTTGAGACTTTCTCGCCGCAAAACCAACCGGCCATGGACATCATCCGGGGACACTATCGCCGGGAAGCCGAAAAGGGCATCCAGTATCAAACCGGCAGGTAACTTCCGGTTGAACCCAGCCGAAATCGACTCGTGTATATTCCAGGATCCCCGATATTGAATGGAGAATGATATGAACTGGTTCAATCTGTTGCCGCTTCTTGTGCTCGGCCTGTGTTCGGCCGCCGCTTCCGATAAGGATATCTTCGAGGCCGCCCGCTCCGGCGATCTGGATCGCATCCGGCAGTTGGTCGCCTCTGGCGTCGATGTCAACACGCGAACCCCTTACCAGGCTACCGCGTTGACCTTTGCCGCCGAGAAGGGTCACAAGGAGATTGTGCGTTACTTGCTGGAGCGCGGCGCCAAGCCCGATGTGGAAGATCGTTTCTATCATATGACGCCCCTGGGTTGGGCGGTAAGCACCGGCAAACCGGAAATTGCCGAGATGCTGATTCCCCACGGCAAGATGTCTCACGAACTGGCCCTGATCGTAGGCGCCTTCCAGGGCTACAAGGGCGTGGTGAAGGCCGTTTTGGCGCAAGGGCCCCAGCAGGAAACCCTGATCAAGAACCTGGCTACCTCATTGGATCATCGACCCGAGATCCAAGCCCTGATCAAAAAGGCAAAGACCAGGCCCGACGACCCGGCAATCGAACTACCCGAAAAATTGGCGAGTTCCTACGCGGGCCTCTATCGCACCGAAAGCGGTGAGGAAGCCGAGTTGATACGCAAGGACGGCAACCTGCACCTCCGTTGGCAAGACAAAACCTTTGCCCTGGAAGCGGTCAGGGAGCGCGCCCTGCGTGTGAAGGATGACCACGGCAAGGTGGTGGAAATCTACGGTCGCGGCGATTCCATTGAAGGCATTACCTTGGACAACGCCATGCAACGCACCAACTACACCCGAGCAGACGAGCCCGGCGTGGTGAGCATTACCGAAACCCCGGACACACCGACAGTCGCCGTCGGCAAAAAAACCTATCCTCGGAAACCCGCGTTGAACTGGGCCGGATTTCGCGGACCCGCTGCAAGCGGTAACGGCGACGGCCAGAACATTCCGACCGAGTGGGATGTCAAAACAGGAAAAAACATTCGCTGGAAGACGGCGATCCCAGGTCTGGGCCATAGCTCGCCGGTAGTCTGGGGCGAGCGCGTCTACCTGACCACGGCAGTCAGCGGCACCGGCAATCATGACCTGACCACGGGTGGCACCGGCTCCTACGCAATGGTAAAGGACGATTCGGAACACACCTGGAAGACCTACTGCCTGGATACCCGAACCGGCAAGATCCTGTGGGAGCACCAGGCCGGTAAGGCGATACCCGAAACTCAGCGGCACCTGAAAGCCACCCAGGCCAACGCCACCCCGGTCACCGACGGCAAACACCTGGTCGCCGTTTTCCCCACCGCCGGTATGTTTTGCTATGACATGGACGGCAAGGTACTCTGGCACAAGGATCTGGGGGGCCTGGACAGCGGTTGGTTCTATGATAAAAGTTACTCGTGGGGTTTTTCCAGTTCGCCCGTCATCTACGACAACCTGGTCATTCTCCAGGTAGATATCCAAGAAGACCCTTATATTGCCGCATGGGACCTGGCCTCCGGCAAACAAGTCTGGAAAACGCCACGCGAGGAAATCCCCACCTGGTCCACGCCCAATATCTACCGCGGTCCTTCAGGCGATGAGTTGATTACCAACGGCACCACCATTCGCGGTTACCATCCCAAAACCGGTAAGGAACTGTGGACACTGGGTCCCAACTCGGAAGTCATCATTCCCACCCCCCTGGTGCACGACGACTTGATCTACGTGACCGCGGGTTACCCGCCCGCGCGGCCCATCTACGCGTTCAAACCGGGGGGACGCGGCGATATCTCCCCCGCGGTCAACGTGAAGCAATTCGCCTGGCGGCACGAACACGGCGGTTCCTACATGCCCAGCCCGATTATTTATGAGGGCATCTATTATATAGGTCATCACCGCGCTCGACTGGTAGCCTACGACGCTAAAACCGGCGAGTTGGTCTACAAGAAGCGCTTCAGCGCGGGCGGCACCATGACGGGATCACCGGTAGCCTCTGACGGGCGCCTGTACTTCACCACGGAAGAAGGCCAGGTTTATGTGATCCAAGCGGGAAGACAGTACAAGGAATTGGCTCTGATAGACATGGGCGAGGTCATCATGACCACTCCGGCGATTTCGGACGGCACCCTGTACCTGCGCACCGCGCAACACTTGTTCGCCCTGTCCAAGGCCGATTGACCGGTTCTGCACCGACTTCTTCAAGTTGAAAAGGTAAAAGGCAATCCTTTTTGGATTGCCTGTCCCAGCTGTCAAGGGAATCGCCGGACGTTTCTCTTTTATCGTCATCGCCCACAAATAAACCTTGGACAAGGGTTGGACACCATGGTTGGACAAGGCGCAAGTCCAGTCTGCCTAGCATTTACAGGTACCATGTTTTGTCCAGGATTCATATGACCGCCCGTCACACTCTGACCATTGAGACTACCAGCAAACACGGGTGCTCAAACAATCTCACAAAAAATTCAAAAAACACTTGTCAAACTATTGTCCAGGGTCTATATTAGGCATTGTCAGCACGGAGTTACTTCCTTTAAGACTCGTGCTAGGGGTAGATATGAACGCGACACGCTTCTTCGGAACACTGTTTTTAATTGCAACCACCACGTCTTCCTTCGCATTCCTGGCCGCGGATGAAGACACCCCCGTGGTCAAAGCAGACCGCTGGACCCAGTGGCGGGGCCCCCAGCGAGACGGTCGATCCGGATCTCACCCCTGGCCCGAGTCTCTTTCCTCCGAAGTTTTGAAGCGTCAGTGGCACGTTTCCCTCGATGAGAGCTACTCCGGCCCCATCGTCATCGAAGACAGGGTTTTCGTGACCGGTACCAGAGATAAGAAAACCGAGATCATCACGGCCCTGGATCGCAAAACCGGTGAGCAAATTTGGGAGACAAGTTGGGCCGGTGCCATTTCAGTACCCTTTTTCGCCAAGCGAAACGGCTCTTGGATTCGTGCTACGCCGGCCTATGATGACGGTCGTCTCTATGTGGCCGGAATTGAAGACGTTTTGGTGTGTCTCGATGCTGATAGCGGCAAAATCCTCTGGAAACGCGATTTTCCGCAGGAATGGGGCGGACAGCATCCAACTTTCGGCTTCGTTTGTTCGCCGTTGGTTTATAAAGACCACGTGTATGTGCAGGCAGGCGGCGCCTTCGTGAAGCTGGACAAAAAAACCGGTGAAACTGTATGGAAGACCTTGAAAGACGGTGGCGGCATGATGGGCGGAGCTTTCTCTTCTCCGGTAATTGCAACCGCAAACGGAAAACCCTATCTGGTTGTCCAGACCAGAACAGATCTTGCCGGTGTGAATATTGATGACGGTACGGTCTTGTGGAAGCAGTACATACCTTCCTTCCGCGGCATGAACATCGTGACCCCTGTCATTTACCAAGAACAAATCTTCACCTCCACCTATAAGCATAATTCGCAACTCTTCGCACTCCAAGAGCAAAAGGACGGGTTGACCGTGAGATGGGAGCAGAAGGGCCCCGCTTACATGTCCACTCCGGTTGTTATTGACAGACACGCTTACATGCATCTGCAAAATAACCGTATCAGTTGCCTGAATATGGATACAGGCGAAGAGACCTGGCGTAGCGGTGAAAGCTTCGGTGGCTACTGGAGCATGGTTTACCAGAACGATCGCATCATGGCACTGGATGAGGCTGGAGAACTGATACTCCTAAAGGCCAACCCCGCAAAATTCGAGATCTTGGACCGTCGTGAGGTCAGCAACAGTTCGACCTGGGCACACCTCGCAGTCGCCGGCAACCAGATCTTCGTGAGAGAACTTAAGGGATTGACCACCTTTACCTGGGAGTGATCTCCCAATCCCCTGAAAGGCACACAGATTACGGCACGGACTTTCGTCATTCTCCTGGCGAAGTTAAGGGCGGTCGAGAGACCGCCCCTCTTTTCCCGACAGACCCAACGATTACGGCACGGACTTTCGTCATTCTC
>JAAUYB010103579.1_pt1 | contig 14877 bp, 12 predicted proteins | sample 7278071 | NCBI WGS metagenome assembly JAAUYB01 (sample SAMN14350121, study PRJNA611818) | marine sediment metagenome | isolation source: surface marine sediment (1.8m) | place: French Polynesia: Moorea | collected 2018-08
AAAAATGCACAATAGCATAGTATATTGCACTATCCCCGGTATATTGTGTAATTTCATGCAAATATTGTAAGAACCTCAACACTCAAATTTGACCTGATCCGCCCAGCATAATTTTAGGGTGCCCGAGATTGTCTGAGCACTCCTTGGACCTTAAATTTGCAATTTAAATCTTTTTGGGTGGTTTTCTCGGAACTGGTTGGTCACAAGAAGGAACTTTTGAAGTTCAGGTTTCTTAGAATTTGATTATCTATCTAAGTTATTACTATGACTTTGAGCTACAAGGTCATCTAGGGGGGCGAACAAAAAATCCCCCCCAAGAACAACAATTTGGAGTATTACTTGACCTGTCGGCCATCGCCGCAGGTAAAAAAAGAAATTTTCCTATAAATTGTTAAAAAACCAGCATTTTTTCTCGATCACGGAAATTTTTTCTCAAATTATCCTATTGGGTGGTCTGAAAATGGCTTTAAGGAGGGGGACTTACTAAGGGAAAAGTCAGCCTATGGGTATCCCCCCTTCCCCCCCTTGCCCACGTATGGGGGTAACCCCCCTACCCCTCACCCCAATCCCCCACCCCTTGCCCATGTATGGTTGCGACCATATATGAGCTTGGGTTTGAGTGGTTGGGGGGGAACACAGTACATAAGGGTCTCAAAAAGTTCGTACGTTACTAAATAAGAAATGGGTGCTTGGGGGGGGAATCCCCCCCCCCCCCCTCGCTCATGTACCGGTATGGTTGCGAGTCGCAACTTGCAACTTGCGACTTGGAACACCCTTTGTTGAGAGATGATTGTGTTTGCCCATGCCTTGCTACCTTGATGCTGAATCTTTTCTGGCCATCTGTTTCTCACCAACGGTCCTTGGCCACCAGCAAATCTCATATTGAAAGGAACCCACCACAGAGCTAATATTCAGAAAATTCCTTTTGCGGCACTTTCATTTCCCAACTTCCTATTTCATTTCTTCCCAAGAAAATAAGGGAAAGACATGTATCCAAGAGGGACTTGGGGAAGAGGAGAGGAATTGATTCTCACACTTTTCTCTATGAAGGAGAAACTCGCTCGCCGTAGGAAAGGAACTAGGATTCTGGCTCTGGGAAGAAGAGGAGACGCCGTCTGGCCGTCCCCCCGCGGCCCGCCTGTCCCCCCCCGTGACCTCCGACCCCGTGTTGTTCCCCGTCCTCGTCATGGTGGCAGACATGCACAACGCACAAGGGGACAACAACAACGCCAACGCGGGAGGGGACGTAGCAGTGGCCGCCAACGCCAACTCACAAGAAGCCGGCGCCAACCAGGCCCCCCCTGCCGAGGCCCCCGCCGCCGGAAACGCCCCCGCCCAGGCCGCCGCCGCCGCTGCCGCCGCGGACTCCACCTCCGCCGCCGCCGCCGCTTCTACGGCCCCCGCCGCCGCCGCCGCTGCGCCCTCGGCCGCCTCTGCCGCCGCCGCTGCCGCGGACGATGAGTCCGACGACGACGAGGCGGAGACCGTCGAGGAGTCGCCCTGCTCGCGATGGCTCAAGCGCAAGGAGGAGGTGCGTTACCGCGACGTGCCCGGCATCGACACGGCCTTCCTGGCCATGGACTCGGAGGAGGGCGTGGAGGTGGTCTGGAACGAAGCCCAGTTCTCCACCACCAAAAAATTCAAGGCGCAGGAGGACAAGCTCAAAAACGTGTTTGAGGCGCTCACCCTTATCGAGCACCCCAACATCGTCAAGTTCCACAAGTTCTGGACCGACCCGGGCTCCGTCGACGAGAGGACAGGGGAGAGGAGGCTCCCAAGGGTGAGGCCTCCTATAGCATTAGTTAGTGTTGACTGTCTTCGCAAGTTATATTTCCCCCCTTTGCAGCTTATCTTCATCACTGAGTACATGTCTTCCGGCTCCTTGAAGCAGTTCCTTCGCAGGACTAAGAAAAATAACCGTAAGATCCAGCTTCAGTCCTGGAAGAGGTGGTGCACTCAGATTCTGTCGGCACTTAGGTATGAAATATTTACATGCTGTACATGTGTAGAAAGTAAGATTATTAATTTGTGTGTTCTTTACGAACAGTTACCTTCACCAGACGTGCAGTCCCACCATCACCCACGGCAACCTCACTTGCGACACCATCTTCATCCAGCACAACGGGCTGGTCAAGATCGGGTCCATCGCCCCGGACATCATCCACCAGAATGTCAAGACCTACCGAGAGGACTTTAGAAACCGCCACTACTTTGCTCCCGAGTTTGGAGGTAAGAAAAAGTCTGGTCAAAACTTTCGTCTCGTTCCTTCTCATTGATTTGTTTAATTTGATCCTTTAGAGGGGTCCCCCGGCACCCCCAGCGACGTGTACGCCTTCGGCATGTGCGCCCTGGAGACGGCCGCCCTCGGAATCTTGACTACGAACGGGGAGGGAGGAGCCGCCGCCCCGGAAGCTGCCGCTGCCGCTGCGCTAACGGAGGCCGGAGCCGGCAGCGGCGGAGACCCCGACAAGGCCGGCGACAAGGGAGCTGGAGGCGCCGGCGGCGTCATCACGGAGGACACCATCAACCGCACCATCGACCTGCTGGAAGACAACCTGCAGAAGGACTTCATCCGCCGTTGCCTGCGTAAGGACCCGGCGGAGAGGCCCACGGCCAGAATGCTGCTCTTCCACCCCGTCCTCTTCGAGGTGCACTCCCTCAAGCTGCTGGCTGCACACAGCTTGGTCAATGCTCCTGGTAAGAAAAAGCCCTTTTCACCACGCTGTTAAACATGTGAAACTGTGTTCATGGTACTTTTCATCCCCACCCCTTGTTCCAAATGAGCAGAAGTTGACACGAGTAAGTAGGCTTCAAGATCACCTGTACTGTTCTTTGTCTCGTCGCGTAGTATCGCTTGATGTTTTATTTTTTTTACGTTTCGTGCTATAAAAAATATTCCTTGTCTTCTTGAACGTAGTTATTTAGTTCCATTAAAGTCGTTTCCTATTATCTTGTTGTACCTCCCCTTTTCAACATTATTTTAGATTGTCTAAATTTTTCTTAACTGTCTGCACCCAAACCATACATGCCCAAGGGTCCGGAGATCTGGGGGTTGGGGATCCCCCCACCTCCACCTCCCCCATGGGCATGTATGACCCAAACCAATAGTAGCCGTATCCACATTTCCACAACCCTTTCCACAACATTTTCACTATCCCAGACCATTACCTTGTCATATGAAGTTCATATTCTCAATTCCATATTCAGGCAACATAAATGACGCCATCTCTGGAGAGGAGGCTGTCCACTACGGCCCAGACATAGTCATGGCCACCGTCAGCAAGGGCGGCACGACCAAGGAGTACAAGCTCTCCAACGTTCCCGTCGCTGAAAAGCTGGAAAAGTTCATGGAGGACGTCAAGTAGGTCATCTTTAACGTATAGGAGAAAGCGCTTTTTGCCAGCATCTTGCATTCTGTCCTCAGATTCGGTATCTATCCCATCACCGCGTTCGCCTTGGCCCAGCCGCTTCCCCAGAAGACCAGAGCCGTCACCCCCGAGGGCCCGTCGGGCGGCTCCGTGGCGGAGAAGAAGGGCGCGACCTCAAGCGCTGAGGCCGCCAGGAGCGGGCGCGACCGCGCCGGCGGCGAGAAGTCGGTGGAGAAGGACGGCGAGGAGACGAGGAGGATGACCCACGCAATGGTCAGCGTGGGGGAGCCGGCCTACCCGGGGGCACCAGTCTTCCTTATCATGATCGTGCGCTTCGAGGACTGCCAGAACAGGCAGATGCACACCAGCGTCGAGCTGTACGAGGACACCCCGACCCAGATCGTCGAGGAGCTTGTACAAGAGTGCCTCATATCTAGGGTGAGCTACTGATATGTAAAAAAGTAGGAGAAAGCGTTGTGTTAGTGTGTTATTTTCTCTTTAGGATGACACCGACTTCCTTCGTGCTACAATCTCGGAGGCCTTCCGCAAGTGCGTGCTGAAGCAGGCCGTCAGGCTGTGCCGCATCTGTGCCCCCAGGATGGATATCCCCCAGGAGGTACAGGCCCTGTGCGCCCCCTGCGACGAGGACATGAACACCAACTTCTTTGGCTCCAAGGACGAGGACGCCTTCCAGGCCCTGGTGAGGGAGGCCAAGTTCGGCGATCTCAACACCTACTTCAAGGCGGCCGAGCACGAGGTGCGCAAGCTGCGGGCGGAAGACCCGAGGGAGGCGGTCAAGCTGCGAGACTTCACCGGAGTGTCCGAGGCGCACCCGCTGCCCAACGGGGCATTCTTCTGTGGGCCGGTCGCCCCGGAGGGATCGGAGCCCTACCGGGTGCCCGAGTCCACCTCCAATCCCTTCGACATAACCCTGCTGCACGGGTGCATCGAAGCCGCCGGCGGACCCTTCGACTACTTCACCAATCTACTCCCCGCTGGACTCTTGCCGAACCTGGAGCCCCCCAACCGGCAGACCCCGGCGACGGCTCCCGAGGGAAGCGGAGGGACTGGGGCCCCGGCTGTGACCGGGGGTGGCACCGGCAGCGGCGCCATCAGCACCCCGATGAACCCCAGCGGCGAAGGGGGCGCCCCTCCCCTCTCCAATGGCGGGGACACCTATCAAAACTTGCAGAACGCGCAGCAGGTCTTGGAGGGACTGCAGCAGAACCAGCAGCCTCAGCAGCAACAGCTTCAGCAACAGGGGGCGGCTGGAGGCAACGCATCAGTCTCGCCAGGACTGCCCGCATCGGAGCCCGCGAGGAACCAGCAGCCTCCTCCCGCTCCAGAAGGAAGATGAAACCTGAGAGCCTACCTACTCTTCTGGCACATCCGACCTGCTGCTTAGTTACAATTAAGTTGCCTTGCCATATTCTTACTTTGTCAGCCCAAGTTCGCGTCTGCCATTGTCAAATTATAATTTTTCAGGCTTCTTGTAAGGAAAGAACTTATCAAATGTATGGAAAGGGGAGGTGGTGTCGACCGTATCCTGCTTTAGATCTACAAAGCCTTATTTTTAGCCAAATGTGCACAGTGACTTGTCCAGCATTTCATCATTTCATGGTTCTTTTGAATGTGAAGAAATACAATACATCTGTCACAAACGGCCGAGTATAGGCTTGGTTTTTTTCTGGTATTGACAGGTTCAAATCAAGGGTCACAACTTCTACATAATTTGCTGGGATGCAAATGTTTTGTTCAGAGTTTGTATCTCCTGACTCCTTGCTTGATTTGGGATTCTGCAGTCCACAGCTTGACGTATCCTCGCGACTTGGAGCACCTGTTAGTTGGGAGATGTGCATAGGAACCAAACCTTGCCCTTGCAGCTTGGACACTTTTGATGGCTTTTTTAGGGTCTTTGAACACTGGCAAATCATCAGTTGGATGGAGCCCATACTTGTTTGTTTGTTTGTTTATTGAGGGGCCATTGTCAGGCATCACACTCTCCTCACAAAATGCTGGTCCTGAAGAGCTTGCTCAGCGTTCAGTCCCCGATGTCTTGCAATGCGGTGAATCCACGGTCCAATGGCCAATGGGCCAATGTCAGTAGATATATCACACAATCATTCACAAAGGGTAGATATGCACAAAAGACTTTGCAACCTTTGCCTCCTGCATTGCCTTGACCAGTAATCTTGATCCATGCCTTGCCTCACCGTAGCGACTTCAGAGCCCGTAGTTGGAATATGACAGTGAATGCTGACCAACCATTGCCAATGTGACTTGAACACTTATCCTGCAGTCCTTGCTACCCCAGAGGTCCTTGGCCACCAGGAAATGCTTGGTTGATTGGATCCTGCCATTCAGCTAATTTTCAGAAACATCTAACCTTCTCAGCCACTTTCATTTCCCAACTTGGTGAGTATAGGCAATGTGATTGGTTTTTTGTCTTCCCGAGTGCTCGGCTTTCAGCTTTCAGCATCATGGGGGGGGGGATTGCCATTGGATCGAACCAAAGACGTCTTTGGATCGAACCCCGGCCGTCCGCATGCGATACCAAATTACCAATTGTGATATATTCCAATACTTTCTTGTTGTTTATATCGTAAGCACAGTTTCTCTAGGTAGCTTTTTTTCAGGAATTTTCTGAAGATTTCAGAACAAAATTCAGTATGCATGTTGCAGTCGTAATTAGTAGAGGATCGGTGGTCTTAATCGCCCATCCCATTCCCCGCAGCACAAAGTACATTAGTACATTATAAAAGTTGTGCATTCTCTGTCATCCCGTTCTTAGTTCTTTTAACCGCAGTCTTAAAAATAACGCGATGCAAAGAAAAGCTGGGGATTAATCATTGGGGAACGAGCAACGAGGCGTCTAGTCTTCTATGTGTGGAGTCCAGTTGAATATTTTCCCACCGTACTGTGTATTTTTATCTGCGGCGATAGCCGACGGGACAGGTCAAGGATAGCTACCAGTTGTTGTTGTTATTCTTTTTTTGGGGGGAAATGTTTTTGTACGCCCTCTAGATGACCTTGCAGCTAAAAGTTGTAATAAAAATGTAGGTATATATTGCAATTTTAAGAAACCTGACCTTCAAAAGTTTCTTCATGTGACCAACCAGTTCCAAGAAAACCACCAATTATGATTTAAATATCAAATTTAAGGTCCAAGGAGTGCTCAGATCAAAAACTTTATTAAACAGAAAATGTTGGGCACCCCTAAATTATGTTGGGCGGATCAGGTCAATTTGGAGTTTGAGGTCATTTTGGAGGTCAAAAAAGCCAAAAACGCAAAATAGCTTTAATTTTGGTGCTTTTTTGTACTCTTTGTAAGCCCTTTCAAACTCAGTCAATCCTTGAAAATCTTCTGTAAATCTCCGCCGCAGGTCTTCGAACATAGTCTGCTCTTGTTTTAATTTTTCTGCCCCGCTCCGCTTCTACGTAGCTGGAGCTGGGTTAAACGACGGATGTCTACCTGTGACCACAGTGGCCAGGTCGAAGTCGAAGTAGGTGACCAAGATATTGTATAATGATATTAAATTAGCCGTTTCACGTTTCAGAATATGAAGAATATCAAGAGGTATATTTTTTTCCTAAAGGGATTATTTTATTCGACATTTGTAATTAGAAATCTCATGATGCTTTTTGATAAGGTAGCTGTCACAGTGCTTTGGACGTTATTTTCAAAAAGAAATTAATTACATTCCAAATTACTTTGTTCAAAAAGTAGTGAATTACATTACAAATAACTTTGTTCATAAATGCCATTACAACTTCTCCTTACATTTTCAAAAAAGAATTATGGAAAAGAGGCCAAACTCTTGCCTATTTTCTTATTTTAACAAAAAAAACAGTGGTCCAGGTGTAGTTTACAGAGACTTATATGGTCCTCAAAGCCCTGGACTAACTGAACGATTTCTTGACAACACTGCTGGTCACAAGAAGAAAAAAGATTTGAAAGTGGGCGGGGAAAAGGGAAAAGAGAAAAGCGTTACACACGGAAGAGAAAACAGAAAGAAAGGGAAACTGGGAAAAAACCATTCCATAATTTCCATTCCTCCAAAAAGTGGCCCGAGAAAAGAGGTCACGATCCTCTTGGTCCTCGACCTCTCCCAGAAGTCCTTCTTGTGCTTCGTGGTCGTGGTCCAGTTCTCTTGGGGCGGGGGAGTCCATGAGCGCCCGGTGAAGGAGGGACCCCAAGTAGACATGGCGACTCCGGCCGCAAGGAGGATCCGCGGCGGGGATGCCTTCCAGGTGAGGTTCCTGATCCGCGGATTGTCCTCTGGCTGTGTCTGTCCGTGTCCGCCCTCATGACTCCTGGCCCGGAGTGGCCTCGCAGACTTCATACACAGTTCCTGTCACCATAAGGGATGTGTCGAGCCTAGACTCGTACTCGAAAGACTCGTACTCGAGCCACTTTTTATGGACTCGACAGACTCGCGAGTCTGGGCCCTCGAGTACGAGTCTGGCGCTAGATAGGACGGGCTGAACTCAAGTTAAAATATTTTGAAAGAAATAGAGAAAAAATGTGAAACAGTTTGGACTCGAAGGAAGGACTCGAGTCACTCGACTCGTACTTGACACCGTCAGACTCGACCCATCATTAGTCACCATCATAAATCACCACCATCTCTTCCTATTTCCTAGATCATACCTTTCTTTATGGTCACCATAGTGACCATACCTGCCTTTCCAGTTTAAAGTTTCCATGATTCATCCCGCAAGCATCCAAATACGTTCATAACTTCATATTCCGTCCGCCTTTCCCGCAGATCGAGCGCACCCCGCCGGAGGAGGCCCTTCGCCGCCGCCGCGCCGCGGAGGACGCCGCCGCCGCGCAGGTGTCCGTCCTAGTGCTGGCCCCATTCAACTCTTTCCCCCGCGTATGCTTCGAGGGACTCAAGCTGGGGTCCTCCGCCACCCGCCGGGTCACCGTGCAAAACCCCACCCAGAAGAGGGTCAAGGTGACCCTGAGCGGCCTCCCCAAAGCCGGCGAGGCAGGGTTCGAGGTCGACTTTGCCGAGTTCTCCCTTGGGCCGCAGCAGGAGGCCTCGATACGCGTGGGATGGGTTCCTCGCGCCGGCGGAAACATTACGGAGAAGGTTGGCGTCAAGTACGGCCCCGGTCTGCAGGCCCGGATCGTCCTGGTGGGCTCGTGCCAGGCGCCCAGGGAGAAGCCTGCCCGACGCGTTCCGGGGAGGGCTCCGCTAGGGCACAACAGCTCCAACATACAGAGGACGTTCACCAAGAAGGACCCTGTCCCGGCCGTCAAGGCGCCCCCGCTCCCGGAGAACCCGGTGAAGAGGGCCGCGGCGGGGGAGGCCCCCGAGGTGAGAAGCATCCCTAGCGAAAACATGCCGCCGCCACCGGCCACCAAACAGACGTTTCTTCGTCCGGGATCCGGCGCGGTGCCCGAGTCTTGGTCGCCTCAGAAGCTGTCGGATTCGTGCCTGCAGCACGACGTGGAAGGAACGGCAATGGCTGGAGACGATTCCGTGTTCTCCACGCCGGCCGTACCAACTTCCAAGCAGCAACATCCACAACAGTTCAAACTTCCTTCCCCACTCAAGTCTAACGCCGCCAACATCCGCCGCGAGACCTTTGTCGCCGCCAAGCCCTCCCCGCCGAAGGCCAACTTAATGAGGAAGGACACGTACACCGTTAAGTCCCGCTCAGCATCGTCGGCCTCCGCTACGCAGAGATTCTCCCAGCGGCAGGACGTGACCATGTCGTTCGTCAGCTCCACTCCTGCCGGCAAGGCCACCGAGGGAGATCCCAGGTTCGGGTTGAACAACATATCCGTAATCCAGAACGTGGCGGCAGCGACGACAGAGGGCAGCGGGGAGAAGCGATCGTCTTGCAAAGAGCTCAAGTTTCCCTCGGTGGCGAAGGAGAGGCCGGCCTCGAGTGGGGAGGCGGAGGAAGCCGCGCTCAGACTGAGAAGGGAGACGTTCGTTGCCGCCAACAGTCAGGGGCACAGGAAAGATTCACCGAAGGAGACAGCTACCGCTGCTGCCTCAGCTTTAAGTCCCAAGATGGAGGAACTCACCAAGCCGGTGAACGTCTCGGACATCGTCAATGACTTTATCAACCTAGACGACTCCCAGGCCCCGGGCACCCCGGCGAGGAAAGATGCGGGCACGCCTTCTCTCGGACAAGAACAGGCTACCGTCCTCTTATCCAAGAAAACGGTTGCGGCGTCGCAGGCGATCTCGGTACACAAGGAATCGGAGGAGATCGCTCAGACCGAGTCTGAGACGAGGTGGACCCAGGAGGACTGCGAGTTCGTCGAGGAGGTCTTCCAGTCCCAAAAAGTGGTGACGACCACCACTACCACCGTCGAGGAGCAGGTGCAGAGGGAGGTAGTGGAGGAGGTCGTGCATGAGTTCTTCGCCGAGCAGAAAAGGGACGACGTGGAGCTCAACACTCCTAGTCCCTTCAACGTCTCCGACATGGTTGAGTCTCAGCTGCGACAGCACGGAGTTGTGGCGGGTAAGCATGAGGACGAAGCACCCATGGACCTTTCGACAAAGGCGACTGCCATGACGGACTCGAGAGAGACTTACGTCTTAGAGGCTCCCTCGCCCAGTCTCCGCCCAGAGGAGGGAAACGAGGAGGAAAAGGAGGTGCTTCAGGCGTCGGGCGGTGACATTGTCGTGAGGTCGCCCTTCTCCAATTCTGGAAACGAGCCCATGCCACAGCCGGCCGCTGCCGGAAGCGCCTCTTTCAACGTCAGTTCTCCCTCCCTGGACATCATGCCGACTTTGGAAGAGGCAGACGAGGAGGAGACGGAGACTGAGCAGCAGGACCTTCTGCAGAAGCAGGGCCAAGTGGAAGCGAGGAGAGCCGCAGTCACCCTGACAATTAGCCCCCCGAGGCAGGAGCCGGAAAAAAAGCAAACAGACTCGAGAGTTCCTGCCACGAATTCTTTGCAGCAAAAAAGAGATGCTGCTAATCTTGGCGACTCGCGTGAAACCTACATCGTCAGCCCTCCTCCGGACGTAGAGGAGGTGACCAAGGACGGGAAATTGTCGCCGGATCAAGAAGTAAACCAGACGAACGTGGAAGGTGTCTCCTTGCTGGTCAACGTGAGCTCGAGCGCGAAGGCTCTGGCCGAACTCACCATCTCGCCCAGCTTCCAAGAAAAGCCCCGCTACGAGGACATTTCCAGCGATGAGGAAGTGGCTGAGCACGGCGATTCCAGAGAAACGTATGTCGTCTCCCCGATGATCCCGGATGAAAAGGGAGAAGAACTTGCTCTTCCCAGCGCGGGAACCCCTGGTCCAGCGGAGTCCACCAACGTCGAGGCTGTCTCCTTGCTCGTCAACATCAGCAGCTCCAAGAGGACGCCTCAGGACCTGACCATGTCGATGGCCGGATCGCCAGCGCCTCCCGTCGAAGACGCTTGCAGCGTCCCCGACATCATCGTCACTCCTTCGAGCGTGGGAAGTGCATCGGGCGAGCCAAAGTCAAAGGACTCTAGTCCGGTGGTGATTGGGAAGCCGGAATTTTCGTCCAATTCGAGAAAGTCGAGGAATGGGACAAGTTTGGAAGGAGCCTCCATGATGGTCAACCTCAGCAAGGAAACGACCGTGACGAGCAAAAAGGAGGACTCTGCCGGAGGTCCGGGACTCTCCGACTCAAGGGAGACCTACGTTCTTTGCCAGAGCCCTTGCAGAGAGGCGGACCTCTCCGGAGGGAAGACCAAGACAGCCAGTCCCAAGATGCCCCCTCCAGCGCAGGAAAGCAGGCTGAAGGTCCAGTCCGCCCCGCCCGCCAAGGGAGGCAACATCTTTGGCATGTCAATTTCCCCTCCGGCGAGGCCGCGCCCATCTATGGCAGCCAAGGCTCCTCCGCCCCATGCGGCCACGACGGAGAGGAAAAAGCCGCCCCAGTCCCGCACTACCGCGGCCACTTCTCTCAACCGCACCACTACCGAAGTGTCCTCCAAAAACGACCCCAACGAGACAAAAAACTTGACTGGAAGGAAGGTAGCAAGGCCGTCAGGGAGCGTTGCTCCTCCGGTTTCGGCCGGGAGGCCCGTCAGGCAACTCCCGCTGGCTAGGAAGCCAAGGCCGTCCATGCACCGCCTCACCCTCATCAAGCCGCAGAGGAACGCCAAGAGCGCCTCCGTCGTGCGCAACCCCAACCCGTTCGCCTCCAAAAATATCTACTACGACGAGCGCTGGGTGGAGAAGCAGGAGAGCGGCTTTATGAAGTGGCTCAACTTCGTCCTCACACCGGACTGCCTGGATGAGGAGGAGGGCTCCTCCATGGCCCCGGGGAAGCTGGACGTGGCAAAGTTGTGGCGGGCATGCTCCAGCGAGGTGAAGGTGCCGAGGGCCCCCACCAAGGAGGTTCTTTCTGTGAGGGCTTACACCGTTAGGAGGGAGATGAACAGGCTGAGGAGGAGGGCGTGCATGCTGTGGCAAACTCCGGCAGTGGCTAAGGTCATAGCACGCATGGAAACTGAGGTTGGCATTAATTAGGATTTTTTCAATCTGTCTTTCCCTAATCTTTCAATAAAAATTCTCAGGTGGAGAAGAAGCTGCTTATCGTTCGCCAGGACAAGTCTCTGAACCGCGACGTGGGCATGAAGAAGGCCTTCCTGCAGCTGCTCCTGAGCTACAACCCGCTGTGGCTCCGAGTTGGCTTGGAGACCGTCTTCGGCGAGGTCCTCCAGCTGGACTTCCACCCCGACCTCGTCGTCGGCCTCAGCCGCTTCGTCATGACCAGGATGCTGACGAGCCCGGGGATCGAGGCCGAGTTCGCTCACCCGACGGTGCCTCACCACTACCGCCCGGGATTCGAGGAGGCACTCAAGATGCACACGCTCAAGAAATTCCTCCAGCTTGTCTTCTTCCTAGACAAGGCCAAGGGCTTCAGGATCATCAAGCACGACCCGTGCCTCTTCTGCAAGGATGCTGCCATCAAGGTGAAGGGGAAACTGCTACTTCGTCAATGCAGTTAAATAGACGAAAGGTTTTTTCCAGATGTCTAAAGACGTGATGGTTTCCTTCTCCCGGGATTTCCTGCAAGGAGAGGGAAACGTCATGAAGCACCTTAACTTCCTGGGCTACGAGCTGACGCACCAACAGACCGCGCTTGACGAATTCGACTTTGCCGTCACCAACATCGCCATCGACCTCAAAGACGGCATTAGGCTCTGGTAAGGCGTTATTTTACAGTATAATCTTTCTTGACGTGACAAAGGAATATTACTGGTTTTTATTAGTCGCGTCATGGAGCTGGTGACGCCGTCCGGCGACGGTTCCTCCCGCGTCTGCTCCAAGCTGCGCATGCCCGCGCAATCCCGCCTGCAGAAGGTGCATAACGTGGAGCTGGCCCTCGCCGTCCTGAGGCGGACCTCCTCCGCCCCGCCGCCCGAGGACATCAACTCACGCGCGGTCGTCGACGGCCACAGGGAAAAGACTCTGGCACTTCTCTGGCACATCATCCTCGGGTTTCAGCTGGACAGGATCCTGGACGAGGAGAAGCTCAGGCAGGAGCTGGAGCATTTGGAGAAAAGTCTTAGATATAGGTAGGTACATCCAACATTTGTTACCCTTTCTACTTTGACAGTCACATCAGCGATATCAATTTTCCTTTCTCAGAGTTCAAATCAAGGACCCTGAGGCCATCCGCGGCTTCGCATTCGTGGCTGAGAACCGCCAGCGAGAGCTGAAAGGGGAGGATGAGGATGAGTTTCTTTCCCTGGGCGGCAAGGACAAGGAGCAGGAGTGGGCCAGGGGAGAGAAGGTTGGGCTACTCCTCAAATGGAGCAGGCTCGTCTGCGCGCACTACGGCATCGAGGTCAGTCAGTTGCACCATGTCATCTGCGCTCTTTTTTAACAAAGTAAATTCCTTTGTATTCAGGTGGAGAACCTGACGGTGTCCTTCTCAGACGGCCGCGCGCTGTGCTTCCTGTTGCACCACTACTACCCGCAGTTCCTCCCGCGCTCGGAGGTGAGGGAGTCGACGTCCGGCTCTCAGCGGGAGACTCAGTTCAACGCGGACGCCTCCCTCGACGACTCCTTCGGGGCCACCATGACGTACAACCTCGGGGGCAAGCAGGACAAGCAGCGCTTCGAGCAGCTCCTGGCCAACGAGAGGCACAACTTCAAGGTCTTCCACGCAAAGGTGGGCTTTGCTAATGTTCCCTCCCATTTCTTTTAGTAAACTGTGTCATTCCTTTGTTTCTCCAGACAACGGAGCTTGGCGGAGTGCCGATGCTCATCAGCGCCGGCGACATGGTTAGCACCATCCCGGACCTGAAGGTGACGGCCACCTTCCTGACGTATCTGGCTTCGCGCCTGCTCGACCTGTCCGCCGAGATGAGGGCCGCCAGGACCATCCAGCTGGCCTGGCGGAGGCACGCCGCGCGCAGGAGGGAGGAGCAGCTCAAGGTGAAATACGCACAGTGACGAAGAAGAGGGAAAAAGAAAAAAGTTATACATCAGTTCGAAACGACCGGGACAAAGTTTAATCCCTGGAAAAAATACCCTTCAAGCAATTTTCGTTACGCCTTTTGACTCGCGATGATTGTCAATGTGCACCTAACCTGCTCGTGTATTTAGTCACTCTTTTGTAAATTTGGAAAAGCATTTTTGTTTTCTCAAGACTGTAATAAATGAAAACCCAACAATACAACTGTTCTAGCGTTATTTCCTGGTGACATTGACAATCATCGCTTCGTCCAGAGCTCCATCTCCAATTCAATTTTCTTGCCTTTGTCTCGTGCGTAGGTTCTGAACAAAGCGGCGACAGTGATCCAGCGTTCTGCGAGGCTGTTCTTGAAAAGGCGCCTGGTAGCCAAGTACGGCAAAGCCACTCTCGTCATTCAGAGGTGGTTCCGAAGGTACGTGAAAGTTGAGCGTCTCTTTTCCGGAATCATTCGTACTATTTTTTTGTTTCGTTGTTCCTTAGGTGTATCAAGGCCAGAGCTCTCAGGACCGAGGTGGCACTGCGAACGCACACTCGGCGGGTTCAGCGTGCGGCCGTCTTCATTCAGGCCAATTGGAGGATGAGGTCGAACAGGAAGAAGTTCATACACCAAAAGGAAGCGGCACTGGCTATTCAGACACACATCAGAGCCCATCAGCAGAGGAGAAAGTTTTTGCAGCAGAAGCGTGCTTCTGGACTTATCCAGAGCAGGTGGAGGTTCCTGGTTCACATGAAAAAAGTGGAAGAAGAAAAAGAATTCAAGCGAAGAGGACAAGCCTGTGTAAAGATCCAATCGTTCTGGCGGATGCATATTCAAAGAAGGATATTTTTGGAAGAAAAAGAGAAACAAGTCATTCAAAAAGCATGTGTAAGGATCCAATCCTGCTGGAGAATGCACATGGAGAGAACAAGGTTCCTCAGAAAACTGGAGAGGAGAAAGCAGGAGAGAGCTTGCACAAAAATTCAGGCCTGTTGGAGGATGTACATGGAGAGAACAAGGTTCCTGGAGGAGTTGGAAAGAATCAAAGTGGAGAGAGCTTGTGTGGCCATCCAGGCCCAGTGGAGGATG
>JAAUYB010079542.1_pt1 | contig 14867 bp, 13 predicted proteins | sample 7278071 | NCBI WGS metagenome assembly JAAUYB01 (sample SAMN14350121, study PRJNA611818) | marine sediment metagenome | isolation source: surface marine sediment (1.8m) | place: French Polynesia: Moorea | collected 2018-08
GATCATGCCTTTACGCGGGCTGACCTGAAGGGGCAGAGCTTTGAGAACGTCTTTGCCGGGGCGCCGTCGTTTCTGCGGCGGAAATACACCAAGGACTTGACCGGGGTGGATGTGGCCGTCACTGGCCTGCCGTTTGACCAGGCGGTGACCAACCGGCCCGGTACACGGCTGGGGCCGCGGGCCATACGCGAGGCGTCGCTCTTGCAGCCCTGTGATGCGCCCTACGGCTGGGGCTTTGATGTGCTGAGCGAGTTTGCCATCGCGGATTATGGCGATATGGCCTTTGACTACGCCCGCCCAGGTGACGTGCCGGAACGGGTGGCTGCGCATGTGGGGGGCATCCTTGCGGCGGGGGCGGGCTGTATCGCGCTTGGCGGCGATCACTCCGTCACCCATGGCTGTCTGCGGGCCATGGCAGAGACGTATGGGCCGATGTCGGTGATCCAGGTCGATGCGCATACCGATACCTGGGCCGATGACGATCCGACCCGCGTGGATCACGGCACCTTTATGTACAAGGCGGTGCAGGAGGGGATTGTGGTGCCGGAACGGTCGGTGCAGATCGGTATCCGGACGGATAATCCAGATACGATCGGGTTCAATATCTTCGACGCGCGGGATGTGCATCGCGAGGGGCCTGAGGTCATCGCGGCTAAGACTCGCGCCATCGTGGGTGACGCGCCCTGTTACCTGACCTTCGACATAGACGGGCTTGACCCGGCCTTTGCGCCGGGCACGGGCACACCGGTCTGGGGCGGGCTGAGCAGCCATCAGGCGGCGGTGTTGCTGCGCCAACTGGCGGGGATCGACCTGAAAGGTGGCGATGTGGTTGAGGTCTCCCCGCCTTTCGACACGACCGGGGCCACCGCCATCGCGGCGGCCCATGTGGCGACCGAGCTTTTGTGCCTCTGGGCCTGGACCCGGCGCTGACTCGACAGCAAAGCGCCGCTGAAAGGCTGCTTTCGCGCTTTCCCTCGGGGGCGGTTCGTGGCATGCGCAGGGCAGACGACGATAAGGGAAAAGGCGAGCGACGTGCGGATGTTCTTCTATGGGCTGGTGATCCTTGTTCTGGCGGGTCTCGCATGGATCCGCCTGGCGCCGTCTAACCCGGTGGATTGGCATGTGGATCCGCAAGTCACCGCGAATCAGGACCTTGCCGGCGGTGTCCGTCGGCGTATTCCTGCAGGGGACGAAACGCTTTCGCTGCTGCATAAGCGCATCCTGGAAACTCCGCGCACCGAGGTGCTCGCCGGTAGTCTCGACGCGCGCCACATCACTTATGTGACGCGCTCGCAATGGATGGGGTTTCCCGACTACACCACCTTGCAGGTGACGGACGGGCAGATCGAGCTCTGGGCCCGGTTGCGGTTTGGCCAGTCCGACCTGGGCGTCAACAAGGCGCGGGTCGAAGGCTGGCTGGCCATGTTGGAGAGCGACCAGGGTTCTTGACCCGGGCGGCCGCTTGGGCGATTGAGCGGCATGATCCCCACTGACCGCCTGTTACAGATCAAGGAACGGCTGGAATATGTCGAAGCCCGCATGTCGTCGGGCGAGGGCGACATCGCGGCCTTGGGTCGAGAATATGCCGAGCTGCGCCCGGTGGTGACTAAGATTGCCGAATGGGAACAGGTGGTGGCCGATCTGGCCGAGGCTGAGGCGCTGCTGGATGATCCGGAGATGCGCGATCTGGCGGAGGAAGAGCTGCCCGTTCTGCGCGCGCGTTTGCCGGAATTGGAGCGCGCGGTGCAGCTGGCGCTGTTGCCGCGGGATGCCGCGGATGCGCGCCCGGCGGTGCTTGAGATCCGGCCGGGTACAGGCGGGGACGAAGCGGCGCTGTTTGCTGGCGATCTGGCGCGGATGTACCAGCGCTATGCCGAAGGCCGGGGCTGGCGCTGGGAGGTGATCGAGGAACAGGTCACCGAGCTGGGTGGTCTGCGGGAATTGGTGGTTCGGATTGTCGGTGAGGGGGTCTTTGCCCGGCTGAAGTACGAGTCCGGGGTGCACCGGGTCCAGCGTGTGCCGGAAACCGAATCGGGGGGGCGTATTCACACGTCGGCAGCGACGGTTGCTGTGTTGCCTGAGGCGGAGGAGGTGGATATCCAGATCGATGCAGGCGATCTGCGCATCGACACGATGCGGTCCTCTGGCGCAGGAGGGCAGCATGTGAACACCACCGATTCAGCCGTAAGGATCACACATATGCCGTCGGGAATCGTGGTGACCAGCTCGGAGAAATCCCAGCACCGTAACCGCGAGATCGCCATGCAGGTCTTGCGAACGCGGCTGTTTGATCTGCAGCGGTCGAAGGCGGATGCTGAACGCTCTGCCGATCGCAAAGCGCAGGTCGGTTCTGGTGACCGGAGTGAGCGCATCCGCACCTACAACTTCCCGCAAGGCCGCATGACGGATCATCGGATAGGCCTGACGGTCTATCGGCTGGATCAGATCCTGCAAGGCGATCTGGACGAAATCATCGACGCGCTGACCGCCGAACGCCAAGCCGCGCAATTGGCCGAGATGCAGTCATGACGGCCGCCGTCCCGCGCGGAAATTTCTTGCAAGAAATTTCACAAATTCCTTTCAAGGAATTTAGTCCCTGCTGCAACCCGAGAGCACAACATGCGTGGGGCTGAGCTTTTGGCCAAGGGCACGGCGACGCTGAAAGCGGTCGGTGTGCCGGACCCGGGGCGGGACGCACGGCGGCTCTTGGCGCATGTGTTGAAGGTGCCGTCGGGCCGCCTGACGCTTTTCTTACCCGAAGACGTGGCGCCGGAGCTTGAGGTGATCTTCAATGTCTTGATCGAGCGCCGTGCCGAGCGGGTGCCTGTCAGCCACCTCACCGGGCGCCGGATGTTCTATGGCCGTGAGTTTCTGGTCACGCCGGAAGTGCTCGACCCGCGCCCGGAAACCGAAATGCTGGTTGAGGCCGCTTTGGCCACGCCGTTTCAATCTGTCCTGGACCTTGGCACCGGGTCGGGATGCATCCTGCTTACGCTGCTTGCGGAACGCGAGGATACCTGGGGCGTGGGCACGGATCTCTCGCGCGAGGCGTTGAACGTCGCGTTCTGGAACCGCAACGCGCTGCGGCTCGAGGCGCGGGCGGCGTTGGAGCCCGGCGACTGGTACACGCCGGTGGCGGACCTCGATACCCGGTTTGACCTGATTGTCGCCAACCCTCCTTATATTGCGCTTACCGAGATGCCGAGCCTCGAGCCGGAAGTGCGGGACCACGAACCGCGGCTGGCGTTGACTGACGAGGGAGACGGGCTGTCCGCTTATCGGATCATCGCGGCGGGCGCGCGCGACCACCTGATGCCCGGTGGCCGGTTGCTTTTGGAGATTGGTCCCACCCAGGCCGAGGCCGTCACGGCCATGTTACACGCCGCCGGGCTGCAGACTCCGCTTGTCATTCACGATCTCGACGGGCGCGACAGGGTGCTGCAGGCCACGGCGCCGCAGCTTTGAGCGGGTTTTTGCGTCAAATCGGTCGCATTTGCGGCTCTCAACCCTTGCCATGGCGGTGCGGCTGTGTTTATTCAGGTGTAGTCGACGCGCTGACGGCCCCGGCCTGTCCCGTTTGACGTCAAGCCAAAAATGAACGTGACCGGCAGCGATTTGGCGCGAGGCGCGCCCCAAACGGTCCCCAAACAGTCATAAGCAAGGCTGGAACTCAAAAAAATGCGATCTTCCAAATCCCGCTCGCGGTCCAAGTCGAACAGAAACCGCAATTCCATGGGCAACGTGGTCAACCGCGTGTTCGACAGCTCGGGCCCCGAGGGCAAAGTGCGCGGCACGCCGCAGCAGATCATCGACAAATACAATCAGCTGGCCCGCGATGCGCAGCTGTCCAATGACCGCGTGGCGGCTGAGAACTTTCAGCAGCATGCCGAGCATTACACCCGTCTGCTGAGCGAAGCGCAGCGCGAACAAGAGGCGCGGCGCGAACAGCAAGAGCGTGAGAACCGCGAACGCCAGGCGCAGCGGGATCGGGAACGTCAGGAACGCCAGGAACAGCAGCAGGCGCATCAGGCTGGCGAGCAGCCCGAGATCAGAGAGCAGCCGCCGCGCCCTGTCGCGTCGGATGTGGTGGATCTGGGTGCGGATGACGACAGCGGTCTGGTAGAAACGCCTGAGTCGCGGTCAGAGCCGCAGCCGGACGCCGGCGAGCCCAAGGCGGACAAGCCCAAAAAGCCGCGCGCGCCGCGCAAGCCGCGCAAGAAACCCGAGGCCAAGGCCGAGGAGGGCGGCGCGGCGCCGTCGGATACACCGGACGCGGCTGAGTAAGCGGACAACCATTTCGCCAAAGCGCGCCGGTCCATCGCCGGCGCGTTTTGCGTTTTAGCCCTCGAAGGTTCGGGCCAGGGCGCAGAACCCTTCCAGCGGCACCTGTTCGGCGCGGTCGGTGGGGGCGATACCCACCGACCTCAAACGCTCTTCGATATCCGGGGCCAGCCCCTTGAGGGCGGCGCGCAGCATCTTGCGGCGCTGGTTGAAGGCCGTGGCGACCACTTTTTCCAGCAGCTTGGGATCAGCCGAATAACGCGGTTCGGGCAAAGCGCGCAGATGCACCACGGCTGAACTGACCTTGGGCGGCGGGGTAAAGGCGGAGGGCGGCAGGCTGAGCACGATGCGTGCGTCGCAGCGCCATTGCGCGAGCACGGCAAGACGGCCATAGGCCTTGGACCCGGGCTGCGCCACGATCCGCTCGGCCACTTCGCGCTGGAACATGAGGGTAAGGCTGTCCCAGAAGGGCGGCCAGTCAGGTGGTGTCAGCCAGCGCACCAAAAGCTCGGTGCCGACATTGTAAGGCAGGTTGGCGCAGATCGCGATTGGTGGGGTCAGATGCGCCAAGGGATCAATCTCTAGCGCATCGCCTTCGATCACCTGTAGCCGGCCGGGATAGGCGGCGGCGACTTCCTCAAGCGCGGGCAGGCAACGGCGGTCCTTTTCGATGGCAAGCACCCGCCGCGCGCCTTCGGCCAACAAACCCCTCGTCAGCCCGCCCGGGCCAGGGCCAATTTCCAGCACGTCCATACCGCTGAGATCCCCGGCCTGGCGCGCGATCTTGGCGGTGAGGTTGAGATCCAGCAGAAAGTTCTGCCCCAGCGATTTGCGCGCCACCAGCCCGTGGGTGTTGATCACCTCGCGCAGGGGCGGCAGCGCGTCGATGGCGCTCATGCCGTGCCTCCGGCCATACGCCAGGCCATGCGCAGCGCCTCCACGGTCGAGGTGGGGTTTGCCTGGCCGGTGCCAGCGATGTCAAAGGCGGTGCCGTGATCAGGCGAGGTGCGGATAAAGGGCAGGCCCAGAGTGACATTTACCCCGCGGTCGAAATCCAGCGTCTTGATCGGGATCAGCGCCTGATCGTGATACATGCAGATCGCCGCGTCATAGCCCGCACGCGCCGCGGCGTGGAACATGGTGTCGGCGGACAAAGGTCCGGCGATCTGCATGCCTTGGGCGCGCAGACGGTCGAGCACCGGGGTGATCACCTCGATCTCTTCCCCCCCGATCTTGCCGCCTTCGCCGGCATGGGGGTTGAGCCCGGCCACGGCGAGGCGCGGCGCGGCGATGTGGAATTGCTGGATGAGTGCGGCGTGGGTGATGCGGATGCGGGCCTCTAGCAACGCGGGTGTCAGTGCGGCAGGCACCTCGGCCAGCGGGATGTGGATCGTGGCCGGCACCACGCGGAGCTGGTCCGAGGCCAGCATCATCACCACCTCATCTGAGCCCGCCAGATGGGCCAGAAACTCGGTGTGGCCGGGAAAGCCAAAGCCGGCGCCGTCCTGCAGTGCCTGCTTGTGAATGGGCAGGGTGCAAAGGGCCGAGGCCTTTCCCTGCGCCACCAGCGACACGCCGCGCTCGATCGCGTCGATCACGCCGATGGCTTGGTTGGGTTGGGGCACGCCGGGGGTGCGGGGGCCGTCGAAGGGCAGGTGCAGCACCGGCAGGCCGTCCTTGGCCGCGCGCAAGGCCACCGCGGGGTCGGTGACCACCACGCGGGGCACGGTGCCCGGCAGGTGCGCCGGGTCGCCAATCCAGAAGAACGGAACCTCGTCGCCCAGCAATTGCCAGGCGGCTTCGGCCAGTTCGGGGCCGATGCCGGCCGGTTCACCGCAGCTGAGCGCGATGGGCGCGGGGCTCATCGCTCCGTGATGCGGGCGTCGGCGCGCAGCTGGGCCAGATAGCCTTCGGCCGCCGCAGCAAGGCGCTGGTTGCGCAAACCAATGGTGAACTGCTCGCGGTCCACATCCTCGGTCAGGGCCGTGGTGCGCCCACAGAGCATCAGGAACACGAGTGTCTGCCCGCCCGCACGGGTCAGCGCGGTCGACACCTCACCGGGGTCGAGCTTGGCCAATTCGATGGCGATGTCGTCGGGCAATTCCGCCGGCGTCAGCGTGCCGCGTTCCAGCACCTCGGCGGGCTGGCCCTTGGCGACGCCGTAAAGGTCATCACAACGGTCGACCGAGCCTGCCAGCACCCGCGCCTTGGCCAGCGTTTCGGGGGACCGGCCACCCGGCATGTAATAGGCGGCGTATTCCACCGCCGAGATTTCCGGCGCGGTGAAATCCGTTTCCTCGATATCGCGCAGCTGGAAGAGTGCGATGGCGTTGGGGATCGGCAGCGGTTCGGTCACTTCGCCCGGTTGCAGCGCCAGCACCAGCGGGCGCAGGACAGGCGGCAATTCACTCAGCTCCTGCCAAGGCAGCCGTCCGCCATTGCCGCGGGTGGCGGTCGCGGAGTGGCGGCGCGCCTCGGCAGAAAAGGCCGAGGTCGAGGTTATCTGGGAAATCCGTTCGGCCCGGGCGCGCACGGTCTGTTCCTGCTGCGGCGGCATCGGCATGATGATCTCGGACAGCAGAACCCGGATGTTGCTACCACCCCCGCGCGACGACAGGGCGCGATCCACCTCGGCCTCTGACACGTTGATCCGCCCGGCAAAACGCTGCCGCACCACCTGCCGCCAGCCGAGGCCTGCGCGGACAAATTCGCGGAAGGTTTCCTCGGCCACGCCGCGCTGTGCCAGCGCCTGGGCAAACTCTTCGCGGCTCAGCTCGGCCCGGCTGGCAAACTCGGCCATACCGTCCAGCACCTCTTCGGGTGAGGGGCGGATGCCGGCGTCGTTCATCGCCTGCAGCCGCAGCCGATCATCAATCAGCTGTTCACGCGCCAGGCGGGCCGTATCGCCGGGCGCGTTCAGCGCCTGCAACATCAGTGCCCTCTGCTGCAGCTCATAGCCGGTGATGACCAGATCGTTGACCTTGATCGCGGGCGAAAACAGCCCCTGCTGCGCCTGTCCGGACTGGGGCAGGGACCAAAGGCCTGCCACGACAAGCGTCAGGGCGACGAAACGGCGAAGGGCATAAATCAATTGCTGCATGTGCGTCGGTACTCCTTGGCGCTGCCGCCGGTGCTGAACCCTTTCAGCGCGACGGTCAGTCCGAAATCGGTTGACGGTTCGAGGTTGGTCGACGACGCAAAGCGCCGCGAGACGGTGGCATCCACCTGAACGCATTCATTGCGGTATTGCAGGCCAAGGCCCGCCCGGTCAACCCGCCGGTCCGCAAGGTCATAGCGCCATTCTGCCGAGGTGGTCCAATGGCGTGACATCCGGTAGCTGCCGTCAAAGGTCCATTCCGACTGCGCCTTGGGCCGGTTTTCCGCCGGATCGGTGACCAAAAGCGCATAAGACGCGCCCAGATCAACCTTGGCATTGGTCCAGCCGGCGCGCGCCTCGGCCTTGGAAAAACGTGCCTTGTCATCCAGCAATCCGCGCGCGGTCAGCGAAAGGCCCGAGGCGTTGCTGAAGCCGCCCGCAATCAGCCAGTCCGAGGTTTCGCCTTGCAGGCCGGACGAGCGGGTGAAATCCGGATCGGCCTTGTCGCGCCAGATCCGGGCGATTGTCACGGCCGCCTGCCAGCCGCTGGGCGCCTGATGGGTCCAGCGCAGACCGGCGGCCAGCGTGGCTCCGTGTTCCCGGCGGTCGGCGGCGGGAAAGCGCGAGAGGCTCAGTAGGTTCGCCTCGTCAAACTCAACCCGCGTGCTTTCGTCATTGGGGTTGCCGGGCCGGTCGCCATTGACCCAGCCGAATTGTAGCACCGGTTCCAGAAGAGTGCGCCCGCCACGCGCGCCCTGGCGCAGGAAGGGCCAGCGCAGTTCCACCGCGACGCCGGTGGTGGCGCGGCTGACATCGGCGACGCTGGTGGCGTCCTGGCGGGTGGTGTAGCGGTCGAGCCAGAGATGCGTCGTCACCCCGGCGCGAATGCCGCCGGCCAAGGTCCACCGGTTGCGCCAACTGGCTTCTGCGTTGAGGCGGACAACGTCGCGGCCATCCACATCGGTGTCTTTGTCCGCACTGTCGATATTGATCGACGAATAGCGATAATGCCCGTGCAACTCGGCGCCCAGGCGCACTTCCCCACCCATGCGGGACAGCACAAATCGCCGTTCGTTGTCGATATTGGCGATGATGGTCGGCTGGGTGTCGTTATCCTCGGACGCGCGCAGCGATTGGTAATGCACCAGGTCCGCGCGCATCAGGTTGTCGCGCGTGGCGCGCGTTACGCTCAGCGTGCTGGTCAGACGGTCACGGCCGGAATAGCTGTAATCGTTGAGATAGCTGTCATCGGTCACGGCCCAGAGGTTGAAGGTCAGACGATAGGCGTTGCGCAGGGCGAAATCACCGTCGGCGGTGATATAGCCGCGCAGCTCATCCGGGCGCAGGCTGTCGCTGCTGAGGGCGGCGTTGATCTCCAGATCACCACCGCGAAAGGCCCGCCGGTAGCGTGTCTCAAGCGTGCGGGTCTTGGGTGACAGGTACGGGGTCAGGGTGATGTCCTGATGATCCCCTATCGGAATGAAATATGGCACCTTGATGCCGAACCCGAGCAGCGTGTTGCTGCGGATCGACGGGATCAGCACGCCTTGCGCGCGGGTCAGCGTCGGGTCGGGCAGGCGCAGGCGCGGCATGTAAAAGATCGGCACGTCCAGCACCCGGAACTGCGCGCCGTCAAAGTAGAGCTGCCGCTCTTCCTGGTCATGCACCACCCGCGTGGCGCGGATCTGCCATAGCGGCACGGCGTTCTGGCCGCAAACCTGGCAGGAGGTGACGGCGACGCGGCTCAGTTGGGTGTAGCGGCCCTGACGCCGCGCCTCGACCGCGGCCAGTTGCAGCTGCTGGTCCATGACGATGCGCGCGCCGCGCAAGAGGCCGTCTTGCAGCTCGGGGTTCAGCGTGGCGCTGGTGGCGATCAGGATATCGCCGTTGGGCTGGGTGATGCGGATCGGGCCGTCGATCACCATCGTGTCGGTGGCGCGGTCATAGACGATCCGCGTCGCATTCAGCCGCGTGCCGTCGTAGAGCGCCTCGACATTGCCGGTGGCGACAAGGCGCTCTTCGTTTTCGACAAAGACCTGATCGGCGACCAAGAGGGCCGGGGTTTCGGGATCGTCCTGCGCCCATGCCTGCAGCGGCAGCAGGGCCGCCAGCAGCACAAGGATCAGGCGCAGGCGGCGCATCACCCGTCCTCCATGTGCAGGACGAGACCCAAGGCGAGTAATAGCGAGGCCGCCGGCGGTACCCAGGCAGCGAGGATCGGACTGAGCTGGCCGTTTTCGCCCATGATCTGGGCAAAGTTGCGGATGTAGTAGAGGCCAAAGCCAAGGAGGACGGCCGACAGCACGGCGATGCCAGTGCGGCCGAGCCGGGTGGGGCGCATGGTGAACCCAGCGCCCACCAGGACCATGGCCACCAGGAATAGCGGCCGCGCCAGCTCCATATGCAGCCAGACGACGTGGCGGCGGGCACTGAACCCGGCCTCTTCGAGGTCGGAGATGAAGCGCGGCAGATCCCAGATCGCGATCACCGACGGTTTGCCAAAGCGGTCGCGGATGCTGTCTTGGGTCAGGGTCGAGGGCAGCTCGAGCGTGTCATGTAACTTGGCGCCCGCTTCGGGGTTGAGGCCCGCGGCCAGGGGCCAGCCCTTGGCGTTGCTGAGCACCCAGGCGCCGTCGGTCAGGCGCGCCTCTTCGGCCACAACACGGCGGGCCGGGCCGCCGCCCGAAGCGTAGGTGACAAAGCTCACGTCATAAAGCACCGTCGCCTCGCCATTAGCGCGGCTGGCGTGAATCACCGTCTGGCCCTGCGGCCCGCCCTGGCGCAGCCACAACCCTTCGGACCCGATCGAAATCACCGAAGCGCCGCCCGACTGGTAGATCTCAAAAAGATCGGCATAGCGTTTCGAGGTCGCCGCCACGATCGGGTTCATCATCGCCACCGCCAGCGACCCGATCATCAGGGCCACCATGACAGGCGCCATCAGCATCGCCAGACCCGACCGGCCCGTCGCCCTTGTGACCACGAGTTCGGACGACCGCGCCAGGCTGATGAAGAGCGCGATGGTCGACAGGATCATCACCAACGGCAGGATCTGATAAAGCCCTTCGGGCGCTTTCAGAAAGGTCAGCTGCAGGACCTGGCCAAAGGTCACGCTGTCATCCAGCCGGCGCAGCTGTTCAACCAGGTCGAGCAGGATCTGAAACAGCGCAAACACCGCCAGGAGGGCTAGAAAGACCCACAAGAACCGCCGCGCATAGTAGAGATGCAGCGTCATGCGGGCACCTCTTGCGTGTTGTGCCGCCGCGCGCGGTACGGGCGGGCCGACCGTCTGAGCAAGGCATAGACCGTCAGCAGCCCCAGGATACTGGGCAGATAGACCAGCGGCCAGAGCCTTGCATCGGCACGCACCGGATCAGTGACCGCGCTTTCCACCAGCTTGACCAGCACCAGCAAGAATATCGCAAAGACGATCTGGCGCGTGACGCCGAACCGCGAATAGCCGCCCTGCATCAGGGCTGCATAGCCGATCAACGCCGCCACCAGCGCCAGCAAGGGCTGTTGAAAGCGCAAATGCGCCTCTTCGGCGACCTCACCGAGGTCTTCGTTGCTTTCTTTGGCCATGGCGTCAGCGCGGAAGAGCAGCTCCCATGTGGGCATGGCATCGAGCTTGCGGCGCTTTTCCTTGCCCGGGGCGACCAGTTCGGAGATGTCGTAGGTGAGGTCCTGAAAATTGGTGGTCGACAGGCGCTGATCCTCAAGGTGCAGCGTCTGCGCCATACCTGCCAGCATCACCAGCTTTGATCCCGCCTCGTCTCGGATCAGAAAGGCGCGGTCGGCGGTGTATGTCACTTCGCGCCCCTCTTGCCGCCGATCGGTCAGCAGCACGTCCTGCAATTCTCCGGCAGGCGTGATGGCGCGGATGTAGAAGGTGACGCCGCGGGTCGGGTGCAGGAACGTGCCCTCACGCAACAGCGCAGCACTGATCGAGCCCGAGATTTCCTGTTCGCGTTCCCGCAGCTGCGCGCGTGACGATGGCACCAGCACATGGGTCAGCACCAAAAGCATCATGCCCACGAGGATCCCGAACGCTAGAACGGGCCGCGCCAGCCGCCAGGGCGAATAGCCGGTGGATTGCACCACCGTCAGCTCGGAATCGCCAGAAAGGCGGTTGGTGACATAGACGGTCGCGGCAAACGCCGCCATCGGCAGCACCAAAGTGATCACGCTGGGCAGCGACAAGGCCGTGAATTCGAAAAACACCGCCGCCGAATGCCCGTCGGCGATCAGCCGGTCAAACAGCAGCACGGCGCGGTTGACCCAGTAGACCGCCACCAGAACCAGGGCGAAAAAGCCAAACAGCACCATCAGTTGCGACAGCATATATCTGTCGAATCGCTGCAACCGGATGTTCCCCCCAAGAAACATGTGACTGCGGCGCAGACTACTGGATCAGAGGGCGCGGGGAAAGGTGGCTCTGGTCTTTGTGGCGTGGTCCCGCTACCTCTGTGACAAATGCCCTGAGGAGAGCCCCCCGATGACCGATCTGCGCGAGATACGTTTTGCCCCTGTGGCCCTGGATGATTTGGCCGCGGCCGAGGGCCGTGTGGCGGTGTTTGTGCCGGATGAAGGCACGCTGAGCCCCGGCGCACGGCGGTTGAATCGGCTGACCAAAGGGGCTTTGGCGCGCGCCTTGGAAAGTGCGGCCTGGGGCAAGGTGAAAGAAGGGGCGGCGCTTTCTCTGGCCTGGCCGGCGGGCATGGCCTGTGAGGCGGTTGATGTGATCAAGCTCAGCCGCCGGGCCAAGCCTGATGCGGCGCGTAAGGCGGGCGCTGGTCTGGCCAAGCGGGCAGGGGCCAAAGCATTGACCGTGCTGGCGGAAAACATGGCGCATCCGCAGGAATTCGCCATGGGTGTGGCGCTGCGCAGCTACAATTTCGTCGACCACAAATCCGACAAGGGTGAGGCGCCGGAAGCTGTGGTGATGATGTGCAAGGATGCCAGCGCGGCTGAGGCCGCCGCGGCGCCCTTGCTGGCCGTCGCCGAAGGTGTGTTTTTCACCCGCGATCTGGTGACCGAACCGGCCAATGTGCTGACCACCACCGAATTTGCGGACCGTCTGGTGGCGCTGAGCGCTCTGGGCGTCGAGGTGGAGGTGCTGGAGGAGGACAAGCTGGAAGAGCTGGGCATGGGCGCTTTGCTCTGCGTCGGACAGGGCTCGGCGTCACCGTCCAAGGTGGTGGTCATGCGCTGGCAAGGCGCCAAGGGCGCGCCGCTGGCGCTGGTGGGCAAGGGCGTTGTTTTTGACACCGGGGGCATTTCGCTGAAACCGGCGGGCGGCATGGAAGACATGACCATGGATATGGGTGGCGCCGGGGTTGTCGCCGGGTTGATGAAGGCTCTGGCCACGCGCAAGGCGCCGGCGAATGTGGTGGGCCTGGTGGGGTTGGTGGAAAACATGCCGTCGGGCACGGCTGTACGGCCGGGCGATGTGGTGACCTCGATGAAGGGTGACACGGTTGAGGTGATCAACACCGATGCCGAAGGGCGGCTGGTGCTGGCGGACGTGCTCTGGCACGCGCAGAAAGCGGAAAACCCGGCGGCGGTGATCGATCTCGCCACCCTGACCGGCGCCTGCATCATCGCGCTAGGGCATGACAACGCGGCGGTCTTTGCCAATGACGAGGCATTCGCCGGAGATCTCCTGAAAGCGGCGGAACAGGAGGGTGAAGGCGCCTGGCGCATGCCGCTGGGCACGTCTTATGACGAGGCGCTGAAATCGCCGGTTGCAGACATGAGAAACGTGGGCGGAAGGGCCGCTGGCGCCATCACCGCAGCGCAGTTCCTGCAGCGGTTTATCAAGGATGACATGCCTTGGATTCACCTCGATATCGCCGGGGTGGCGCATGTGCCCAAGGACACGGATTTTGCCCCCAAGGGCGCCACCGGCTGGGGCGTCATGGCGCTGGACCGGTTGGTGCGGGACCGGTTTGAGCAGGGCTAAGCCACTGTGGGGGCTGCGTATTTCTATCACCTGACGCAACGTCCGCTAGAGGCGACCTTGCCGGTGCTGTTGGACAAAGCGCGTGGGGCGGGGTGGCGCGTTGTGGTGCGCGGCACCGATGTTGCGCGGATGGAATGGCTGGACGAAAAGCTCTGGCTTGGCCCCGAAGAACAGTTTCTGCCGCATGGGCTTGCCGGCGGGCCGCATGACGCGGCGCAGCCGGTGTTGTTGCGTGTTGGCGACGGGATCGGCAATGACGCGGCCTGTCTGATGAGCGTCGATGGCGCCGATGTGACGGCCGACGAGGTGCAGGCGCTGGAACGGGTCTGCGTGCTCTTTGACGGCCATGACGAGAGCGCCGTTCAGCATGCGCGCATCCAGTGGAAAGCCCTGACCGGCGCGGGATGTGCGGCGCAATACTGGTCGGAAGAAAGCGGTCGGTGGGAGAAAAAGGCCGAGGCGTGATCAGCGTTCGAGGATCAGCTTGCCGCCGGAAATCTCAAGCCGATCAAAGCGTTGCAGGTAAGTCATGCCCAGCAGGCTCTGATCCATCTCACCGCTGTTGACATAAGCCTGCACATCGCGGTCGACGAACGGCCCGATGGCCACGCTGTCGAGCGTGACGGGGGCTGTGCGCACGGCGCCATTGGCGGTCATGGCCTCGGTGAAATAGATCAGCTCATCCTCGGCAAAGCCCGCGCGCAGCGCATCCGCGCGAGTCAGCACGACCGCCGTGGCGCCTGTGTCGACGACAAACCGGGTCGGCGCCCCGTTTACGTCCAAAGTCGCGTAATAATGCCCGTCGGGCGCGCGCAAAAGCTCAAGCGTGCCGTCCTCCGTGAAGGTCGCTTGCGACGGGACAACCGTCTGGCGCACGTCCTCCCACAGACCGATGGCGGCAATGGTGCCGACAAAGATCAGCCCCCAGACAGCGACGTATTGCAGGGTTTTGCCCATACCGTCGCGGTTCTGGACGACAAACCAGAACACCAACACGGCCCCCAGCAGGACCAGATAAATCAGGTTTCCCAGTTCGAATTCGGACATCAATCGCTCCTTTTTGCCCTTGTTATGTAGGCATGGGAGCAGCGGATTACAGCCTCAACCGGTGGCAAAGCCGAAATCCCTAAGACCATCGAGCACGAATTGCACCGACAGTGCCGCCAGCAGCATCCCCAAGAGCCGCGTGACCACGGTGATCCCGATCCGGCCCAGCCCGCGTTCGATCACACCGGCGGTCAGGAACATTACAAAGACCAGCACGATGACGGCAACCATGACACCCAGTACGGTGGCCACCTGGCTGGCATCCTGCGCCTGACCGACCAGCAGGATGACCGACGCAATGGCCCCCGGTCCGGCAATCAGCGGGATGGCGAGGGGAAAGACCGACGGGTCGGGTTGATCCTCTTCCGCCTCATCGGCCTGGCCTTTACGACGCTGGGTGCGGCGTTCAAAGAGCATGTCGAGGGCGGTCAGGAACAGCAAAATCCCACCGGCGATGCGAAAGGCCGGCATCGAGATGCC
>JAAUYB010224105.1_pt1 | contig 14828 bp, 15 predicted proteins | sample 7278071 | NCBI WGS metagenome assembly JAAUYB01 (sample SAMN14350121, study PRJNA611818) | marine sediment metagenome | isolation source: surface marine sediment (1.8m) | place: French Polynesia: Moorea | collected 2018-08
ATTCTGAGGAGTTAACGAAGATGGTTTAACTGAGGAATTATGGGAATTTTGATCAGGTTTTAAAGGAGAACCAATTTGTAAATTAACCTTAACTTTATGACCCACAACCTCTTGAAAAGCAGATTCAATCTGAGGCAGTTTACCCTTTGCCAAGTTAAGTAATGGTGAATTGGTCATACCCACAGTAGCCACGTTTTTTTGATAATTAATTAAGTGACCATGAGTTTTAATTAATCCTGATAAAAATGGAGAGAGTTTATCTAATACCAAATTCCACATTTTTTCAAGGTTCAGATTGTTATTCTCAATGGAGTTAACTTGAGAATTAGCTACAGTATTATTGACAGTATCATCACTAATTTCAGGTTGAGGCTCTGGTAAACTTCGAGGCGGTTTTGATATTGGTGTTTGGAGTGGTAAGTTAGTGGGTTTTGACTGACTATTAATGTTAGTTTTTATTGGTACATTAGGAGACTCAATAATGACTTGAGAAGTACAAGCATCGGGGAGTAAACCTAATAATGTAATCTCCAACCATAAACGAGGTTGAGTTGTATTTTTTAACTGAACTTCACTTTCTTTAAGCTTTTGTTGACCCCTTAAAATTGTTTCAATTTCCCACTGTTCTGCTTCCATACATAAATCTTTCCAAGTAGTTGCTGTAACTGCCACTAAATCAGAACGTTTTGATGCAGTTTTCGCAATCAATAAGTTAAGATAAAACCCCGCTAAATTCTGTAAACATACTAATGGTTCTCTTCCTCTATCCATCAATTGGCGGCAAGATTCAATAAGAATCTCTGGATTATTAGCTCTAATTGCTTGTAATAATAATAATAAATCTCTTTCAGGAACTGCCCCCACTAAATCCCAAACTTTTTCACTGGTAATAGTTCCTGGGAATAAACTCAATTGCTCTAATAAACTCTCTGCATCTCTTAACCCACCGTTAGCAATTTGGGCAACTAAAGTTAAAGCTTCTGTTTCAATTTCAATGGCTTCTTTTTGAGCAATTTCTGTTAAATGCTTAACCATTGCTTCTAGGGGAATACGACGATAGTCAAAGCGTTGACAACGAGATATGATAGTAGGTAGAACTCGCTGCGGATCAGTGGTGGCTAAGACAAAAATTACCCGTTCTGGTGGTTCTTCTAAGGTCTTTAATAAAGCATTAAAAGCGGCCACACTGAGCATATGACATTCATCAATGACATAGACCTTATAACGACATTGTACCGGAGCAAATTGCGCCCTTTCGATGATTTCTCGAATATTATCAACCCCAGTGTTACTCGCTGCGTCAATTTCGATGACATCCAAAGCCGAACCCCTGGCGATCGCCCGACAAACTTCACAAGTTCCACAAGGGGAAGCAGTGGGAGCATCTACTGCCAAACAATTGAGAGATTTTGCGAAAATTCTGGCACTAGAGGTTTTTCCCGTTCCCCTGGGCCCCGTAAACAGATATGCAGGGGCAATGCGTTGGCTGGCGATCGCATTAGTTAGGGTAGTGGCGATCGCTTCTTGTCCTACTAACTCAGCAAAGGTTTGGGGACGATATTTATGATGGAGGGGTTCATAAGATGACATGGTTTAAGCAATTAACACAGGCATATTCTATTATGCCCTGCCAGTAATCTGAGGCTTTAGAGAACAAAAGTATTGTAACGAAATTTCTCTGCCTTGAAGACTTGATGCTGTTAAAGTAGAGAGTATAAACCTCTTCAGTTGAACATCAAGGTAACAATAATTTCATGACTGCAACCACCATTGACCCTAGAGACTTATTTCGCGCTGCTTACGAAAACCGCTACACCTGGGATCACAATTTTCCAGGATATACAGCAGATGTCACCTTTAAAGACAATGATCGCACCTTTAGGGGTCAAGTTCGCGTTAATCAGGATCTTTCCACAGAAGTGTTTAATATTGAAGATGAGGAGGCCTTATCCCAAGTAAAGTCCCAACTCTGGGAAACCGCTATTCATCGTGTTCGTCGCTCCTTTGAGGACACCCACGGTCAAAATAGCTTCCGTTATGGTAACACAGACGAAACAGGTGCCGTAGAAATCCTCATGGGTGGCAAATCAGAAGGCGATCGCTATAAACTCCGCAATAATGAGGTTTGTCACGTTCACCGTCATATTCATGGCGTTGTCGTCACCATTGACACCTTCAGCAGTCATGATACAGGAGAAGGTTATCTTTCCCACCGTTATGATTCTATCTATCATGACCCGAAAACAGGGGAACTTAAGGCAGGAAAACGGGATTTTGAGGATAATTACGACAAAGTTGCTAATTATTATATTTTAACCAGTCGTGTCATTAAAGGGGAGGAAAATGGACAACCCATCACCAAAGAATTCGGATTTTCCAATATTAAGTTATTGCAACCTGCTTTAGTTTAGGCTTTTTGTCTTCTGTTGGAAAGGGAAATTTTAGAGATCAGAGTCTGCTTCCCTTTCCAAAATAGGGTCATTTCCTCAACAATATGAGCATTTGAGACTATAATAGAGCCAATTGCGGGTGTAGTTCAGTGGTAGAACGTCAGCTTCCCAAGCTGAATGTCGTGGGTTCGAGTCCCATCATCCGCTTTAACTTTGGAAACAATCACAGATGATCTAAAAGATATTTTATAATCAAATAATTACCAAGAAAAAGATTAAATATTATCTAATTGTAGATAGTATCACAAATCAACTTACAAATCTTCTAATTATGTGGATTAAGTCAGAAAAATGAACATAGCAGAGTTACGAAATAAATCAACCCAAAAAATAGCTAGTTTCCCAGAAAATAAGCTTAAAATTGTCGCTAGTTTACTTGAGCAAATTGATAGCAATCAAGACTATTCTGAGGAGGAGAATAAAACAATTGAAAAGTGGCAATTTTTATTAAATAAAAATAAAGATTTAGATGAGGTTCAAACGCTTTATGATCAGGAAATAAAAGTAATTTGTCAAATATTAAGTAAAGAAAGTAAAAAGCGTCCAGTCGGACTAGCTAAAGGGTAATTTACGGTTCCTAAGAATTTTAATGATCCCCTCCGTGATGCTATTTTAGACTCATTTTATCCATGAAATTGAAGTTAGTTTTAGATACTCATATTTTTCTCTGGCTAATCAATGATGATTCTCGTTTGGAGCAACAGTTCAAGATAGTAATAGAAAATCCTGATAATGAAGTCTTTTTAAATGTCGTTTCTATTTGGTAATGTGTCATTAAGTATCAATTAGGTAAGCTTTCTTTTCCCCAATCTCTAGAAAAATATCTGACTCAAAAAAGGAGACAACATTTAATAAGAAGTCTTGTAATTTCAGTCTCAAAAAAAAGATAAATAATTGCTTTTTTTCAATCCATTTCCCTCAACAACCTCACCTCTATGCTCATTCTCCGTATAATGGTATGATGAAGGACTCTACAAATTAGGGAGGAATAATCGATTGTCCAAGCCAGTCAATGTCGCTATACTAGGAGCAACCGGAGCAGTTGGCACTGAGTTACTAGAACTCTTAGAAAGCCGCAATTTTCCCCTGAAAAGTCTCAAACTCCTGGCTTCTCCTCGCTCTGCGGAAACTACCCTGACCTTTAAAGGAGAAACCCTCAAGGTGGAAGCAACAGAAGCAGCATCTTTTCAAGACGTTGACCTAGTATTAGCCTCCGCAGGGGGTTCGACTTCCAAAGCTTGGGCAAAAACCATCGTTGACGCAGGAGCAGTGATGGTGGACAACTCCAGTGCTTTTCGCATGAACCCTGATGTCCCCTTAATTGTGCCAGAAATTAACCCAGAGGCAGCAGCTAAACATCCAGGAATCATTGCTAACCCCAACTGTACCACTATCCTCATGGCTGTGGCCATTTACCCCTTACACCAAGTCCAACCCATTCAACGGATAGTCGTCTCTACCTATCAGTCTGCCAGTGGTGCAGGTGCTAGGGCCATGGAAGAGGTAAAAATTCAATGCCAAGCCATTTTAGACGGCAAAGAGCCAAAACCAGAAATTCTGCCCTATCCTTTGGCATTTAACCTCTTTCCCCATAATTCTCCCTTAACCGATACAGGGTATTGTGAAGAAGAGATGAAAATGGTCAACGAAACCCGTAAAATATTTAATGAGCCGACTTTAAAAGTGACAGCAACCTGTGTTAGAGTGCCAGTATTGCGAGCCCATTCGGAAGCCATTAATTTAGAATTCAAAGAGCCTTTTTCCGTAGAGAAAGCAAGGGAAATTGTTGCTCAGTCTCCAGGAGTTAAATTACTCGAAGATTGGCAAAAAAACTATTTTCCCATGCCCATTGATGCTTCTGGTAAAGATGATGTTTTAGTAGGGAGAATTCGTCAAGATATTTCTCATCCCTGTGGCTTAGAATTATGGATTTGTGGGGATCAAATTCGCAAAGGTGCAGCTTTAAATGCGGTGCAAATTGCTGAATTATTAATCGAAAAAAGTTGGTTAAAGTCAACAACATCACCCCTGAATGTTTAATGAGCAACCTCAACTGAAATTAACCTCTAAAGAGAACTGTAACTGATAACAAAACGAATGAGTGATCAAAGTTTTGGACAAGTGATCACCGCTATGGTGACACCATTAGATGAAGAAGGAAATGTTAACTATAATGTGGCGGAAAAATTGGCCGTTCATTTAGTTAATAATGGTAGTGACAGCTTAGTTATTTGTGGCACCACAGGAGAGTCCCCTACCCTAAGTTGGTCAGAAAAATCTCAGTTATTTCAGGTGGTAAAAAAAGCCGTAGGAGATAAGGCAAAAGTTATTGCTGGGACAGGAGCAAATTCGACAGCTTACGCCATTGAAATGACCCAAGAAGCTGCTAAAATGGGTTTAGATGGTTCTTTACAAGTGGTTCCCTATTATAACAAACCTCCCCAAGAAGGGCTTTATCAACATTTTCAAAAAATTGCTCAAACTGTAGACAGTTTACCCATAATATTGTATAATGTACCTGGTAGAACAGGACAAAATATGTCTCCAGAAACCGTTGCCAAACTAGCAGAAATTGATAACATTATTGCTATAAAAGAAGCGAGTGGAAATTTAGAACAAGCTTGTAAAATTCGCCGAATGACAGACCCTTCTTTTTTAATTTATGCTGGAGATGATTTTTTAACCTTACCCCTGTTAACATTAGGGGGAGTAGGGGTTGTCAGTGTCGCTAGTCATTTAGTCGGCTTAGAAATTCAGGAAATGATTAAAGCATTTAATAAGAAAGAAGGAAGCCAAGCAAGTGAGATTAATTTGAAACTTTTTCCCTTATTTAAAGTCTTATTTTGTACCACCAATCCTATCCCGATCAAAGCAGCGTTAAACTTACAAGGATGGCAAGTCGGAGGGGTAAGACTTCCCCTAGTAGAAATATCAGAGACATTAAAACAAGAGGTTAAATTAGTATTAGAAGAATTATCCTTAATTGAAAGCCAATAAACTTCCCTAAAAAAAATAATTAGCTAATCTTGATTGAAACTTATTGACCAGTATCGTAAGACAACAAATAAGTTGTTCTTAAGCATAGTTATTATTAAAATTTTCAGTTTTCAAGAACCGAATCTATCAACAAACGACTTAAACCATAAGGAGGAAAATGAGTCAAACTACAAAGCAACCTAGCCTAAAAATTATTCCCTTGGGGGGACTTCATGAAATCGGCAAAAACACCTGTGTTTTACAGTATGATGACGAAATTATTCTCGTTGATGCAGGCATTGCCTTCCCCTCCGAAGATATGCACGGGGTTAATATTGTTCTCCCTGACATGACCTATTTACGGGAAAATCGTCATAAAATCAAAGGGATGATTGCTACCCATGGTCATGAAGATCATATTGGGGGTATTGCCCATCATTTGAAGCAATTTGATATTCCCATTATTTACGGGCCGAAATTAGCGATCGCCCTCTTAAGAGATAAATTAGACGAAGCAGGAGTAAGCGATCGCACCAGCCTACAAACCGTCAGTCCCAGAGAAACGGTGCATATTAGCCCATCTTTCCAGGTAGAATTCATCCGTAACACCCACTCTATGGCTGATAGCTTTACTATTGCCATTCAGACACCTTTAGGAGTGGTTATCCATACGGGAGACTTCAAAGTAGATCATACCCCCGTTGACGGAGAATACTTTGACTTACACAAACTCGCCGAATATGGAGAAAAAGGGGTACTCTGTTTACTGAGCGACTCCACCAATGCCGAAGTCCCTGGAAGCACCCCCTCAGAAAGCTCAGTCTATCCCAACTTGGATCGCATTATTGCCCAAGCAGAAGGACGGTTAATGATCACCACCTTTGCTTCTTCGGTGCATCGCGTTAACATCATTTTACAACTCGCCCAAAAACATAAACGGAAAGTGGCAGTGGTAGGACGTTCCATGTTAAACGTCATCGCCCATGCAAGGACATTAGGCTATATTAAATGTCCAGAAGATATCTTTATTTCTCTCAAAGCAGCGCGAAATTTACCTGATGAGCAAGTTTTGATCCTAACTACCGGATCACAAGGAGAAAGCCTAGCCGCCTTAACCCGCATTTCCAGAGGAGATCACCGTCATATTAAGGTGCGTCCAGGGGATACCATTGTTTTCTCTGCCAACCCCATTCCAGGGAATACCATCGCAGTCGTTAATACCATTGATCGCCTGATGATGCAGGGAGCAAAAGTTATTTATGGTCGTCACCACGGTATCCATGTTTCCGGTCATGGTTGCCAAGAAGATCATAAACTGATGTTAGCCTTGACCCGTCCTAAATTCTTTGTTCCTGTGCATGGGGAACACCGGATGTTAGTCAAACACGCCGAAATTGCCTATAACATGGGCATTCCCGCAGACAACATCGTCATTATCAATAATGGAGACATTGTAGAAGTTTCTGCCCATAATATTGCTGTTACTGGGCAAGTGCCTTCGGGTATTGAATTAGTAGATCAAGCGGGTATTGTTCATGAACACGTTATGCAGGATCGCCAACAAATTGCCCAAGATGGAGTCGTGACGGTGGCTGCCCCCATTAGTTGGGAAGGGAAATTAATGACCCCTCCTGAAGTCCATTTACGGGGTGTTGTTACCAAAGTAGAACAGTCTTTACTGCGACAACTGATTATTCGAGCCATTGAGAATATTCTAGGGAACCGTTGGGACGAGTTTGCTAAGAGCGATCGCCAAAGAGAGGTCAACTGGTCTTACTTACAAGAAGAAATTGAAAATACCCTACAAAGACTGGTGAAACGAGAATTACGGAGTTATCCTTTGGTGATCTTTATTTTACAAACTCCAGACAGTCCCCCTGAAAACGAACCTAAAACTAGCCGCAAAGTTTATCGTCGTCGTCGGCCTACGGCTTCAGCGACATCATGAACTCACTCAACTAACCAAAATAAGTTCTAACTCGGAACTCTACAAACGAAAGAGGGGGAGAAGGTAGACAAGCTGATCTCCCCCTCTTTCGTTTATTTATCTTCATTTTTCGTTATTTATCTTTACAAACAAAAGTTTTCCCATATTTGTGGCAAATTTCCACAACATCAGCCTATTTTTCCACAGTATTTTCAACAAGGGATTAAAGTATCTCTTGTGATGAAATCGATTTGCTGTTCATGGTTTCTGGTCTTTTCATAAATATCAAATCAATAAAAGTTGGGGAAAATACCCATGATTTTATGATGAATTTTTGACAGTTACATGGTTGATTTTTGTGCTATAATAGAACCAAAGGAAACAATATAAAAAATAAATTTTTATCAGAAAAACACTATTAAGAATTAATTAGTTAATATGGTCACATGAAAAATACCAATTTTACGATTTAGTTGTTTTAAGTTTTTTGTTCAGCCATCAATATTGTCAGCAATGAAAAAATCAAGTAATACGGCAGAAGATTTAATCAATAAAAAGTGTAAGAGAAAAACTAATAGTCTAACTAATAATACAATAAAAACCAGAAGATATAATTATCAGAAGAAAAATATTGTTGATCAGATTCGTGAGCGTCGCCCCGTTCCTAACCCTTGGCGTATAGGAGAAGTAGCACAAATTGTTATTAAAGGAAATCCTGAGCTTAAGGGAAGAAGTGGTCAATGGTGCATTATCGAAGAAGTGTTAAACTTTTCTTGTTTAGTGAGAACTTGGGATGGAATTATTCAAGTAAGAATTGAAAATCTAAAAGATGTTTATTATTCATCTCAACAACAGCGAGAGATGAAAATAATTAGCGATCGCCTCCGCAATATACAGCAGAAAAATTTAGAAGAATCAGTCAGAAAATTCTTAGAAGGATTGGGGAAAATTAATCGTCCTTTTCTGACGACAATAGAAGAGAAAATATTAAGGTTAATAGAAACAGAAATTTAATTTAATTTTGCTAGCATTTTCTCTTAAATTTAGACCTGATAAAGCGACAGCAAAAACACCAGATACAGTGGGGATAATCATGAATTATCCCTACAGGTAGTATTCATGGTAAAATCCTAGAGAATGATTTTAAGTAACCATCGACACGACTTGGTTGCGATCGCAATTGACAGGCCTAGAATTTTATGACTGTTACCTCATTTCAACCTCAACCTAGCTTGGCTTCTCGTTTCATCAATGGCATACTGTCCGTGGGTCCCCTGGCGAAATTAGCCAAATATCAAGCCCGAAACATGATTATTAATAGGGCTGAGAAAATAGGGGTTCCTTGGCGAGAGAATGTCCGTCAACTGCGTACCCATGACTGGGAAAAAGAAATTACCACCATTGAAAATCCTCACCTAGTTTATCCTGACTACTATGTATGTTCATTCCATGGCTATGAAACAGGTAATTTAAGTTGGCAGTCTGCCCTAGAAGTAGAATCAGCCGCTTATGCTGTTCATGCTAGTATTTGGCCAGAAGCAGGAGTTGCTGGTGATCAGCGTTTACGTCATAATTATCACGAAATTCTCCAACAACAATTATCTGTTTCTCCCCAAAGCATTTTAGATATTGGCTGTAGTGTGGGAATGAGTACCTTTCCCTTACAAGAAATGTACCCCGACGCTGAGATAACAGGATTAGACTTATCAGCCTATCATCTAGCTGTTGCTCAGTACCGCAGTCAACAGAGGAACATCCCTATTCAATGGGTACATGGTGCAGCAGAATCAACAGAACTACCTACAGCCTCTTTTGACCTAGTTTCTGCCTTTTTGTTGTATCACGAACTGCCGCAAACAGCAGCGATCGCCATTTTTAAAGAAGCCCGTCGTCTCTTAAAACCTGGTGGTCATTTTACCATGATGGATATGAACCCCCGCGCAGAAGCCTATCAAAAAATGCCTCCATACATCTTAACCTTATTGAAAAGTACAGAACCCTATCTTGATCAATATTTTGCCTTAGATGTGGCTACAGAACTGACAGAAGCAGGGTTTGAAACCCCAAAAATTACCCCTATTAGTCCCCGTCATCGTGCGATCGTCGCTAGATTGTCTCATTCGGTAAGAGATTAGTGAGTTTATACGCATCTAATTTTTGTCAGCAATTGAACCTTCTCAAAAAGTCTGGGGGGACTCGCCTACTGTTAGGGGACAAATGTGTAAATAAAGTTTCGAGTACCCCCAGACTTTCTATCTTTTAGTGGTGGTTGCTAAAATCAGACTTATGGGAGTCAAACTAAACAAAGTACCGAAACTGAATACTGAAGAACTGACAGATTCTGAAGCTCTGCTGTTACAGCTTGTCCGAGAGCGTATGGGAACGCATTCAAGAATTAACTGATGAGGTGGCCCGTCTTAAGGGCGAGAAAGAAAAACCCTCGATGAAGCCTTCTCGACTGGAACCAAAAGATAAAGCTCCCCGCAGCAATATGTCACCAATTCCCCGTAAGTAAATGAGTTATGATGTTTATGTGTTTATGTGCTAAAGGAGAAAAATCATGGTACGTTGGTCATTAACCGTATCACCAGAAACCGATCAACGGTTACGAGCTTTTTTAGGACAAAAGGGCGCAAAAAAAGGAAGCTTATCCCAATACGTTGAAGAAGCGGTTAAACAAAGACTCAGCTTTGAAGAAACCGTGAATTCTGTCCAAGAACGTAACTTGCGTTATTCCGAGGAAGAAATCGAAGAATCTATCAATGAGGCTATGAGAGAAACTCGTGCTACGTCTCGTTCTTGATACGAATATTCTGATTTCTGCATTGTTACGCAAAAATACACCGCCTTATCTCCTTTATCAAGCATGGCGTGAGAATCAATTTGAATTAGTGACCTCGCCAGAGCAACTTGAGGAATTACAGCGAGTCATGGCTTATGCTAAATTGCAACGTTACTTTACCCCAAAAGAAGCCAGAATTATGTTAGCAGGGATAACAACTTATGCAATTTCTGTTATTTCCCTTCCCATTGTGTCTTATTCACCCGACCCTGATGATAATATCATTTTAGCGACAGCGATCGCAGGTAAGGCTAATTATCTTGTTAGTGGGGATAAATCAGATTTACTAAAACTGGGCGTTGTTGAGGATATTTTCATCATAACGGCTCGTCAAGCCTTAAGTATTCTTGAACAAAGAATAAAAGACTGAGTAAAGATTTTTACCTAGATTTTCTAAACTTAACCTGTTTGAGTAAAGGCATCTTAATATAGTTACCGTTAATCTCAAACTTATTGCTGATTAAGTTAAAGGATTTCATTTTCTTTTTATATCTAGGAAATCCCATATTTTTAGATTTCATGTCATTAAATGCTAATGCCAATTTGCGTAATGTTTGTTGCATTGCTTGAGCATTACCTGATTTAAGAAAAGCATTATTCTTCTTAGCTACAGTAAGTTCAGAAGATTGAGTATGATAGGACGGATATTCAAAAGGTTCAACAATATATTCACTTTTTAGAGAACACACATTAATCTTACAACTACGAGAGTTATACCAAAGTTTTCTGATATATAAGGCATGATTCCAAACCGATTTGCATAGGTTGAGATTATGCTCAATTATTTCAACTTGTTTAGCAGTTGGTTGTAACTTGTAATTGTAAGTAAGATTAAGCATTCCGACCTCATGCTTGTGTTTATATTCTCATGATACAAGGTATTTTACAAAACGAAAACTATTTTTGTAAAATTAGAGCCGCTTATATCCCGTCACGGGACGTGAGGATCTTACGCTCCACAGATAAAATTGATGTTGCCATGCCTCCATTATTTATTTAAAATTCTCTAAAATATTGCGAAAAGTATGCAAAGCCACAGACAATTAGGAAAAGAATGAATACAATGAAGGGTTAAAAAAAATAACCAAAAATTCCATGAAACCACAAATAATTGTCTGTGGGTTAGGACGAACAGGATATAAGATTTTTCGTTTATTGAGGCGACAAGGGGCTGCTGTCGTCGGCATTAGTAATCGCTTGATTTTAGGAGAAACTTCTGATAATGTGGTAGTTGGAGAGTTAGGATCGCCTGCAACCTTAGCTAAAGCAGGAATTCACCACGCTCATACCCTAGTTTTAGCCGGAAACGACGATGCTGTTAACTTGGGAGTCTTGACACAAGCAAGAATTCTCAATCCCAAAATACGCATTATTAACCGCCTATTTAACCAGACTCTAGGAGAAAGGCTCGATCAAACCCTTCCTCGTCACGTTACCATGAGCGTAGCTGCCCTAGCTGCCCCTATTTTCTCTTTTGCTGCTTTAGGAAACAAGGCTATCGGTCAACTGCAATTATTTAAGCAAATTTGGCCCATACAAGAAGTAATTATCGATGAAAATCATCCTTGGTTGGGATTGAACTTAGGGGAGTTGTGGGAATGCCCCTCGCGGATGTTAATCTATTATTTACCCGCCCAAGGAGAATTAGATTTAGTTTCGGCGGTATTGCAAGAAAAATCCCTACAATTAGGGGATCATTTAATTATTGGCACAAAACTGACGACTCGCTCAAAACGTCGGTTTTGGTGGCAAAAAATTGTTAAGGCGATCGCCAACTTAAAGCGTTATCGTCCCTATGTAAACCCTGTCATTGCTGTCACCCTCTGTTTAATGGGGATGATAATGGCTGCAACTTTCACCTATGTTGTCGTTAATTATAATACTTCTCTGGTGGATGCTTTATACTTCTCTGTGGGCATGATCACTGGAGCTGGAGGACAAGAACAGGTGGCTGAAAAAGCCCCCGCTAGTATTAAAGTTTTTACAGCAATGATGATGATTGTCGGTGCGGGTGTCATCGGAGTTTGTTACGCGCTGCTCAATGATTTTATTTTAGGGAGTCGTTTAAAACAATTTTGGGACGTGGCCAGAATTCCCACGAAACATCATTATATCGTCTGTGGTTTGGGGGGGATTGGTATTCAAATTGTGCGTCAACTCCATGCACAAGGATATGAAGTTGTTGTCATTGAATCTGATCCTAATAATCGATTTCTGCACAGTGCGCGTTCTTTAGGGGTTCCTGTTATTCTAGAAGATGCCCGTGTGGATGAAACCTTAAAGACGGCCAATATTGAGAAAGCAGAAGGCATTTTAGTTGTTACCAGCAACGATATGATTAATCTAGAGATTGGTTTAACTGCGAAAGCCATTGCTCCTCAGATTAAAATCATTTTGCGATCGCAAGAACCTCAGTTTGGTCAGTCTATACAAGAAGTCTTCGAGTTTGAAACTGTATTATGTCCTGCTGAGTTGGCCACTCCATCTTTTGCTGCGGCTGCTTTGGGGGGTAGAATTTTAGGCAATGGTATGACGGAGGATTTGTTATGGGTGGCCTTAGCTACGTTAATCACCCCGAAACATTCTTTTTGTGGCCAAACCGTTAAAGAAGCGGCTATGAATGGGGGTTTTGTGCCTTTGTATTTGGAAAGAACTCCTTTAACTATTCATAGTTGGCAGTTGTTAGATACCAGTTTACAATCTGGAGATGTTTTATATTTAACCATGCCAGCCAATGAATTAGAACAATTATGGCGCATTCCTTCCGTAGAGTTTCGGTTAAATTCTCCTTCTCTAAGTTAATTTGTACTAATCTTTGATGGGGAGTTTGATTAGCCTATCTAGTATAAGTTTATCTAGCACTAGGGTTTTTTCCCTGATATTCCTATTTTATACCCTTTTCCGTTATTTGGGCTACACATGATAAAACAGATATCCCTCAAGCTCACAAGATTAGATAACGATGTGTAGCCCAAATATAGGAAATTGTTATTAGATGTTGAAATTTTTTGTTTTGAAAGGCTGCTTTTTTCTCAACTAGCTTACTCTCCAGACTGAGGTTATAAGTGATCGCCATCTCTACTAGGTTTCTAACTATTGCGCTAGAGAAACAGTGTCTTTATAGCGTAACAGTTAGGGGGTGTTAGAATGGGATGGATTTGTCTTTACATATAGATTAAAGAAGAACTAAATTGGGAAAATTAAGATGAAGCGAGCATTTACAGCTAGAATTTTTCAAGAAGGTACTTGGTTTGTTGCTCAATGTTTAGAGGTTGATGTTGCTAGTCAAGGGGAAACGGAAACTGAGGCGTTAAACAATCTTCAAGAGGCATTAGAATTACATTTTGAACCGCCTTGTGCCACAATTATTCCTGAATTACAAAAGATAGAGGTTGAAATTAATGCCGCTTAAGCCTTTGCCTTATCGTGCAATGAAACGCAAATTGGAGGCAGCGGGGTTTGACGTGGTGAGTCAAAAGGGGAGTCATGTTAAGTTTGCTAAGGATACTCCTGAAGGAAAGCGCACAACCATTGTTCCTAAATACAAGGAGATAACTATTGGCACAATTAGCAGTATTTTGAGGCAAGCAGGACTAAGTATCGATGAATTTGAGAATTTATAAGTTAGACCCCTGTAACGGTTATGGATGAAGCCAGAATACAAGCTTATATTACTTTAATTGAACAGTTGCTCGCTTGTTCTAATGATGAGGAACTCAATAATATTCTGCAAGCTAATCAGGAATTGATTGATCCCGAATTTTTGCAGGTGATGGAAAACTATGCAACATGGTTAGAAGAACAAGGGAATAATAATCCTGCTGCTTGGTTACGCAATATGGCGCAACGGTTGGGGCAATATCTCAAATCTCAAGGAGTCAATATTGAGGAATATCAGAGGTTTCTAGGGGAAGTTTTACAGGCAGAAATAGAGAGTAATAGTGATCCTGCGGCCGTTTATCCGATCCTACAACGCCGTCAGCATCTGTTGGATGATAACTTTGCCCAACTGTTGCAACAATGGACGAGATATTTCTCCTCCCAAAGCAATGAAGATGCAGTGGCTGCTATTGTAGGGTTGATTGGAAATTTATGTATTCATATTAAACAGTTTCCCCTGGGAAGTCGGGCAAATAATCTTGAAATTGCGATTACTGGTTATCAAACGGTTTTGGAATTGCGCCCCCATCAAGCATTTCCTGAAGATTGGGCAACCACACAAAATAATCTGGGGATAGCTTATAGTGATCGCATTCATGGGCAAAAGGAAGATAATCTAGAGAAAGCGATCGCTGCTTATAAACTGTCTTTAGAAGTATATACCCGTGAAGCCTTTCCTTATGAATGGGCAAGGTCACAAAATAATCTGGGGGTAGCTTATCGAACTCGCATTGTTGGGGAAAAGGCTGATAATCTAGAGAAAGCGATCGCCGCTTATAACCTCTCTTTAGAAGTAAGAACCCATGAAGCATTTCCCGTAGAATGGGCAGCAACACAAAATAATCTGGGGATAGCTTATCTATATCGCATTGTTGGGGAAAGGGCAGATAATCTAGAAAAGGCGATCGCTGCTTTAAACCTGTCTTTAGAAGTTTACACCCGTAAAGCATTTCCTGAACAATGGGCAGGTACA
>JAAUYB010023248.1_pt1 | contig 14825 bp, 7 predicted proteins | sample 7278071 | NCBI WGS metagenome assembly JAAUYB01 (sample SAMN14350121, study PRJNA611818) | marine sediment metagenome | isolation source: surface marine sediment (1.8m) | place: French Polynesia: Moorea | collected 2018-08
CATTAACCAAGTGCAGCAGCAATAAGCAGACCACATTTTCCACAACAATTTCTCCGCATGTCCCCTCCTCCTCTATCCTCCATCCAAGGCACCTCCTCTCACCAACAACAACAGGAACATTTTTTCACACGCACCAATGCAGACACGGGATGAAAAAGTGGAGGAGGAAGAGAGAAGAGAAGAGGGGGGGGATGCCCTTCATCGGCGGCGGAGGAGGAGTCCTTTTTCATTTTCAATTCCCTTCCCCCCTTTTCTAAGCATTTCCCGCTGTGCATCGCAAGTCACGTGCGCAAACAGAAATTGGTCAGAAAGGGGGAAAAGGAGGAAAAGGGGGAGAAAAGGGACATTCATTCAAGGAAATACGCCGTTCATTCGTAAGCATCCTTATCATTCCTCTTGTACCTCGGCCTCGCTCGATCCTATGAGTGCCATTCGCGGCAGCTCTCAGGATATTCGCGCAGCGAGGAAGTGGTGGGGTTTACACAAGTGCACAATTTTGTGAAGCAATTTATGCATTGCTGTGGTCTTTTGAATCGTCTTCTTGTCTTTTCTCCCTGGCTCCCCCTTCCTTCTTTTGACCGATTTGCGGGGTCGAATCACGAATCCCTCCTCATCCCCCCTCTTCCACGGAAAGATGAAAAGAATTTGGCGATTTTTTGGATTTTTTTAAATAAAAAACCCTTCTGTACAGCATTGAATGAGGGGGGTTTCTGTCGTCGCCATTTCCTCGATCAAAGAAGGTCGGACATTACGTCCATGATGTCCTGTGCCTCCTCTTTTTTTTCGGAAATGCCCCCGGCTACCTCCAAATGGCGCCCCTCCTGCTGTACTGTACACGTACTGTCCAGTGCAAGGGACATTGCAGAAGAAGGGAGGAAAATAGGGGTGGCAGGAGGAGGAGGAGGAGCGAGGAAAATGAAAATCACCTCTCCCCTTTTTCTTCTTTTCTCTCCCCTCCGTGAAACGCTGAGCTGTGTGCGAATAGGCAAAAAAATCGCCGATACAGTGTCCCCCATATGTCTTCTGTAGATACAATTGTTATATGTATAAAAAACTCTCACGTGTGAACAACACGTAAATCATTTCATCCTTCCTAGGCCTACCAACCATGCAAGTGGCCATGTGTGTGTCTGGCTTCCCCCCTTTCCCTCCCCTTTCGGCGGGCTGCAATTGCATCCTTTATTCCCCTTTCTCCCTCCTCCTTTTCTCTTTCTTCCAATGACCTTGTCCGTTTTCCCCTTCTTTTTTTTGCGGCGGCGGGTGACAGGAGAAATATCGCGTCACCCTCCTCCTCCTCCTCCTGCAATATTTTTCTTCTCCTCCGCACATCGGCATTGATTGGGGGTCCAAACCTGAGGCGTCGAGAGAGAGAGAATTGCCAACTGGCCAAAAAGTTCAGGTTTAACAAGGAGAAAAGTCCTCAGATAAGTAAAGAGATATCGGCCAAACAAGCCACGTATAAATGGAATTTGATTACCGAAGTAGTGTGCATTTGCAAATGTTCAACTTTTTATATGGTTCTAGACAGCAACACGCCCTTCGTTCCGGCGCTTAGCTTTGTTGGGTTTCGAACCGAGGGCCTGACTGCTTATTTTTTTCCGTTGCGGCAAAGACGAATCGGGAAATACCCTCCTAGGAGCCGGCGGCCTGGCTCAATCTTCACAGGTGCATTCAACCAGATTGTCAAACTGGACGACGTCCTTCCCGGCCTGCGTAGTGATACATGGAGGAATAAGATGTAGACAGTTTGAAAAGCATTTGTAGTTTTCATCCACTGGCCTCGCGCCACAGAATCCCTGCGATGGCGGCGGAGAGAGCGGCGTGTACGGCGCACCAGACGCACTGCTCCTCTACCCACTACCCATCAGGTCGCCGCCGCTGCCGGACAGGGCCAAGGACACCAGAGACAGCAGCATCAGGAGCCTCAGGATGCCTGGAGAGGGGGCACGCATGACAGGCATAAGAGGACACTTTGTTCAAAGACTTGCCGCATTGACAAGATGGGAAGAGTCTCTAAAAATCTACTCTGAGACTGATAAATCTAATTCAGAAGGCAGTTCTTTCCGCTAGCACTGGATCCTGCCACAAAAAAAAACCAATCTGGCCAGGGAGTTGCTGATCCCAACCTGAAACTAAATTACTTTCTACCCCCAAGGGAATTGTAAAGATGGGTTGACTTCAAGATGGACAACTCAATTTGTCCCCCCACCCATCAACAACAACTCTGCCAATTCTTTGGGACCTTTCATCAAGTGAAACATTAAAAGCTGAATAGCAACCTGACACAAGAAAGACCGCCTCCATGTTCCTCTACCACCCGCCGCTGGAGCTTTGGCGACTGTCGAGCAGTCGAGCCTCTCTTTATCGGCAGAACCATAGCGGCAGGGTCACTTATTCTTGGAAACTGAAGTCTTAGCAGAGCGTGAGCGGCAGAACTATAGGTTTCTTGTCTCCCCTTACAACTAGGGTATCTGGGCAGCTCCACCTCTCTCGAATATTATCGCTCCTTTGACTCCTCTCCTTATTTAAACAACAAGTTCTTCATTAAACCAGTTATCGGCGACCGAGAGAAGACCCGCGTTCCGCCCGTCCCCCGTCATTTCCTTTCCCTGGCAGACATGGCTCGAATTGGCCAATGAAACATATGCGCTGATCATGGAGGGGGACGTTAGAATTCCCGTTTCTCAGACGTGAATTTTATGTCCTCATCTCTCACCTGCGCCACCAAGAAGACCGCCCTGGTCTGCAGCGAGAAGAGCAGCACCTTCCGCTCAAGTCTCGACGAAGAAATGTCTTTCTCGAGCTTCATTTTTGGTTGGTGTTTTTTTTGAGACGGTCACCTATGCATTTTACAGCGTTGCACCTGACATTAAACTGTCTTCTTCTCCGCCGCGAATGGCCGCCATGTAATGCAACATCTCCCTCCTCCTCCCTTTCGGATTTCGGACGGACGCTCCCCGGTCGTGCGCCCTCCTCTCCTCCTCCTCCCGATCCCACCTATCAATATCAATTTTCGCGTTCTCCTAATCATATTTGCCGTGCTAAACTTGACTTTTTCCCATCTAGGAGGAAATTAGGTACAGTGTGGGCCAAAAGTCAGAATTTTAAAGTAAAAATTGCTGTAGCATACAACAGATACAAGTAGGACATATGAAACCGATCCTGAAGTAGGAGTTGAAGTTGCTGTACCTAGCACCATATTGTTGTTCCCGGTGAAATGCAAGAAAATGGGAAAAAATTGAGCGCCTTTTGGCCCACACTGAACGTACGTACAGCACTTAGAATTCGACCTTAGCTTGAGTAACACCTGTGATGAAAAATCAGGGGCGCGGGCGGACTGAGGAGGCGAACCTTATCCGAAGTATCACCACTTGCATAGGGTAGATAGCAGGATTTCAAAGTTTTAAAACTTTTTTTACATATACGGTATTTCTCCGTAGCCTAAAGATTTTGAGCTAAATGTTTCTTCTTAAAGCCAAAAAAGTCAAATATTATTGACCTTTGCCGACCATATACCTCTTTTCTTTTCTTGTTTAACTTTATTGTTCTGTAAATCTCAATACTATTCGACGATTGACCCAAGAAACTACAATGCCATGGACAGAAGTCCTCAGAGACTCAATCTGAGTCGTGGTCTTTTTCTCCCGCCGCCTCCGCCGCTTTGCTCCCTCCCTCCGCGTCGTTAGGCAGGTCCGGAATCCTGCGAGGAAATTGAAGAGATAATTTAGTGCATCGGACTTGTATCGTCCTAGCTTGCAGGAAAAGTTCAAGTTACACAGATTTATTCCAAAATAAAAGTATACCCGTGATGGAGCCAACAGGTTACATTCTCAAAAAGCAACAGGTACCATGCAGCGGCCTCAGGAGCAGGATAAGAAGCAGCAGCGGAAACATCAACATCATCATCAACAGCAACAGCAACAGCAACAGCAGCAACAACAACAACAACAACAACAACAACAACAACACTTTCAGCCAATGGAATAAGAAAGTTTTTGGAAGTTTCCTCACTTGAAAGGCACCATCCTCGGGTAGAGCGCAATCGTGATGACGAGCGCCATGGCCATGGTGATGAGGATGATACCGAAGGTGAGGTAGACGCCCTCTGCGTCGTACACGTATGAGACCATGATGGGGCCCATGACGCGGGCGAAGGACCCCGAGGCCGTCAGCAGCCCCATCCAGAGCCCCTGCGGCCTCGGACCGAGGGCCTTGCTGAAGGTGGACGTGCAGATGGAGATGCAGAACGGGTAGGCCAGGAAGTTGATGAAGAAGGCGGTGAAGAACTGCGCCATGTAGACGCCCGGCTGGTCCTTGCACCAATCGTGCTTGCAGCCGGTGGGGTCGTCGCCATCGTCGCAGTCCACATTGCGGTAACCGACTTCGCTGTAGTAGGAGAGGATATCCAGGAAAGAGGGGTGCTCGTGCGCGGGGTCCTTGCCGTTGTGAGGTCTGAAATAGAGCGGCTCGTCCCCGCCGAAAGCCGCCCCGCCGCCCATGGGTATGTGGACGGGCAGCGTGGTGGCCAGCGTGGTGGTGTCGTCCTCGTCGTCCTCGATGTACTTGATGTCTGGGCCGGAGGGCCAGGGCATCATGAGCGCGCGACCGATCATCATGGGGATGATGCCGCACACGATGATGAGCTTGCGCTCGTCGTATATCTTGGCCAGGCGACCGATGGCTATAAACATTGCCAGGGAGAGAGCGCCGCCGCACGTCATGGCGATGCCCAGGTAGAGCACGGCGTCGGCCTCGGTCCAGGCGAACTCGTCCATGGTCATGGGTGTGCCCAGGGTCTCGATGATAACAAAGTTGAAGTAGTAGCAGAAGAAGCAGAAGACGGAGGAGTAGACGACGAGGTAGTCCGGCGGGGGGAGACCCCCGGCGCTCTCCAGGGCGTTGAACCTCGCCATCGCCCTCTGCCGCTCCCCGCTCGCCACGTCGAACTCCTTGAATACGATCGGCGAGTAAAGGACCATGGAGGCGCAACCCATCAGCACGCTGATCCACCCGCACGCCGTGTACATGTCCAGGGCCAGGTAGGTGTCGTTGGGGCCGGCGTTGAGGGCCGTCTCAGAGCACTGGATGGGGGTGAGGGCGGCCTGGAAGGAGGGGCCCACGATCATGCCCAGGGACTGCGCCGCCGAGAGGATGGACATGTGGAAGGTGCGCTCGTGCTGGAAGGTGGCGGAGGAGACGTAGGACCGCATTGGGGCGGCGTTGGCGGAGGAGGCGCCCACGATGAAGCGGCTCAGCATGAGGAGGCCGTAGCGGGAGGACTCGGGGAAGAGGGAGAGCACGGCGTACAGGGCGTTGCCCAAGATGTAAGTGCCGCTAGAGAAAGAAACGTTGTTATACAGTCAGCATCATAAAGTCAATGAGTGCTGAGGTATGGCCGATGGCGGACAAAAAGAACAGTGCAATTAAGGCAGAATTACTCGTCTCATAAGTGGAGATGCATATAAAAATATACTCAGCCATATCAAATATTCTAGTGCTTCTCATTCCGTGATGCATACGTAAGTGAAAAAAATGCATTTGCTATACACCGTATAATTTATCGGAGATTTCGCAGAGCTTCAAGCATGCAATAATTTCTTTGCAAAACTCCCAGTTAACACTTTAAATAAGTATGCAGAAAGCAGTATTTTGTAAGAGTAATAAGAATTTGACTGACCTGGTGAACATGCATGCCGGCCCGATCCTTCCCCCCATCTTGTTGCTGGCCCAGCCCAGGATTGGAGACATGATGAGCTGCCCCAGGGGATTGGAGGATACCACCCAACCGTATTTGGTCACCAGGCTCTCCTCGTCCTCGCTGGGCAGAAGCTACAAGAAGAGAGGGGGAAATATAATTTTCTATTATCTCTCTCGAAAAAAATATAAATCGGGTACTTCGATTAATTCTACTTATTCCCCCTCCACAATTGAAGGAATACGTATGGATGAAACCTCCCCCAACTCATTGTCCAATACCCATAGCTCAAATGGTTCTTGCTCCTCCTCCCCAACAACATTTTTTTGGGTTAGGGTTAATGGGTATGAATTTTTGCGTCTGTCTGTCTGGGTGGCCTGCACCAATTAAGTGTCGATTGCAGAGTTGCGTCACATGATACGATTAGACAACAGCCTCCCCCTCTCCCTCCTCTTCCTCCGTTTGGCCCAATTATACACGGACGGCCACGCGAGAATGACGTCCCTTAATCCGACCGCGCCCAGGAAAAAAAGTTTTACCTGCTCCATGTACGGGTAGACTCCAGTGAGGATGATGGAGTAGCCGAGCATGAAGATGAACATGCCAAAGTGGACGATGTAGAGCGAGCGGATCCTGGCCTTCCTCTGCGCGGGGGTCTCCAGGGCGGCCTCGTCCGGGATATCGCTAACGTCGGGCTTCTTGCCATTGCTGCTGCTGCTGTCAGAACTAAGAACAACATTCAGATATTTTTGTGTCATTTTATATGTATGGTTAAGTTTCTGAATACCTTAGCCTCCTCATCCTCCCCTCCGCGGTGGAGCCACTGCTGCCGCTGTTGCTGCTGGTGTCGTACTCTCCACCCATTTTGGCGGCGGCGGCGCTGGATATCGATAGTGCCGCGGTTCCTTTGGCCAACTCTTTTGGCCTCCCTCTTCGCCCCGCTACTTTAATTTGTATCAGACGTGGTTGGAGGCCTCTTTTTCTCTCCAGCCGCGGCGGAGTCCCGTGGAAGACTGAGTAATCCACGCCGTAAAATCCTTAAGTATGATCCTCCCCGGTTCACCTTCCTTTTCTGAATCCCCCCTCTCTTGAACTACAGGGTGTACCTGAAGGATACACAGACGCCGTGATTTGACCAGGGTAGTAGTCTGTTCTCTGGACTCCCCTGTGCCGCAGATAACTCACTGAATGTGTAGATTTGTCTCTTTATCTCTCACCGCGGGGATATCGTCCACAGCAAGAGCGGAGGACATGATACAAACAAAATCGTACCTGATGCCTCAATAGATGATCTCTCCGCTTGGGTAAGTCATCGCCCGAATAATTGCTGCTTCTATGTAGACTGACGCGAAATGTGTACCGGCCGAAAAAGCCTTCTTGGCCGGAATATTCGATTTTTACTGCAATTCCTCGAGGCCCAACTGGCTGCGCTATTTGGGGGTCTTCTGAGTTCATTGGTAGCACGGGAACAATAAAGTGTAGTAAAGAACTGGGGCAATTAGGAACTATTATAAAAATCGCATACCATACCCTTCGTATGGGGTACTGCAGCTTGCGTGAGGAGGGAAACTCTAGCAAGTAGCAAGATGGGTCATTCATACGTTTTGAATTCCGACTGAGACGAAAACAATCATGACAAAGATAATAATTTTCCCGAGAAGCCTGTTACGTCGCCCCACCCAAGAGTTCTGCCGCACTTCCTCGGATATTCAAGCGACGGGTGAGGGGATCTTTTCTGCATTTCCTCCCCGGGCAACGGCTTGATGATCATTTGCGGAATTTGGTCCCCATTGACCCTGCGGAAGGAGGAAGGAAGAGGTCAAAGAGAGGCAAAAAAGGGGATCGCTCCATACGCTGCCTCCGCTGAGATCAATGCTATAAGGAGAGGAGAGAGTTCACCGGGGCACACAAACAAGGTGCCCATTTTGCCTGCGGATTGGGGAGGAGCAGAAAAACTAATCATCTTTGTAGATTTGCTCTTCGGTTTTTCGAGTAGGACATACGCGGCGAACCCATGCAGGCTTAGGCGCTCTCAAAAGAAGAAATGGAGGGGGGATTCCTATCCCTATGCAAACAGCCCTTGGGTTTTCTTCTGAAAGTGCGGAATTAGACAGGCAAAAAAACCCGCTACTTACACTTTATAGAATTCTCATTGGATCGGGTTAGGATTTCTCTCTCCGCTTTCTACCGTATACTACTATATCGCGGAAACTGGAAAGCGAGACGGGGCGAAATTAAGGAGATACATTTCTCCCCCTTACTACATTTTTTCTCCCCTTCCATTTGTGTGCGGAGAGAGGAGACAAGGAGGAGGGGATAGAAACCGCTATGGGAAGGTGAGAGCACGAGGAGGAGGACATTGTCGCTCTCTTTGCTATCCTCTTTCTCTCCTCCTCCTGGCAGGAACCCAAGAATGTCCACCTCCCCCAATCGACGACGACGAAGCAGCCATAACAAGATGGGTCCTCCTCCTTAGCGGGAAAAACACTGCAGCGCCGGCCCGATTATCCTCTCTGCACACAACAGCGGCCGCCGTCCGTCCCGAGTGCTGAGTGCGCTGCGCTAATTGGCAAAAGTGTCCCAGGCAGAGACGGAGGGAGGGACTGGGCTATCCCTAATTCTTGTTGCAAGCATGTCGATATTACGGATGGGATCTGTGTACTGCTCTCTAAAAACATAAGCGCGAGAGAAAAAGCATGCTCATTGGGAAAAAGGCCCAAACTCATTAGGGAAAAAGGACGGTAGATTGATCCGCTGTCTTCCCCGGCAGCGTTCCGGGCAATTCCCCGCGTTCGCACAAACGCACGCACCTAATCTGGGGCACAAATGCTGGATAGGTCTCGAATCCACCAGGTAGGACAGTTTTGTCCCTGTCCCTGTGTGTCCGCCGCCAAGCGTCCAGGCAGGATTTCGTCTCCCCTCATTCTCGGCATGCAAAAGCGGGGAGGGATCGAGGGACAGTGAAAGGAGAGCTAGCAAAAGATCTCCCGGCATTCCCTCCCTCCCCCGAGAGAGGAGGGGAGGTGGGGGGATTGACTTTGCTCAGGTCGTAAGTAAAGTTGTCACCTCCGCCTTCACGGCTCGGCGGAGGGAGCGGAGGAAAAAAAGGACATGGGAAGGTTGACTGAGGCCGAAATAGTCATGATGGCGAATCTCCCGCGATTCTGCTTGAGTCCTAGCTGGCAAAGAAAAGGCCGCGACGAGAGACCCGACACGTCTGCCCCCAGCCCTTTTTATTTCCGTTGTTGTCTGGCAACTTTCACCAACAACAATTGTATTCGAAAACAAATAACTGCTTTTCGAGCAAACGCAGTTCCCCTCCCCCTTCCACCATTGCACAGAAGCTTTCTTCATTCCTCATAAGGCAGGGGGTATTAAAGGGATGCCCGAGCGCACTGCTACTCACTGCTCGATTTGTCCATCTCTCCTCTCCTCTCCCTGGCTTAGGATACGCAACACAACAAACAGACACACACGCAGGAGAAAAAATCCAAGGCCATTATCACACGGCTTGATGCTGCTGCTGCACCCCTCTCTTGTTTGCAAACTTCCCAGATACCTGTCCAGTTAATTTTAGAGAAATAATCGTCCTTTGTCTTGAGAGTAAACCGATTTCACAAAGCCAGCTATTTATGGGATTCGTATAGTCTTGCCTCCTAATCTGACACACCATTTTCAATGCTTGCATGACTCCTTAGTATTCCAACTCCAAGTCGTCGTCAAAAATAAATGTCAAAAAAAGGAAAACCGGTATTACTATTAATTTTTTAGTGCTTATGTATTAAGTAGTTTTCTGGAACTCGACTTGTGTCAGTATTGTTTCTTATATAGTTCAACGTCGAGAACAACTTTACATATATATACAACGGTGTTGAAAAGGCAATTAGGAAATTGATCAAATTTCAACGATTTGCCATCGCTTCCTCCGGCAAATTGCACAGAATGGATGGGGTGTCTTTTTTCGCACTAAGATATTGAGAGCGTCAGGTCATGATGCTGAAATGAAAGGAGAGGAGGAGGAGGAGGAGGAGGAGAGGGAGGGGGACATGCAGAAGACCGCTTGCCAAGAACGGTACTAAATGGAGAACGGAGAAGGAAGGGAGGGGGCACCTAATCGGTGTTCGACCGTTGCTTCTGCTGCCGTGCACACATCCCTCTTTTTGCGCAAACCTTGACTCCTTGACTTGAATACAGTGCGTGGTCCTACCTCATAGAAAAGGGAAAGTTCTTATTATTCAATCTAAGAGACATGAGGATTTCCATGATCTAATAATGCTTTCTCGTTTTACTGTTTTTGGCAACTCCTATTTTCGTTTTTGCAAGCGTGTGCCACCTTGAGGTACCTACTTTCTCGTCGTGGGCGGAGGGAGGAGGAGGAGGGGGACATTCGTCTTCGGCCTCACTTACCTCGCGAGAAGATCGAGGGAGGAGGTTGACTCTCGTCGTCGTCGGCGGAATGTGGGGCGAGGACAGAGGATTGATTTTCTACGCGAGCCATGCAAAACGGCCCTGGCGGCGATGGCGATTTCGAGAGGAAAATTAGTGGGAGAGCAGATGGCCCCAACGGAGGAGAAGGAAACTTCGGTGGGATGAAATTCGACTTTACTCCCTCTTCCTTTGCAGCACCCTCGAGGCCATAAAAAGATGAAAGACTCGACTGCTCCGGGGGAAAAATGTTCCCCATAGCCGATGCAGCATGGAGCACCTGGAGTAGGCATTTACCTAGAGGCGGGCTGCTGTCTCCATCATCAAGGGCATATCTCACCTGGAGGAGGAAAGAAAAGCCCACTTCTTTGGGAGAGGGGAGGCAAAACTCAAAGTGTTTTTCCTTGGTGGGGGAGATGTGGTGTGAGATTCGTCATTTGTGCCTCCTTGGTGGTGTGGTGCGCCCAGGTGGAGTCGGCGACTCGTAGTCCATCGAAGGGGTAAAAAAGAAAATCTGGAAAGGAGGAAAGGAGGGAGAGCACCCATTTGCCCGCATAGCATCGCCCGCAGATGGAAGCAAGGAGGAGGAGGCACACACGCGGACAGACCGAAAAAGCGCTATCTTTCCCTCCTTCTTGCGCGGACGATCGAGCGGGAAAACACGCGCGAAGGGACGAAAGAGGAGGAGGAGGAGGAGAAAGGGGGAATTTAAATTCTGGGCCGCTGCTAAGCAAACAAGGACAAGGGAAGGAAAAGAGCTCCTCCTGCTCCATCTCCTCCCGCTTTGTGGCGACATTCGCCGATTCGCGATTCAGAATTGCAAGAAGCCAATCTGGATACCTCGGCGATTGGCGAATCCCGCTCTCTCTTTCTCTCTCACCTCTCACTCTCATTTAGCCGGCTTCTGAAGCGGCAAGAGGAGGAGGGAGGGGGAGGGGGAGGGGGAATGGCATTGTTCCAAGATTTGAAGAGCACGCATGGGGAGGGAGAACTACTACACTCGGTGTCTCTGCGCCTCCTTCCCCCTCTACGGCCTTCCTGCTACATACATACACTACTACTATACTGTGAGCAGGGCTGCGGGAATATGAGTCTCCTTCGGGCGGGAAAAGCGGGGTCGGCCGGTGGGGAGGGGGTGAGCAAACCCCGAAATAAAAAGAAAGGAAAAGTGACGGTGGACGGAAAAGGGACAGCACCTCAGCAGGCATTCTTGTCTCTTTCTCCCTCTCCCCCTACTGTGTCTGCGACTGAACTGTCGATCCTTTCCTCCCCCCGGGCAAAGAGGAGAAAGGAGCACTTGCGAAAAATAACTGTCGTAGCTCCTTTCCTTTTTTCCCGCGCGGTCGCGGACAATACTTTTGCTTTATTCGATCACCACTTATTTTTAAAAAGACAAGTTTTCCAGCAATCAATACATGAACAATCAAATGTTTATTGATCACTATTTGGGGATTACTTTCCCCCGTTTTGTTGGGTGAACTTTTTCGGCGACACTCCTTTTCTCGGAAGATGCTTCGGATGGGCTATTGCGAGGAATCCGCTGACGAGAGGGAAAATACACTTTTCTATCCCCTGCTGACGGATCAACGGCACATCTACTACTTCGTTGCATCTATCTACACCATCCGCTCCTAAGAGATGGACGGTCGAAAAAGTAATATTGCTACTGTGCGTTGACACAATTTGGGTAAATAATTCTAGCGCGGGAGTGGAATACGAATCCGGTATTCCTTACGAACGTATAGGTAAGCCGAAGCGAACCCCAAGGAACAAGGATGAGGATCGAGTGGGGACGTCATTTTCCACCCTCTCCTGCCTTTTTCTGCTACTACAACACGCATATTGCTCACTTCACCTCGGGCAGGGACTCAACATCGGGGTAAAGTTCCATTCAATAAATTACATAGGATTACACAATACCTTAAAGTCTGTTAGTGTAGGTACCGTTTAGGATTGCCTGGCAAGCAACGGCGAATCTCTAGTCCTGGGCCGCGAAGGCCGCGCCGAAGAAAGCGTGGGGCAGGGAAAATAGTTGGGCGGCATCCAGCTGCTTTTACTTGCGAGGGGGGAGAGGGATTTTTTTCGCGGCGGAGGAAAAAGGCTGTTGGGGACGAAGAAGAGAGTCAAGTTCGGTGGAGTAAGTAAGTTAAGGAGGCATTGGCTTTGAGAGAGGGGGGGGGGCATAGAGGAGATGATGAACAACCTTAATAAAATTTTACCCAGTTTCTCCAGAATTTCGGTAGGTCCGATGTTCCGAATATGGAACCGGAAATTATTTCATTCTTCCCTTGTTCAAATTGACCTATGTATTGCGCCAGTATGCAAAGCTTTCGCCGTGCCATTCTTCTTCTCCTCTTCACCTGTTCTCTCCGCTAAACTTTTTCTATCCTCCTCGTGTTTCGAATACTGTACTCCTGATTTTCTTCAGGCCGCTTGCAAACGCAGGCCACCCACCCACCGACCCACAGGAGTCGCTCTCCTCTTCTAGCTGTAGGATGTGAGTTTGTGACATTGTAAAGGAGAAAAGAAATGGTACATTGGGTTGGGATAGGTCCAATCCCTAAGGGTACTAAAGGGTCTCCTCAAATGCAATGCAATTTACCATGTAGGCAGATTTGATTACTGTACCAGGGAACGAACAATGAATGAGTACGGCAAAATTCGTACATCCGCTTCATCTTCCAGGAAAATACGGGAGTGAGGGCTGAGCAAGAGGAGTATGCACTCCTCTACTTAGATTTGTGCAAGTGCTAAAAGGAGGAGGGAAACGATGATAGTGAGGCGATGCAAAAAAAAATGCAGCTCATCAGTGTCGCCACGAAGTGGAAGAAAGAACCAACCCCCTTTCGTTCTGTTCCAACACCCCAAAAGTGGAGACTCTCTTTCTCTTCTTCCCATCACTCAGCGATCATTCTTCCTCCTCCTTTATTCCGCGGTGCAATTTCGGTCGTTCCAAGGGTGCAGTTCCCACCCACATCCCCTTCCCCTCCCGGCGGGGCGCCGCGCCAGCCACCGTCCGCCGCCGTCAGACCCCCTCCGATCGACGCCCTTCAAAGCAGACCTTTTTTTAACGACGACAGGCCAGCGATGGAGGAAGACGGAGATGCGTTTGTTTACCTTCTCAGCCCCCCATTACCCCAGCAGCCCAGGACTGCCCCCCCCCCAAAAAAAAAAGTGTGTGTGTACTACACTACGGCCGCCCTCCTCTTTTTTTTGGGCGGGAATATATATTGGTGCTCGCGTCACGTCTCCTTTTTCTCTGGTCATCATCGTCATCTCCTCTTTTTTGGCCCTTTCCCCCTCCGGAAGGCCCCACTTTTGGTCACCAGTTGCGGAGGCCTCGACGAGAAGGGGGAGAGGAGAGGAGGCAGTTCCGTGTGAACAGTAATCGAACGCTGAAGGCAACTCCGATCCGCCGATAAAGGACTTCTTTACGTTCGTGTAGCACATTACATAAAGAACCAGTTTTTGGTGACAAGTGTAACACAAGCTTTTTAAGATTGACTTTTCTTGTATAATAAGATTCACTGTTTGTGTCCGTCAGAGAGCTTCCTTTTGTGTAGCAATAATTCAATAGCCTGCGGGCAAGTCAATATCCCATCTATCCTTGAGTAAACCCCTTCCAATATCGCCTGACAAGAGTCTTCCTCAACGTCCCATACATGTTTGAATAGGACCTTTTTGCCTTAAATTAGTCCTTCTACAGGACCAGCGAAAGGTGTAAGAAATCTTTCAGATGCCTTGTTTTCCCCTCGACCGTACGTTTTTATCAAACCCTGTACGTACTTCGTCCAAGTTCGCCTATTCCACAGCCGCCGCCGCCGCTCGAAGGATCTGCCGCCGCCGCCTTCTTCGTCTAAAGCTTGGAAAGTGGAAAGAGGGGGAGGAAGGGGATCGAGGGAAGCCTTTGCAAACCATTTGCAGAGCTTCCTTCATATATTACGAGGGCGGCGGAACAGAGGGACGAAAGGGGGGGGAAGAAAGGAAGAGGAGGGGGAGACTCGGGTTTTCGGAGGCAGATAGACAGGGCAAACAATCCTCCCCCGCCATAGCTAGCCCTTTTTTCCGCCCCTAGAATGAATACTGTACATGTGTACAACACACACATGAACGTATGTATGTTCAACGAAAAGCGGCACTTACTTATCCCCCTCCCCCTTGCCTTGTGTCTCTTCCAAAAAAAGCTGCGAGAGATAAAAGGGAACTGGAAAAGAGTCGTCCTCATCCACAGCACCCGTACAGATAGCAATGACGATAGGAAGTCTGTCGCCGTCGAGGTAAAACATAACAAGGCGACCAAGAGATGATTTTTCTAGAGAAAGAGACAGACCGGTTTCACCTATTTCGCCAAAAATCTCGTCAGCACATCCATTGTCCTCCTCAAAGCCTCTTTGGTCAATGATCAACGGGCATCATCGGACATGTTTTCTGTTTCTCCGATCGAAAACATAGTTTGATCGTAGCTATTCAACAACCCCTTCTACCGTATATCGCTTCGTTCTCTCCTTATAGGCGAAAAGAGGACCGAAAGGGCGGAGGAGGCGGACGGACGGACGGACGGACGACGGGAGGGATCCTCTTTTCTCCTCTCCTCTCCCGATCGCACCCTCTCCTCCTTCTAGGCTCCAATACGTAGGCCGACGTAGCAGGCTTCAGTGCAACGCTGGGATCGAGGGGGAGACGGAGGAGTAGGAAGAGGGGCAAC
>JAAUYB010163415.1_pt1 | contig 14818 bp, 24 predicted proteins | sample 7278071 | NCBI WGS metagenome assembly JAAUYB01 (sample SAMN14350121, study PRJNA611818) | marine sediment metagenome | isolation source: surface marine sediment (1.8m) | place: French Polynesia: Moorea | collected 2018-08
CTCCGGCCCCCCCCCCCCCCCCCCCCCCCCCCCCCCCCCCCCCCCCCCCCCCCCCCCCCCCCCCCCCGCCCCCCCCCACCCCCCAAAACGACCTCCCCTGAAGGTCAAAAAACCACTCCCCCCCCTGGTGGACCTCCTTATGAAGAACTGTTCCCCCCCCTGGCCGCCGAAGGCGGCCAAAAAATTCAATATTTTCCTGTAAAACTCAATTTTTTTGCTGTTTAATAAAATTTGAGGAAAATTTTGTTTTTGTTCCCCTCTCTATCCCCCCCCCTGACAATTTTTTTTCTCCCCTTGCAGGATCAAAAAATGCTCCCCCCCTTGTTGAAAGCCGCCGTTCCCCCCCCTGCCGCCCAACCCCACGCCCACGTATGTAACATGGTGTCAAAATGTTGCGTGCAAGTGAAATGTAAATTCATTTCCAACATGTTTAGCCATCAAACAAGAGTTTTTGTGGGTTGGAATGAGTGATCCGTGAAAATCATTTGTCGGACAAAAATTGTTCCCCGTAGTTCGCACTCACCTCGTCTGCGCGTAAGTTCCCGCCTCTATCTTCCCCTTGACCGACATCTTGAGCTCCTCGTCCCTGGCATTCAGCTCCTCTCCCCAGTACCGCAGCATCACCTTGATGAACTCTGCGATGACCTACATAATTCAAATTTGAATTTGAAATTGTGAATTTTGAAAGTTTTTAATTTGCTTCAATTTGCTTGCAGTGACTCACTTTGAAATCTAGTGCGTTGTCCCCCTTGTTGATGTCGCTGGCCCATTTCTGGAGGTCCTCGTAGGTGCTCTCGGACTCGTACAGGGCAACGTCGTACTTGGACTTCCTCTCCTGGTCGTCGGTGCCCTGCAGAAAGGTTTCCGGAATTAAAAACTACATAATAGACATACGACCTTTTTTTTTTTTTTTTGCAAAATTCAGTGTCAGTGAATTGAAAACGCAAGTAGAAAAAGTAGGTGAAACTGATTGGCAGTACCTGCACCAAAAGAAAAGCAGTGATTGTGATTTAAAGATTTTTTTCAGTTACCAACAACTTCTGACTTACAGCAAGAGACACAGTATAAACTTTCTTTTTCTTTTTCTGGGAATTAATTCAAAATTATTTTTATAAAGTACGTGGATACATGGCAAAAGTAAATCTGCACATACCTGATTCTTGAGGACTTCCTGCAGGTAGACCTCGTCCACCTTGTTCATAGCGTCCCTGGAATCGAATTAAAATATTGTATGATGAAACCCACAATTTCCCATATTTTACTATGTTTTCTCACTTGAAGTCGTTCCTGATCCCCTCCACCCTCTCAGGCTCGTCCACCTCCATCTGCCGCAGCCGCTGGCAGGCGGCCTCTTCGCTCTCGCCGAAAACCAGGATGGGCTCCTGGAAATTGGTTTTTTAGGGAAATTGTAAGAGTTTCAATCAAAAAAAATAATTTCACCTGTCTCTCTCTGAGTCGCCTAATGACCTCCACCCTGGGCAAGATCGGAACCTCGCCAGCCTTCAGCTCAACTTCTGAAAAAGAGCAAAAATTGTAGACTCTTTGCGCACACAATATCTTCGAATTGGCAAAGTTCTAGATTAGGGATACTATTGCTAACCTAACCTAATCTAGCTAGGCCTAGCCTGCTGGAGCACCAGGGGGGCGAATCAGTTGGTACCTAGCCATGGTCTAGAACTTGGCCGGCTTTTTAAGAACAAAAAAAGAATTTAGTAGCTAACTTACTTTTCCCCTTCATCTCCTCCTTGATCTTGATGAGCTCTTCCTTCTGCTTCTCTGGCGCGATGGCCGAGCCGACGGGTCCCTCCGGGGCGTCCGGGCCGACGCGACCGGAGTGGCGCTGCAGGTACTCCTCGCTCATCTTGGCCGAAAGGTCCCCGCGCTTGAAGTACTTCTTCTCACCCATGACCTGATAAATGATATCATTGAAATAATGTGGGAAAATATTTTACTAACCTCACCTTGCTCTCCTCCACCTGCTTCCGCTTCCTGGCGATCTCCGCCTTGAGGAAGTCCATGCTGATCTTGGGCGAGAACAGCAGGACCAGGAAAACGATGAACCTGGCAATCACACCTGCCGAGGGAGGGACCTGCTGTCAAGTGTCACTGACAGCCTGTCAGTTTGTTTGTTATTTTCCTCTTTTCCAGTCTCTTTCTTTCAGCTCTCGCCTGCCTACGTTGCGGGGAGACGGGAGAGGTTGCAGTTGCACAAAAAGTTGCGCACAAAGGAGACGAAAAAAGACGACGACGTGACGTCAAGTCCGAGACTCCGAGGGTCAAGTCGTCAACGTCGTTCTCGTTCAACGAGGGCAGCCTCATGATTCATCTACGAGATCTTGTTCTTGTTGTCCATGGCCGTGTTGACGGACCCCGGTCGCGGCGCCAGGGAGGAGGAGAGGGAAGCCAGGCGCTAATTCCCTGATATTATGCTATGCTTATATGCATACATAGGAACAGGACTGGGAAGGGGGGAGTTACCTCTCTCCTCCTGAAGCGGGAATCAAACCCCGGCCCACCGCACGCAATGCATATGCTATACGGGCCTATACCAATGAGCTTCTAAAAATTACACTTACCGTTAATAAAACAAAAATCCGAGCTATTAATAATTATGGGGAAAGCAACTTAGCAAAGTAGCAATGATATATATTTTAAGTGTGATACAGCTACTCCGGTGAATGATTTCTTCTTGTTACAAAATGCCCCCGACTCAGCAGAAACTTCTGTCGTTCCTCAAGGACTCCAAATCCCTTACCATGACCGGGGCCATCGTAAACTTCCTCACCTCCATGGTCATCTGGAACGCCATCAGCTCGGACGGGAAGGTGGCAAACTTCTCTTTCATCTCAGTGATGCTCCCTCAGCATGAAGAAAACCGTCGAACCCTTGTCGTCCTAACAGTAATAAAACCTATGTAGATCATGACAAAAGGCTGTTGCTCAAAACAGCCAGGCGGAAACGGAGGTCTTGCCCTCCAGGACAACTTCCTTGTGCACCAAATGTTCCCTCAGCATGAACAAAACCATTGAACCCTTGTCGTCCTAACAGTCATAAAACCTAGATCATGACGAAACGAGAGAGAGAAATTATTCCTCAGCATCTTTATTTCTGTACCACGTATTTCTGATTCTAAAACTCGTAAAAATGTTTACCTTATTCACAAGATAGGGAAAAAGTAGCAGGTGGAGCAGCGGCGAGAACCATCGTTGGGTTGGTCTCAAAAGAAAATCTTGATCAATACAAATGTTTTACCTAATTTCGTTTCTTCTCTGTGTCTCGCGATACTGGCATTTTAGTTTCTTAGTTTGTGGACCTGAGCATTGAGTCCGTGGCGAACTGAAGCATTTTCATTTGCTTGATCATGATAGCGGTGGCTCCAGAGTTGGCCGCAGTTGAAAGGTACTTTCGAAGCTGGGAGGACAGTCCACTCAGCACCGAACCCATGTGTTGCCTGAAAATTTTGACAAATGTTGAGGATTTGGAGTTTCACACTATTTTGATCACGACAGACTTCTCAATGTAGTTCAAGACAAGAGTTTGTTCACCCCACGTACCTCGTGGTCTGGTCGCTGCTGTCAAGACTCATGATGGCCTCTTGGATGTACTGGTGCTTGACGTCTGTCTTCTCATGCAAATCGTGGCCTGTGGATATAAAAGGAAGTAATTAATAACACATCCACGAACATGACAGAAGAATTATGTCAGGGCACTTACCTAGCTGTTGTACAAGGGCGAGCAGCACATGTTGGGGGAGCAGACAGCTCGGGGCACCCTGGCCGCCCTGGTTGAAGATGAGGCTGGGGTTGACCATCTCGCAGGTGGCCAAAACCAAGGAAAGGCTGTTAGCAGACAGGGCAACCTGGAAGGCTTCTTCGAAACGCCCCTGAGCAAGATGCCGGCGGATGGATTGCTTGAGTTCCTCCAGGCTGTAAATATTAGGAAGAAGAAATAAAAAACAATACAGCTACACAATAATTTGTTTACCTTGGCTGCCCGATGATCTGTCCCATGGGGCTCTGGGGCATGTTTGCCGGTGAGCCAACCACAGCAGCAGCAACAGCCTGGCTTTGCTTGATCTCCCTGATGACAGCCTCCTGCATGCCAGTTACCAGCGTCTGCAACTGGACCTCGTTGGCCTTGGTAGCCAGGTGGAGCTGATCGCGAACGGCTCCTGCCAGAGGGTCCAGGACCCTAGACTGCGACTCCTGGCGGATTTGAGCCATGTGGGCCTGTATTTGCACAAGAGAGCAATATGCGTTACAATTGCTTTATCATCAGTAAACTAAGACAATCTAACCTGAAGCTTGGTCTCGTGTTCCTTGATTCCCTGTGCCACCTTGGCTGAGACCTGCTGCAACATGTTCTGCATTGCCCTTTCGGTGGCTGGCACCAGCACGTTGCACATGGAGTCGCAAAGCTTCTGCTGCAGAGACTGCTGCAGAGACTGCGCCACAGAGTGTGCCAGCTGTTCTGGCAGCGCCTTGGGGTGCGCTAGGCGGGAGACAGCGTCCCTGAGGGCGGCATCAGAGCGGGCGGTGCGCTGGCGAAGGTCGTTCTCCAGCATGGAGGAAACCGTCTAGCAAGAGAGAAAACAGGTCAATGGTGCTCTTAGTTGGTATAAGTGAAAGCATAGGTGTGCAAGGGGAGGGGGAAGAGGGGGGGGATTCCCATAGGCTGACCCTGCAAAACACAGTTCCCCTCCCTAAGGTCATTTTGACCCTCCCAATAATGGAGAAAGAAAAGTTTCCAGGGCTCCCCCCTGCCTAATGCAGCAAAAACATTGAAGATTTTTAGGATTTTTGAGAAAAAAATAAAAGTGAAAAACTTGCTCTCTTTAATATTTTTGTGAAAAAATATGGAGAAAGAAAATTTTCTTCCCGTATCCTTCCCATACCTTAAAGAGTGTTTTCCCTCCCCCTCCCTGAAGCAATTTTTATAGTCCTCCTCCCTAATGGCCAATATTTTATCCTCTAGGCTGCTTTATGGGCAGTGCCCACGTATGAGTGAAAGCTTACCTTGGCTAGCTCCTGGCTGGCCATTGGCGCTACTTTCTTCATCTCGTGTGCCACCGCTTGCTCCATCCTGCCCCCATTGACCTCTGCCCGGTGTTTGGCCTCCCTCTTGAGGGCGTCGCTGAGCTGCTGGCCACTACGCTTCACATACTTGTCGAGGAGCTGCTGCTGCGAATCACCTCCGGTTGTCTTCTTTAGGGCCTTGACTTCATCTCTCAAAGCCTGGAGAGATAACACCAGTAGAGACGTGTATATAAATTTAACAACAGATCTATGGACATACCTTGATGTCCCTCTGCTGGTTCTGGATTAGGGTGGTCATTTCTCCCATCTTCTTGAGGACCAAGTTCATGGTTGAAGAAGATTCGAGGTCGGAGGAGGCAGCGGCAGACAGCTGGAAATTATCGGTGGGCATAGGCAAGCCGGACGAAGGGGGATGATCCAACAATTCCTTCTTGATGGGCGGAGCTGCTGAGAAAGTAAATGCCTCTTAAGAACCATGATATATTTCTCCAAAGATAATACTGGCTCACCTGGCCAATCAACGCTTTTGTTGAGACTCTTGGTTTTCTCAGCCTCGCCGGAGGATCGTCCCGCCACCATAGGATCAGTCAGGTTCAAGGCGGCCTTGGCAGCACTTGCCAGGAGATTCTGGTGGTCCTGCGGCTCGTCGGCATCGTCCTCGTCTATGTCAACAAGGTCATCATCGTCATAGGGTTCCTCCGTCACCACAATGTCAGCTCCAAGACCTCCTGCAGAAAAATCAAGTGAAAAAAGACCGCCATAAAGTTTTGCTTATAATAAAGCAATATCTATACCATAGGTGGGCGTGAGGTTTGTAATTAGGAGGGGGTCAGCATACGCGCGGGCACCGAAAATATCGTAGGAAGGGGGGGACCAAAAATTTTGACAGGGTGGGGGATAAAAATATGGCTTCAGGGAAGGGGACAACTTCATTGGACAGAGAGGGGGAAGGGAGGGAGGAGAACTTTTTTTTAAAAAAATGACAGAAAACGTATATTTTGGGCAAAAATTTAGCTATTTTTTACAAAAAATGTCCGGGAAATGTAGAAAAACTGCATTTTTTTGGTGGTGTCAGGGAGGGGGTAAAATGAACTAGAGGGAAAGTCAGCCTATGGGTATTCCCCCCATACGTGGGCAAGGGGGGGGGAACGGGGGGGGGGAATACCCCCTCCCGGGCGTCCAAAAAAATGCTCCCCCCTCGATGAAAAAGTTTATTTACTACTGTTCTCCCCCCCACCCCCCCACCACGTCCAATAAAGAAAAAACGGATAAAATTTGCTGTTTTTTAATTAAACACTTAAACAATTTTGCAAGGGGGGGGGAATACCCCACCCCCTCGGGCGTCCAAAGAAGTGCTCTCCCCTAGATGGAAAAGTTTATTTGCTACCGTTCCCCCCCGGCCAAAAGAGAAAAAACGGATAAAATTTGCTGTTTTTAAATTAAAAACGTAAAAAAGTTTGGAAAAGTTTTCCCCCTCGTCCCCCCCCCCCTTAAGGCCAAATCTCCCCCCCCCAGAAGGCCCAAAAGCCACTCCTCCCCCCCGGAAAAAAATGGTCAGATCCCCCCGGATGGCCGACCCCTCGCCCACGTATGATCCCCCCCTTCCCCACCCCCCTTGCCCACGTATGGGGGTCAGCCAATATTCGGGCCGGGGGTGGGGGGGTGGGGGTGGCTTTTGGCCCCGGAGGGGGGAGATAGCCCCGCCTTTCTGAGGGAGGGAAAGGGGGGGGAGCTCCGCCTTTCTGAGAGAGGGAAGGGGGGGGGGGGCATACGACAACAAACAACAACAAAAGTTCTGCGACCTGCGGCAAGAAATTCCAGAAGATTTTCAAATATTGACAAAGTTAAAAAGGACTTAGGCAAAAACCACCAAAAAACTCTATGATTTTAAGCAAATTTGCGCTTTTGACCTTTAAAATGATCTTAAAGATTTAATTTTTTATGGTGATTTTCTCGGAACTGGTCAAGAAGGGCTCATTTTGGAAAAGATGTCCTATCTTTTGAAGATCTACATAAATTATTCCTACGACTTTATTTACAAGGACATTTAGGAGCCCTACAAAAACATTCCCCCCAATAGCAACAACAACTGGGACCATTACTTGACCTGACCTGTATCGCCGCAGGTAAAAACGAGAAAAAAATGGGGCTGCCGAAGGCGGCCAAAAATGTTCGATTTTTAACCCAAAAAAGATATTTTTAGCCGTCTCCGGCGGCCAGCAAATTGATGGGGGGAACAGTAGTTAATATGTGGGTGGGAATAACTTTTTTGGACGTTTGTGGGGGTGGGTGAGTGGTTATTCCCCCCCATTTCCCACCTATGATCTATACTGTTAAGTGTGAATGTGTTGGTTTGTCTATTGGCTTGTTTGTTCTGTGGGCGGAATGCCGAGCGGAGCAAGGCCAGTAGTATGGGAGGGTACCTAAAAATTTAAGCACGGGCAAGGCTGGGGAACCTTTTTTTAATCTGCCTAATTTTAAAGCCAAAGTCATACCTTGTTCCTCGGAGTCGCCCAGTATATCCTGGACTTCTCTCGACGGCGAACTACCTCCGCTCCTGCTCCTTATTTTGCCATTGGCATCCGGAACAGATGAGGCTTCTTCCTGCGGCTCCTGCTTGATCAGGACTTCCTCTTTGATCTGAGAAAGAATACCAATATCAGATACTTAATATCAAATTCTGCTTTGCATGACAGTTTCTTTTCTCACCTTGGGCACTGGAGGCTGCGTAGCCTTGGACGCAAAAGCCTCGGGAGACATGAGCGTTATTTTGTCTGCTGCCGCTTTCAGCTCAGACTTCACCGCCGAGGGTGTGGAAGCAAAGGAGGATGCGGCCTTGGCCTTTGGAGCGGCAGAGGCTTTGGGCGAGAGCGGCTCCGTCTTGATCTCCGTCTTCACCACTCCGTTGGTACCGACGCCTCCTCCAATGCCAACCACCTTAATGTGGTCCTCCTCCTCCTCTTCGAGTTTGACAACTCTCAGTTCTCCTGGCTCCATCTTGGGGATCACGCGAACGGTCTACAAGGCAATGTTCATACCATGATGTAAAGAGAACTTCTACAAAGCAACACATTTTTATTTTTTACCTGGAGTGCATCTTCATACACAATCCTACACTCCTGCAGCGATTTTGGTTGCACCAGCACCAGGTCGATGACGGTTTTGGGGGCGGAGAGGATAGCCACCGACGCCCCAGAGTCCTCTCCCAGTGGGTACGAGGGCGAGCGGCTCTCCACCACCTGGACGTCGCTGTCCTCAGTGAGGTAATCATCATCGCTGCTGCCGTCGTCGCTCTCAGAGAGGTCGTCCGAGCCGGAGAAGTCATCGTCACTGCTGTCCCCGTGTCCTGACCCGGCCCTCTTGCCGCTGCCACGCCCCCTTTTCCCCTTCTGCCCGCCGCCGCCGCTCACCCTCTTTAGTCCGGCAGAAGTCACCACCATGGAGAGGAAGGCGGACGGGGTGGCGAACTCTGAGACAGACCCCACCCTCATGTCGCCCCTCTCTGTTTCCTGCATCTGAAGGACGTACACGTTCCTCCGGTTGATGTCGGAGAGGATGAGGAACTTGGCGGAGAGGTCAAGCGCAGCCTTGAGGACCACGCCGGAGCTCTTCCCGTCCTCTGTCTTGGGAGGGTGGAAACGCACCGTTTGGAGGCAGGTCCAAGACTCGCACGACCAAACTTTGAGCTCACAGTTGTAGTCGGCGCCTGAGAGGGTTAAAACAAAGTACCGCATAGTAAAGAAAAGGGGACAAATAGAAAGTCTCTACTCCCCCAAGCCTAAGGAAAGTTATCAATCCGTGTTTGAAATACAAACATACCCGTGACAGCATATTTCCAGAATTGTTCGTCCGCCTGGTGGTTCCTGTGATTGTCTAGGAAGAAGAGGGACGAGAGAGGCTTTCCGTCATGAGGGGCCCACTCGTGGAGGCACCTAGGGGACTCCAAGCCGTGCATGTACACCTGGAAGAACTTGACCTGTCCGTCGGCAGAGGCCGTGGCCAGGGCGGTGCCGTCCGGGCTGAATGTGGCGTCCATGATGGGGGCAGTGTGGTCATCAATGCAGAGGCGCCCAGTCTTGACCTGAGAGGGACTGAGCGGCCCTGCGCCGTACTCGGAGACCACCATGTCCACATTCCACATCTCGGCGACGTTGTTACGTGTCAAGACGAGGAGCTTGGAGGGCAAGGGCTCATCGTCGTTGTCGCCATCGTCGTCGGGAAGATAGGGGCACCAGATGAGCCTGTGTATGTCCTCCGGGTCGGCTGTTCTGGCATCTTCGGGATCGCGGTTCACCTGATGGAAAAGTCGTAAAGGAGCCAAAGGCACAACTGCAGAGATACCCTATTTTTTCTCTACCTGTAGCACCACCTCTTGCTTAAGACTCTTGTCTTTATTCTCCGAGATGGAGAAGACAAAAAGGTTCCCTACTTCGTCGACGCAGCCAAGGATACTCTGGAAAGACAAGAGGCTGGTGAAGCTTTACCGCAGACATCCCCCAATGGCGCTGTTCACCTCATCTCCCGTGACCGCGAATGCTAGGTCCTTGACCTTCCCCCTCATGCCCTTGAGAAGGATCCTCTCGTGCGTCTTTCTGTGTGTGACCCTGACCACGCCCTCCCTCTTGCCGGGGGTGATGATGGCGTACGCCAGGAGCTGCGACGAGGAGGACGAGGCCGCAGCCGAGGGCGCAGGAGGGGCTGTCACCAGCTGCCCAGGGTGGTAGGCGTGCTGCCACCCGAAGTTGACCAGGTTCTTCAGCTTGAGGTTGGCCGAGCCACGGTCATGGTTACCGCTGGAGAAGGGAACCACGTTCACCTATAAAGGGATAAAAAGGGACAGGGAGTAAGGGCCCACACAAGGGCAAGGCTACACCGACAAACGGGGGTCTTACCTCTGAGCCCCGGAGGGGAAAGCTGTGGAGGACGCCGTTGAAGTGCACCCACTCTGCGGCCGAGGAGGCCTCGTCCACGCCGTCTGGGGCCCCACCCTGGCGCTTGGCCGCCGCGACGGGGGCACCCACCACGGACCCGGGCCCGGCCAGTGCCGCCAACAGCGCCGCGCCGTCCATGTCAGGGCCAAGGGGGCGCTGGTAGAATGCCCGGTCTAAGCTCCTCCTCCTGATGGTTTCCCCCAGGAGGTGCGAGGTCACCTTGACGCTGTGTATTGCGACCTCGGTGGCCTCGTGGAGGACGCCGCTGCCGCACAACACGGTCCACAACCACAAGAAGGACGCCGCCGGGACTCTTTGTTAATGCAGCTGATTGTGGAAGCAGCTGACGAAAGCGATTCGATACGGTGCTTACCTGAGCGCTTTGTAAGAAATTCTGTTTAAAATGAAGCATTGCTTAGTTATTGACGATTTTACTCATTTTAGTAATGGAATTAAAAAAACCTCATTTTTAGAAAGGGAGGATAAAAAGTTTAATCAATAGTTAAACAATAAATACAGCTTTCTTACCAAAGTTTTGTGCTCTTTCATCTTTTTTTGCTGTTCTTTTTGTCTTTTGCTTTGGTCACTTTTTTACGTCGTCAATTTTTCGTGTTCTGCCTGGCGAGAGGGAAGTGTACCATCCTGTTGGTCCTGGCGTCGCACAGGGACTTGGTCCTGCTCTGACAGGTGTTGCGCATAATGTGGAAGTGAAGAAGATGCCAGGAAAATCAATGACGAAGGATTGAAAATGACTTTGTGACCTCATCGCGACATGTGTGTAACTGAGTGACATTTCCTAATTGACAGCTGCCGGGCGGGGCCCGAAGAAAGAAAGCGCCCCTGCCACCTGTCAACCTGTGGCTCTAGTCATGTCCTGGCGTCTGTTGGACACCTGTTCTTCCTCTGGCACCCTTGTCCTCGCAGGTGGAGGTCCTGCCTCGCCCTTCCCCTCGCGCCTGATCACGCTCACAGGGAGTGCTGATGGCGCAGGCCACCTTCGCCTGGCGGCGCTTTTGCCTGACGGCGCACTGGAGGTCTGGGAGGGGTCGGACGGGGACGCCAGGCGCAGGATCAGGTGCCTCAAGGGGGCCAGGGCAGCTGACGTCTGCAGATTTCTGGCGTCAGACAGACTGCTGGTGGTGGTCACCGCCGACGGAAAGGCGCTGCTGGTGAGTTGACAATTGCTATATCATTCTTTGTCACATTAGTTAGATTTCTAAGCCGGGCTTGAGTCATCGTTTCTTTCTTTCTTTCTTTATATCGTCAGGTTGACTGGGTGTCAGACACTCCGGTTCGGACGCTGAACCGACTCCAAGAAGATCCCGGCAGCCCCTCCAGGCTTGGCGGCGGCCCAGGGTGCCTGTCGGGGTCCCTCCGGGCCTCCTTCCGCCAGTGTGTCGGCGGGGAGGAGCACCTAGTGTTATTAGACCGACAGGGCCAGGTGTGGTCCTGGGGCAGGGGGCCTCAGAGCGGACTGGTGCCGCACCACAGGGAGGAGGCCGAGGCGGAGGTGGGTGTTTTTTTTAAAAAAAATGCTTCAATATATGTGACGAAATTCGAGCCTGAAAATTGTCAGGAGAAACGCCTTACGTATGTTTGCATGATTTTCTGGTATATCTTTCAGACTCCCAAACTGACTGAAGATGACGAGGTGGTGCTGACGAGGATCGACTTCTTTCAAGGCCTGAAGGTTGCCCAGCTATCGGCTGGAAAGGATTTCACTCTTGCTCTGGTGGAACGAGGGCCTAATAATCACCAACAGCAGCAGCAACAGGAGCGGCATGTTCCCGCAACTGTCCAGCACAGCAAATCTCCCAAGAGAACAAACAAGCTGGATCCCCTGGGCGTCTCTTGTCCCCTCGGCCTCCCTCTGGCTCAAAGCCCCAAGCACCCTCCTCGAGCAGAGGTGACCACCTCAACGCCAAAGGACCCTTCCAAAGAAAAGGAGGAGCAGGTAGAGCTGAGGAAGAAGTCGGATCACGAGGACAGAGACAAGAGGTCCAGCGAGAGCGTGGAGCGCCTCTCCCACACGGGCATGTACATCAACCCGACCGACGCCATCAAGTACCTGTCGGACCAGCTCTCCTGGATGGGGAAGAACAACGCCACCGCGGCGGCGGCGGCCACTGCTCAGGCTGAACAGCAGCAGCAGCAAGAAGTGTTGCAGAGTCCCACCCAGGTGTCTTCCCCTCCCGCCATACCAGAGGAGGTGCCCGTCGGCGACGCTCCCGCCCAGGCCAACGTGGTGTCCAACCTGTACAAGGCCACCAGCTCCGCCATGGCCGGAGGGGTCAAGTACGTCATGGGACAGACCGGACTATCCAGGCTCTCACAGTCCTTCAGCGCCTCCACCGACAAAGACGACGAGGAGGTAGGGGACGGGGACGACGGGAGCAAAGCGCCTCTTGTAGACACGGTGGACGGAGAGATACAGGTGTAGAATTGTCATTTACGGTCTTCTTCGCTGACATGAAAAAGTAAAAAAAAGACTTTCAGATGAGCACGATGCTGAACGGCGGTGCCACCCCGGTCGGCCGCCCCCCGCAGCCCATCATGTCCTCCTACACCTCCCTCTCCTCCGCGCCGTCCTCCTCCTCCTTCCACCGCCGCTCCCAGTCAGCCTCCATGCTCGACAAGCTATCCTCTCCCAAAGGATCCTCCCTCAGCATATCATCCAAATCGACAAAACAGAGGAGCGAGAGCCCGGCCTCAAGCGGTTCGGAGGCACCCCAAAGTCCCCTCGCCCGAGATGCGTCGCTGCCTCCGGCGAGGACGGAGGTCTGGTTCTGGGGCCGCGGCTCCAGGGGACAGGCCGGACAGGGGGACATGCTCGACAGGTTGCAGCCGTGCCAGGTGTCGGACCTGTCGGACAGACAGGTGCGTTGAATTTTCCTTTTGAAAATTGAAAAGACAAGTCACAAGTGTGCGTGTGCCCATTGTTGAGCCGCTTGAGCGTTTTCCCTTAACTTTTGTTTTTGTCGCGTTTCGGTGAAAGGCAGAATATCGTCAGGAAAAGTCGGAAGCTGCATTTAAAATTTTAAGAAGCTATTAATATTGAATGAGCAGGAACTCTGTCACTCCATGAAAATGTTATTTAGTGGAAGATGTTTAGTGACTTTCTTGGGACTACGTTTGTCTAAACAGATTGTCGAAGTTTTGTTTGGTTACTAGAAAGCGTCCTTGTTAGTTGTTGCATGTATTAAATTGGGCTTCACTAAATTGGCATAACAGTCCTGACTTTGATCATCCATAGTACGGTTAGGGAACAACCGTACAACTATTTTTCTCAGCTCTTTGTAACGTAAGTTGTGTGGGGCCCTCTCGAGCTTGACATAAAGGCTTTGATCAATATTCAGTATCAAAACTTTGCGTCGTCGATTACGTCTTCCCCAAAATTATTGTTCGTCCTCCAGGCATATGTCCTCGATTCTACTTAGTGGCTACTAGCTACCTTGCTCATAAGGCGATGTTTCATAGAATGATGATACAATCCTCTAAACCAGTTATCTTTCTTTGATTTGACTTTTCACTTAAAAAAGTTACTTTTTTTCAAATACTGGTTTATTTTTCCCTCGCAGGTTCGCAAGGTGTCCTGCGGCCCCCGCCACTGCCTGGCCCTGACCGCCTCGGGCTCAGTCTTCGGCTGGGGCGACAACTCCCGCGGCCAGTCGTGCCCCTCCTACCCGTTGGCCGCCTGCCCGTCGCCGGCCAGGGCCGAGCTGCCGGTGGGGGAGACGGCCTGCGACGTGGCGGCCTGCGGAGGGGACCAGGGCGCCTCCTTCGTGCTGGCAGACTGCGGGTCAGTCTTGGCTCTAGGAGGGAGGGACAAGGGCTGGAGGGGCGCAGTGTGGTGCTTCCAGGCGGCGGCGACGGCGGCAAAAGAAGGACAAGGTAACAACAAGGCTTTTCGTTTTTGTAGCAATATTAATAAGTGGAAGTTACTTGAGAGGCCATGGAAAAGCTTTCAGCCCTTTTTGCGCTCTCCAGCAGTGTCATTTTGGCTTTGAGAGAAATCTGGTCCATGTGCAGTTAATCATAGAAGTATTAATGCTACTGCATTGTATCTGGTCCATAAAACCCATCAAAATCATGAATTTCCTATTGTTCATGCTGCTTTGAGGTAGTAGTTTATTTGTGACATTTTGTTGAATTGCTGCCATATTTAGCTATGTGATGTAGTTGTAGTACCACACAATCGGTTCATTATTTCTAGGGTTGAAAATAAGGATAATAACTAGGGCCGAAATTTTGATCCAGCACTGAGGCCAGAATAGGGAACACCAGCAAGTGGGAAAGTACTTTTTCAACACATTTCTAAGTATGAAAAGCTGTGCCCTTTTGCTAGTATTTTTTTTGCTGAGTCAAAAGGAACAAAAAAGGAAAATTAGGCTAGCATTACCAAAAGTTAGCCTCTGGTCCGTATAACTCAAAATATGCAAAAAAAATATTTGGTTTGATGAACGGGAATATTTTTTTATAATTCGGTTAGGGCTATATAGTGCGTATGGTTAACTAAAGCATAACTCTTGTACTGCATAATATTGCCAGCATTATAAGAAGAACTGAAAAATGGATTTTTGTGTGACCATGAATCAAAAGCAACATTGCCTTCTTTACTTTGAAAATGCCAATTTGCTGTAGCCTCATCTTAAGTTCAATACTATCAAATTTGCTGTACTTTCGTATATTTTCATTGTTCGTATTTGTAGCTGCCCCAAATACTCAAAAAAATCAAATATGGATTGAAAGCATATATCTACTAGCTGGTCCATATACTAAACGCTGTGTTTTTATTTCATTCACCTTTGCAAACAAAGGTGGCACAATACTCTAGCGATAAATTGGGGTCCA
>JAAUYB010001694.1_pt1 | contig 14801 bp, 15 predicted proteins | sample 7278071 | NCBI WGS metagenome assembly JAAUYB01 (sample SAMN14350121, study PRJNA611818) | marine sediment metagenome | isolation source: surface marine sediment (1.8m) | place: French Polynesia: Moorea | collected 2018-08
CATAGAAAAAACCACACTATTTTGTGTAATAATCACTACAGAAACTCTATGATGATTTTTCGCCAAACTGCCAGTACCTCACTTTCGACAGATTGCCAGGAGTATGATCATTCTCGGATTTTCGACAAATTGAATGCAACTCCCCAGCTACACAGGTGCTGAAGTCTCAAGGATGAGCTAAGCCTGCAATCCAAGCTGTCAGTCATGGGAACAATATGATGTTCATGTGCATTTGTACTTTTTAATTTTGTGTTTTACCTTGCTGTTTCACTTGAACCTGTATTAAAACCAAACCAAACCAAACCAAACCAAATGAAGATAATCCATACCCCATACGTGTTTTCCTGTTGCAAGAGTTCAATGTTCCTTTTCTTTTCCTACATAAATTTAGTACCTTTGAGTTCCGTAGTCATCCATGTCTGGCAGGTTGATCTCGTCGCAGAACATGACCAGCCACTTTCCGATTTGCGTCGGCGACAGTACCACCCCGTTTGGAGTCTTCCTGTACTCGCAGTAGTGGTCAAAGGTCTTGAGCAGCAGCTCCGGCGTCGTCGCCGAGGAAAAGTTAAGGCCCACCACCTCCATGTCGGGGAGGGAGCGAAGGGCGGAGAACAGCGTCATCGTCTTGCCGGAACCAGGAGGGCCGCACAGGACTACAAAAGGCAAGAAACAAGAAGAACAAGAACATGATTAAATTTCCAATATTCAGTTTGTTGTCTTTAGTGAGGATGGAAACCAAATGAAACAAAAGAAACAATAAACCAACAAGATCTTGATCATTGAATTTTTTTCCCAAAAGCTAGCAACTTAATCTCACAATTGCTTCTTGTTTTCAGCCCTAAACAAGCAAAAAAGACTCACCCATTGGCTTGTGATCGGCGAGCCAAGTGTAGAGAAGCGCCTCGTGCCTGACCGTATCGATGGTTGGCACGACGACGTCTGGTGCGCCCACCTTGTGAGTCTCTACCTCCATCACCGGCACCTTGGTGGACCAGGGCACCCACTCGCCCTCCAGGGACACCTCGAAGTCCAGGATGTTTCCGGAGGAGGAGTCCGGCAGAGGGATGGTGGTGGAAGACTGGATGAAGCGCCCCATCTCCTCGCGCAGCTTGATGCGGGAGTCGCCGGTGAAGCTCCACAGCAGCGACTGCACCAGGCACTTGGTCACGTACCGCTCCATCCTCTCCGGGGACATGGGGAAGTCCACGTGGTTGTTGTTGTAGTTGAGGATGTTCCTGGCAGCTTGGTTCAGCATGGAGAAGAGGGAGCCTAGGGCGCGCAGCTTGGTGAAGTCCATGATGTGGTCGAGGGTGGCGGCGTGCTCCAGGGACTGGTTGACAAGGCCGTCCACCGTCAGGTGCTGAGAGAGGATGGTGGCGATCTCGGTCTGGACTGCCAGGGACCCGGTGGCGTTGTTGCCAGAAGAGGTGACCACCTTCACGTCTTCGTCCATCTCCTCCAAAGTCACGTTCCTACAAAAACATAGCAATAATAAATATGTTGGTGGGAAAAATATTCTCAGCAGTCCTTACTTCAGCTTGAGAAGATAGTTCTGCATGATCATCTCCGGCGTGAGCGTGTCCTCGGAGAACCAGACCATGCCGCAGCGGGAAACAGTGGCCAAGGTGGCAAACTTGAGGTCCTGCACCTCGAACATGATCCTGACGTTGGAGGGGATGGAGAGTCGCTCGCCGTTCGGCAGGGTGAGCAGCTTGTTGTTGTCCAGGACAGAGTTGAGGTTCTCTACCCAGTCGGGGTCGACGTCGCCGTCGAAGATGATCCAGTTCCTCTTGTTGCTCTCGCCGCGCACGTTGCCGATGATCTTTCGGAGGATGTGCGTAAACAGGCCGTCTGAAAGAAGAAAAATAACAATGAAATTAAAATTGGCTCTAGATAATGAGTTTTCCTTTTGCCACCCCACAATTTTCAGTTATTGAGAAAATGGGATCGAAAACGCACCTTTCCACTCCCTGGTGTTGGGATCAAGAGACCCGTAGAGCTCCTCTTTTGACATGGCTTTGGGGTCGATGACGTGCGCCTGCCCCTCCACTTGGTCGAACCTCTCCAGCGCTGTCAGCAGGATCCTCCAGGCGGAAGACTTCCCCGACCCGGACGGGCCCACCATCATAAGGCCGTGGTGCAGCTGAATGATGTTGTGCAGCTGCAACACCTTCTCCATCCAGGCGTTGCCCAGCTCCCCCTCGTCCACCCCAGCCACCAGGTACTGCTCTTTGCACACCTGCAGGATGATGTTCCTCAGCTTTTCCATCTCGTTGGACTTGTAGACGATTCCGGGGAAGACGTCGGCCACCAGCGACTGCAGCAGCGGGATATCCTCCGCCACCAGCTTGGGGACCATGGTGTCGCAGACGGACTGGACCAGGATCTGCTGCTCGTGCTTCTGCACCACGTCGAGGTCTCCTCCGGCGTCAGCCTGGCTGCCGGCCTTGGTGATCTCCCTCTTGACGTTGCCTGCGCTCACCAGGACTGCCTTCAGGGCTCGGAGGCCGAAGTCGTAGTGGCCCTGAGGGGACAGCTGCTCCTTGCACAGCTTGAAGAGAGGCACGATCTTCTTGGACAGCTTCTCCGCCAGGCTGAATCCTTGGGAGAACAGCATGACCTCCGCGATGAGGATCTCCCCGGGCCTGGTCATGGCCAGCGAGCGGAAGAGTTTCTTGAGGTTGTCAGGCAGATTTGATCTCCCAGCGTAGCCGGGGTTCATGGTGATAAAGATGGCCATATCAGGGTTCACCTTAACCTGCTTGCCCACGAGCTCGATGGTGCTGGACCCGGCGGAGGCGGGGCTTCCGTCGTCCGGCCCGCCATCTGCCCTCGCCCTGAGATGCTCCTGAATGGTCTGGATCTGCTGCGAGCAGGCTGAAAGCATCCTTTCCTCAAGCCTGTTGAACTCGTCGAAGCACCCCCAGGCGCCCACCTGGCAGAGACCGACGAAGATGCGTCCCATGGCCTGAAAGTCGAAGTTCTCGTCGCAGTTAAAGACGAGGACGAACCGGCCGAGCTGGTTGCCCAGGGCCTTGACAGTCTCGGTCTTGCCGGTTCCTGCGGGGCCGAAGGGGGAGCCGCCCAGATTGGAGGCCAGGGCCTGAGTCATGGTCAGGTAGCAGCGATCAGTCAGCGGAGTCATGACCAGGCGCTCCTGCACCCCAAGGTACTCAAAGCCGTAGACGAACTTTGCGTCGGCCATGCAGAGGGTGAGCTGCTGCAGGGGCGGCTTCCTCGTGTCCAGGTAAAAGCGCATTTGCGCCAGCCACTCGAAGCTCTTGTTGCTGCAGTTGCGCACGGCCAGGAGCTGCCGAGTGATGGACCGGCGATGCACGTACTCGTAGATGAGGTGCTCCATCTTCCTGCGCCGGATGATGGGCTGCTCCAGCAGGACGAGGTCCGAGAGGATTGCCAGCTGCTCGTCGATCCTGTTCAAGATGGCCTGGAGGCGGTCGGGCTTGCCGGACTGGAGGCTCTCCTCCACCTGGTCAGTCCACACCACCTGAGTCGCCAGGACGACCACCTGTGCGCAGTAGCTGTCGCACCAGGCGATGAACTTGTCCCTCCCGCCAGAGTCGCCGCCGAGAGTCTTCGCCTCCGCGACAGAGTCGGACAGCAGCTTCACCAGGGTCAGCTTCATGTTCTGTTCCACCTCCGTCAGCCAGTCGTTGATCCTCGGGTTTTTGGCCAGGGAAACGGGCTCTGAGAACTTCACTTCCTCTCCCTCGTTGGAAGTCATGCCGGTGATAGTGCTGCCATCGTCGGAGAGGATGACGGAAGAAATGCCAGCGAACATCTTCTTGAAGTGCCTCTGGATGCGAGTGACGTTCTTGCTGTTGCCGATGATCTCCAAAAGGTCCTCGTCGCCGACGAAGTAGAACCTTGGGAAGGAGGCCCGCTCTCTCTCCAGGTACTCTCCGAGAGCCTTCTGCACCTTGGAGAGCAGGTCGGCGAGACGCTCCAGAGAGCGCTGGATCCCTTGGATGTTCAGCACCTCCATCACCATGCGCGACTTCGTCACCTAAAACGAAAAAGACACAAAATTTAATTTTAAACACTAGTGATTCTCGTAACTGGTATACCTTCTTCATCAGGTTCAGGAATTCGGTGCTGATGCTGTTGAAGCGAGAGGTCTCGACAGGCAGGAGGTTGCTGATGTCGTCGTTGCTGGTGAAGATGCCCTCCAGATACACCCACCTGTAAATGAAGCACAGAACACACAGTCGTAAAAATATGCAAATGCAAGATATGCTTTAGTGGACATCACACGAAGAAAATACGCGATTGGTCAGGACGGCGACATCGAAATTCGAGAGCAGCTACTCAAATATTCCCGGCTCATTATCTGACGGCGAGAATCGATCACCATCGGGAGAATCAGTCGATGAGACCTTCTTCTTGGACTTGATCGGCAGCGGCGGGGACAAAGCCACGGGTTTCTGGGAGAGCGGGGGCCTAGCTTTGTCGCCGTGAGTCGTCCTCCGCTTGGGAGTTTTGCGCAGGGACTTTGCTTTCTTCTTGCTTTTGGGTTTGTCAGGAAGGTTGAGAAGAGAAGAGTGCACGGCCGAACCCAAGCCCAACGCGTTCAAGTTGGCGAGTGTAGGCACCGGCGGGGATTTTTCGACCTTTGCAGTTGCATGCGGAACAGAGTGCGGCATGTCCGTGACCACGGGTCCAGCGAACGCCTTGGAGGTAATCGGGGTTCCTCCATCATCTGCTGGAGAGGCCTTCTTCATGCTGCCTCCGCCACGGTCGTCCTCGGCGTCCCTACAGCGCATATACCGGCAGCAAGTGGTTCCCATGTACGAAGATTTACAATACATTTCACAGAAACTGATTTCCCTAATTTAAATTGACGCAAATGAATTTAAATTTTAACATTTAAAAACACTGCAACGTGTGAAGTTCCATATAATGGAAAATAAAAATGCATCAAACATCGAACACTTTACCTTCGCTGGACATCGATCCACACGTCGAAGAGATTGGCGATCCTGTTTAGCTTGTCTTCCCAGGTGGCGGCCTCTTCCTCGAAGACCCGATAGTACGGACTCAGCTTCATGGCCGTGACCTGAGAAAATCGCAAGTGAACAAAATTACTTGTTTCTAATTTTTCCATTCTAGTGTCCCTGCCTGGTTGATGTTTTCCTTGAGCTTGTTGAACAGGTCGTCCCAGCCCTTGATGAGCTTGCACTTGTTCTGGTAGTTGACCAGGTCCAGCTCGTAGAATTGCCAGGTCTCCCGGACCTGCTTGAGGAACTCCTCCAGGGCCATTTCACCCTGGGCGACGAGCAGGACCTCCTTGATGACCTGTTCGTTCCGGACGAGGTCGACGTCCCACACCTGTCCCAGGGTGAGGTCGGACAAGACCCAGTTCACTCGCAGCTCCTTGCAGATGGCCTGTTGGGGGAAAATAAGTCAATCAATCATTTTAGAAAGCTCAGAGGGAATGTAAAGCAATTTTTTTTTGCGTACCTTCCAGTGGCGCTCCTTGAGCGCGTCGGACTTCAGCTCCACGATGAGGACGTTGACCTTGGCGTAGTTCTGCAGCAGCTTGCGCACGTGCTCGTAGCCGGCGTACTGCCTCAGCCTGGAAGGCAGGTCCTTTAGCTGAGTGAGTAGAGCGTCGATCTGCTGCCTGAGCTTCCTGGTCTGCACGGACAGCCACGGCTGCTCTTTCATCTCCTCGATTTGGTCCCAAATCTTGGACAGCTCCACCCAGACGCCCTTGAGGTCCATGAGCTCCTCCCAGCCGACGCCGAGCTTCTCGCTCACGCTGGACGACGTGGTGGTCTCCTCCAGCTCCAGGGCATCCTTAGCCTTGGCCACGTTATCTCGGTCCTCCTTGAGCCGGACGAACTTGCTCTCGAAGAGCGAGATCTTGCTGAGCGCGTCTTTGGGGTTGGTCTGCCCATCGACCGGCTTCCCGCGCTCCCACTCGTTGATGTACTCGGTGGAGCGCGTCTCGATCAGCTTGTCCTCCGCCACGATCTTCATCTGGAGAGTGGCCACCTGAGTCTGGATGGAGCTGTTCTTGCGCTTGATGATCTCGTTGAAGGCGCTCCACTCGCCGTCGATGTTGTCCACGTGCAGCCAGGAGGAGGGGAACTGGAACCGCTGCCGCTCCAGGATGCGCTGCCCGTCCTTGAAGGACACCACCTGGCGCTCCCAGCTCTTCATCTTGCGCTTGAGCGACTGGACCTCGGTGATGAAGTTGACGGCCTCCGAGGTGGAGGCCGCCTCGATCGTCTGCTGCTCCAGGTCTACCCTGGCCTTGGAGATCTGGGTGTGGAAGGTGGTCATCTCGTTGGCCAGCATGTTTCCGAACTTACTGAGGGCGTCCTTGTGCCACGAATCGTACTTGAGCGAGACCTTGCTCTGGACCTTGCCGTAGTCGACGATGACGGCGTGGCCAAACTCCTTGCGCACGTCGCTAGTGTCGAAGGTGGCGCGGGACTTCCGAATGTCGGTCAGCAGCTGCATCCAGAGGCCGATGTCCTCGCCGAACTTCTTGACCAGGCTGTCGGGCTGGAGGTCCCAGAGGGCCTGGTAGCGCAGCCACTCGTCTACGTAGTCCTTGACCAAGTCCAGCGTCCTCTCCACGGTCTCGTAGGCCATCTCGATGACGGCATTGCCCCCGGGGAGCTTGATCAGGACATCCTTGTAGGTCTCGACCGACGGCCTGTCCAGGCCCACCTGGTACCGCGTGGACTGGATCCGCTCCTGCGTTGTCACCACTGCCTGATACGAGAAGAACTGCTGCAGTATGTTATACCGGCAGTCCTCCAGGGATGGGTAGAGGTACATGATTTGGTTGGTGATTCTGATCTCATGCATGAGCTTCCTAATCTGCGGATCTCCCCCGAGCTTGTGTGCCAGGACCGGCTGCTCTCGGTCCGTGTCCATGTCGTTCTCGTCCTCTCCCGACTCCTCGTCACCACGCAGCTTTTTAGTCCACTCCTCAATACCAGCCTGCAGCCTCACTGCCAGCTTGGCCTCCACCTCCTCGTCCAGCTTGGACACCCAAGCGTGTAAGTTGGAGTACTGGTGCAGGCTGAGGTTGTCCACTGCCTTCTGGATCTTCTGGATGATCTCGGCGAAGGAGTTGTTGGAGAATGGGCAGGACTCAAGAGAGCGGACGTCGATGTTGATCTCCTCGTCGATGACGAGCAGGTCGTCGACCTTCTCCTGGAAGGTGACCACCATCTCGGCCAGCCTCTGTACGTATGGGTCGAGCTTGTATGACTCCCAGACGAGGCCGATGCCCTCGGCGATCAGGTTCTGCACCTCCTTGCGCAGGCCTGCCACGAGAAGGACGATGTTGGGGCGCTGCTCCATCTTCTCCAGGCTGCGCTCGTACGTCCTCACGCTCTCGATCAGGGAGATGGCGAACGGGTAAAGCTGGTTAGCCTGGTGGGCCTTGTTGACGATGGCCAGCGGTACCCGGAAGCCTAGATTCTTGAGGTTGCGCACCTCCTTCGACAACTGGATGATCTCAGGCAGGAAGTTGACCTTGAGCTTGAGACTGCTTCCCTTCCCGCTGCGGCTGCGCTGGTTCTCGATGGCGAAAATGCGTCCTGAGACGCCCAGGTTTCGCTGCTGCACCTTTCTCGCCCAGTCGTCGAAGATTTCCTGCGTGTTAAGCTTCATCCTGAAGGAGTCCCCGTCGGCCTTGAGTTTCTGCCCCTCGACGTGGTTCTCCCAGCCGCGCCCCAGCACGTCCTCCACTCTCCTCATGTACGTGGTGAGCTGTCGGTCGATCTGCTTGGCCCAGATGATGGATCCGGCGATGGGGGGCAGGTCGCGCACGCCCGACATGCGGTACGCCTGGCTCTGCGGGTACTGGATCTTGAACTTTGTGTGCAACGCCTCGATGTCGTCCTTGACTCGCTGGATGAGCTGCGTCTGGTACTCGCGGATGGCTCCGCGGATGTGCGGCCGCACGAAGAGGGCGTTGAAGCGGGAAAAGATCCTGAACATCTCGTTGGCGTTCTTGGCGGTACCGAGCTGGTCGCGCAGGCGGGAGGTGATCCTCGTCTCCACTCTGTCGATGCGGTCGTCGTAGCGCTTCATGGCGGCCTCCCAAGAGTCGGCGCCCTCCTTGGACACGTCCAGGCAGTCCACCACCTTTACGTTCTCGTAGGCCAGGCTGACCTCCTCGATGGCGTTGAGGTCTGCGGCCTCCGCCCCGGCCTCGCCTCCAGCGGCCTGGGGAGCCATCTGCTGCTCGGAGGCGTCCATGGGCTGCTGCTGCTGAGGCCTCAGCACCCTGACGATGACGGTGCGGAGCTGCTCGTGCTGCCGGCGGAACTTCTTCATCTGCTCGATCCTGGCTTGCAGCCGCTTGTGAGAGAAGTTGACCCTCCAGACCATCTTGAGGTGCTCGTCGCGTTTCCTCTTGACGATGTCCCTCATGAGCCCCTGCAGCTTGTCGTACTCGTCGTCCCAGGTGCCGAAGACCTCCGAGCACTGGTTGATGACCTTCTCGAATTCCTCGAAGGAGATGAACATGAGGCGGCGGGTGTTGAGAACTTTCAGGAGCTGGTTGGACAGGTCCCGGGAAATGGCCTCCACCAGCCTCAGCGCCCTCTGAATCGGGTACTTTGTGTTCCTGATCTTGCGCAGATGGGAGAAGATGGCCTGAACCGAGGTCCTGATCTTGTCCAGTTCCGTGGCGGAGAGGAGGTCGTTGATGGGGAAGTCCTTCATCAGGGGGTTGTAGTCATTGACAAGGGAGATGGCCTGCTTAAGGCCGGTGTCGGTGTCGAAGCTGACGGTGGCGTGGAAGCGCTTGCCGTGCTTCAAGATCTCCAGCGTTAGGGCAACTTCGTTGGACTCTCTTTTTTCCTGCAAATTAAAACAGAGGAAATGATAAACGCGGCTAAAAAATAAAACGTATTTCAGATCATGCCTGGATGCGAAGCAGAGCCCTCTCCAGGTTCAGCCAGAAGCTGATCTCCTGCAGCGCCGTCCCGTTGGAGGGGTCCCTGTCTAGCTTGGTGACCTTCTGGATCTCCCTGATCCACTTGCTGACCAGGTTCTGGAGCTGGTTGAGGAACGAGGAGTCCTCCGCCTTCTCCCGAAGGTCCTCCACGCGGGGCTTCCTGTGCTCGGCCTCAGCGGTTTTGATGGCCTGCAAAAAAATACGCGGAAAAAAGTTAATTTAATTTCATTCTCCATCGTCGAAAAATCGAAATCAGAGGAACGAAGCGGAAGTACTTTGTTTACCAAGGGGAAAAGAAAACGAGTTTGAGGGGGTCCAATTTTTTGTGAGTAAGACAAAAATGTTTCTACTTTAGATTCGGTTCAGTTTTTCCAAGTGTGCTGAGCAGAAAAGCAATGCAACTTCATATTCTATCTAGAATATGGCTAACTATACTACTGTTTCAACAAGTCTTGTGTCAGGAATCTGCAAAGAGATCTCCGAACATTCTCCTGATCCTCGCCGACGATCTGGGCTTTGGAGATCTAAGCTCATTAGGACACCCTTCATCATCTACACCAAATCTGGACAAACTTGCTGCCAACTCCAGGATTTTCACAGACTTCTACATTTCCAGCCCTGTGTGCAGTCCTTCCAGAGCTTCTCTTCTGACAGGATTGTACCCAGTATCCACCGGAATTTGGCCAGGGGTATTTTTCCCAGAAGACGTTGGGGGACTTGATCCAGGTGATTATTAAAATCAAGACTAGTTGTTACTGTAACGTACTGTATGTTGAAGATAATGTACAGGAAGATTTGACACTTTGGCAACCTTGCTAAAAGACGGGGCTGGATACCGCACGGCTCATATTGGAAAATGGCACCTCGGCGTGGGCAAGGGAGGGAAGTATCTCCCCACCAGACATGGTTTCGACTCCTACTTGGGCATTCCATACTCACACGACATGTGCCCATGCCCGGTGTGCTTCCCAAACAATGAAACGTGATAAAAACATTTCGCTATTGCGGCAAAAAGATAATCAATCTCGATTTTAGATGCAAGATCTCTTGCCACGACGAGTACGTGGGCTGCCCGCTGTTGGATGGCACGAAGGTTGCAGAGCAGCCCACCTCCTTCCCGGTCCTAACGGAGAAATACACCGCCAGGGCTCTGCAGTTCATAGCAGAGGCGCAGGAGGGGAACTCGACCACACCGTTCTTCCTGTACCTCGCATACCACCACACGCACCACCCACAGTTTGCCGGTGCCCGCTTTCGCAATTCTACCACCAGGGGAGCCTTCGGGGACGCCCTGGCCGAGATGGACCACTCCGTAGGGGTCATTCTCTCGTCGCTTAGGAGGTTAGGGATCCACAGGGAAACCCTCGTCTTCTTCACCTCTGACAATGGGTAAATTACCAAGAAAAGTTCTACTACGGTTTTTTTTCCAACTAGGGCACATGATTTTCAGCGTTTTGTAGGTAAAAAAAACATGAATTCCTGGACATTTGCAATTCAAATATTAATCTAACACTTGAGGCCTTCCTTGGGCCGGGGCGTTGAGGGCGGCTGCGCGGGTCTGCTCCGCTGCGGGAAGGGGACGACGTGGGAGGGGGGCGTCCGCGTTCCCGCCTTGGCCCACCGGCCGGGGTGGATCAGGAGGGGCACAGAGCACGGCCTATTCGCTGCTATTGACCTTGCACCTACTTTTCTGGCCCTAGCCAATATATCGACGAAGGGAAGGCATTTCCACGGGAAGGACCAATCTTTGCTTCTTCAAGGCAAAGGAAAGGTGAAACTTGCGAGATTTTTCTGCCGAGCTATTCTCCAATCTTTTTAGTTCAGTCTTCCAGAGAGGAATACGCCTACTTTCCGCAAGCTCCTGATCCTGCCGTTGGAATCTACGCCGTAAGGTACAAGAACTACAAGGCTCACTTCTACACCCAAGGTGCAAAAAAGTCTTTAAGATAACCCAAAAAAAAACATTGTTCGCTTCCCTCAGGCGCCTACTTGTCTGACGACCACAACCCTGACCACGCCTGCAGATCCTCCTCCCAGCTGGAGAGACACGATCCGCCCCTGCTGTTCAACTTAGGGGAGGACCCGGGGGAAAGGCACCCGCTGGATCCTGCGAAATACGGGGACATCATCGAGGAAGTGTGACAACTTCGAGAGAACATGACGAAGGAAATCAACTGGGCTCCCAGCGAGATCAACAGGGGGAAGAGCAAGAAGGTCGAGATATGCTGCTCCAACAAGAAGTCCATCGAGCTATGCAAACCATTTCCCAAATGCTGCGACTGTCCTTGTCCACGTTACAATGAAAATTAAATATAATTTCTTACCTGCATGATGAGCGGGTGCACCGTGAGCGTGATCTCCGGAATATCGATGTTCTGCTGCAGGTGCAGCAGCCCCATCTCCAGCTCTGCGATCTTCTTCTCCATGGAGGTGGCCATCTTGTCCCCGTCCCGGTCCGCCTTGCCGCTCTCTCGCACAAAGGACTTGAAGTAGGGCGCCACAGCCGTGGACACGTAAGAGTGGAGGGTCTCGTAGGGCGACCCGTCGCTCAGGCTCATCACTCTGAGCTGGGCCCCGACGGACTTCTCCGCCTCCAGGGTGGCGCTGCGCTTGACGAAGACCACCGAGGCAGTGCGGGCATTGGAGAAGTGCACGTTCAGGCTGACGGCGTACAGGTTAAGTGCGTCGCCGCCCGCCCCGCCGGAGACGGAGGAGGGGTGGCCGGAGTCCGGCCCCGCCCCGCCGGCCCCGTCGGCCCCGCCCTCCTCCTCCTGCTCGTCCTCCTTGGCGCCCACGAACCTCTCGATGAGGAGCGTCTTGGCGTGGGGGTCGCCCACGAACTTGGCCACGGCCTCCATCTGGCGCCGCTCGGAGAGGACGCCCAGCACGGTGGCGTCGGCGTCCTCCAGCATGACGGCGGCCACCCGCGCCAGATGCGCCGCCACCTTGTCCGGACGCGCCAGGGCGGACTGCCCGCCGCCGCCGGCGTCGTCGCCGTATCCTCCCCCGCCCCCGGGGTCGTCCGGGTCGGCCATGGCGGAGATCTGCTCGTCCGGGTTTGGGCTGAACCTGCTGGAGACGTCCTTCCGCTCCAAAGGCTTTTGGAGTTTGGACAACTTGGCCAAAAATCCCTGGTCGCCTTTCCGCTGTTTTCCGCCCTTTCTCTTTTCCGTTTTAGCCCTTCTCCCCTTTTCTGCCTTCTCCTCTCCTTGCCAGGCCTCACCCAAATCAGCTGACCTCAGTCACACAGGGAGAGAGGGAAAAGCCCAAAACTACAAAGTGCTCTGCAGTCATGGCCGCCCTGAGGTCGAGCGCCGCCCTGGGGCGCAGGATACTCTCGGCCAGGGCCTCCCCCGCCGCCACACACGCCGCCGGGCTATTCTGCTCCCCCGCCGCCAGGTCGGACGACGTCAGCAAGGCGCTCAAGAGCAAGGTGGGGGCCGCGGATCCCGACCCCGAGGTCGACGCACTCTCATTTCTTATCCATTTCGCAGGCGACCAAGCGCGTGGACCTGGAGGAGTCCACCCGACTGGACCTGTCCACCCCCAGCGCCATCACGGTCCAGGGCCCGGCCGACATCACCGCCGTGTCGGGCGTCCCGGAGGAGCACACCAGGGAGCGCTACGTGCGCGTCTTCCGCCCGGCCAAGAATGCCATGCAGTCGGGGACGGCCGGAGTGCGGAGGTGGAAGATCGAGTTCGAGGCCAGGCAGAGGTGGGAGAACCCGCTCATGGGCTGGGCGTCCTCGGGGGACCCGCTATCAAACATGCAGGTGAAAAAAAGAGGTCTCATATGTTGCCAAAGAAGTGGTATTCATATTTGAATGATTTAAAGAGTTTCCCTACACTCTCAAGGCAGGCAAAAGGACAGGAAAAATGCAGAAAATAGCAAATTTGTAATTTTACCAGCCATTCAATCAGTAGAACAGAAAGACAGCATTCAATTTGGGGCCAGGCCAACCTCCAGCCTTTCAAACTGTACAAGTAACTAAGTTGTTGTTTTTCTTGTTAGGTTGACTTTGCGTCCAAGGAGGAGGCGATTGCCTTTGTAGAGAAGAACGGGTGGGATTACTTCGTGGAGGATCCCAAGGAGAGGGCGCCAAAGGCAAAGTCGTACGCGCTTAACTTCGCCTGGAACAAGAGGACGAGAAAGTCCACCAAGTAAATCTTTGAACGAAACAAATAAGAGCAAGGTTTCACTCTGTAGAATTTAACGTGCGGGAGATCAACAATTCAGGTTTAATAATAAAAGCTCAGGGAAAAGGGGGAAGAACTGGACTGGAATATTATGCTAAACAATATTGTTTACTTTTTTGCGCTCGGGCAATAGAATACTGTTCTTCTGCTGTGCACTAAAACATATCACAGTAGGGCGAAAACTAGAGAAAAATCACAGAGATATAACTAGCGAACGATATCAATTTGTCACTGACGACTACGCGCACAATTTTCATCTTTTTGGTTGAGGGTGGAGAATGCAATTTTTGGTTTTGTCTCTTGTTAGGAGGCCTTTTCCTTCGCTAGCTGACGGATGGTCCTGTAGGACCCGCGCAGCATGAGGGCGAACCAGTAGGCCTGCGGTGCCAGGGCCAAGATCATTGACAGGTTGCATGTGATTGGGACAGAGTGGAGAGTTGTGTCCAAGAGGGACTGGCCTGGAAAAAGAAACATAGCAATTTGTATCATTTAGGCAAAAGGTTGATGCTTCAATATAAAACTTTTCTTACCGATCTGGTTGGCGTACAACAAGTAGAGGAAGGGGAAGATGAGGATCCTGCAGGCGAAGAAGACCACCAACATGACGACGCCGTTGAGCAAATAAATAGGAGAAGACTTGAGATCTGGAAAAGGAGCTTTTTAGACAGATGCACTACAAGCTATCTTTAAAGAGAGGTACTCACCTAGATTTGCCAGAATGGCCCTAGCACTGACGAAGGGGGTGGAGGCCTCCATGAGCAGCCCGGCCCCTAGGAGGCAGTCGCCAAGGTCGGGACGGTACCACATGAAAAAGGGGAATCTAGACAGGAACATCGCGATAAAATAAACATTAGAGATTGGGAGGGCGATCCTCAGATTTAATTCTCACCCCAGCGTGGGCACGACGAGGTGGTGCACGACCAGCAGCGTCTTGGCGTGCAAAAAGTCTCTGATTAGCTTTCCCTCGCTCTTCTCCTTGCCGTGTTGACAATGCTGGTTGTCCTGGTGCCCCTGTCGGAAGACGACGAACATGGCCCAGATGTCGTACAGGAAGTAAGTGAGGCCGAAGCAGAGGAAGTGTCTAATGAGCGGCCTTCGGTCGCGCACCACGTCGCAATCCTGGCAGGAGGAGAGCACGGAGGCGCCCACGTACACCGAGAAGGCGGCGAAGGCGGCCGAGACGGACTTGCAGGCGCAGTCTAGGGCGGCGCCGGGGGACAGAGAAGGGGTCTTGGCGGCGCCCCCGCCGTCCGCGCCGCGCCTCCTCCAGGCCGCCGAGGCCGCCACGAAGAGGGAGGGGAAGAGGACGGCCCCGGCCAGCACCTCCGCCAGCCCGGTCCAGGGGCCGGGCGGGGAATCGGTCAGCATGACCAGCACCAGGAGGGCACTCGGGCGCCGATCGATCCAAACCGTCTGGAGCGCTGACGACGGACGACCTCAACTCGCCCTTCTTGGAGGCTGGCCTTGGCCTGGACCTTTGGCCTTGTCAAGAATCGCCGGCGCCGCCGAACGTCGTCTCCACTTGGCGGTCAGCTTTTAGCCAATAGATTGAACAAAGTCATTTGATTTTGAGTCTTTGACAGTTCTGGGGCGGTCTGCACTCTGCAGTCTGCTCTGCAGTCTGCCTCGCCCCCGCAGAGGCCCCCGCCCCCGCCAG
>JAAUYB010138129.1_pt1 | contig 14785 bp, 15 predicted proteins | sample 7278071 | NCBI WGS metagenome assembly JAAUYB01 (sample SAMN14350121, study PRJNA611818) | marine sediment metagenome | isolation source: surface marine sediment (1.8m) | place: French Polynesia: Moorea | collected 2018-08
CACAATATAACTCTTGAATTTCTGTAGTTAACTTTTGTATAGCTTCAACTAATTCCGTAACAGTGCGAGGGGGAAAGAGGGTTGTCTGTATATTTGTCATACCCAAAAGTCAGTAGTTTACTGGATTCCTAAGAGTTTAGTCTGTGATTATGATAGAAGAGTAAGTATTTTCCCGACAATCTAGACTACTATAATATATGTTTGACTCTATTTCCGACCATAAAGAACTTAGTCAATCTCTCAATCAAGTCATAGCTTCCTATTTTAATGAATTTCACCGCGAAAAGTGTTACTTGGGCTTACAGTTTCGTCAAGGAAAACGAGACATGATCCAAATTAACGTACCTGCGGGAGATTTACACAAATTACTACAGGCAAAGCATTCTGACAATAATGATCCCGATTCGGGTAAAAATCGTCCCGAAGTTGAAGGCCATACAGACGAAGTTAAAGAGTATATCACTAAACGTCTTAAAAAAGATAAACCTTGGATTTTAGGCACTCTGACTGCTAATATTTCTCCTGAGAAAATCAAAGTAGTTAAGTTAGCGAGAGAACTTTGTTTAGTAGTTATTCCTAGAGGTGTCAAATTAGATATTACAGATGGACAACATAGAAAAAGAGCTATTGATGAACTTATAAATAGTTCTCAAGGTGAATTAATTGGAGATAATGATTTTCCCATTACTTTAGTGTTGGAAAAAGATTTTAAGCAATGTCAAATGGACTTTAGAGATATGGCACAAAGCAGAGCCTTAGATCAGTCTTTATTATTATCTTTTGGAGAATTTGAAGGATATATCGGTATTATGAAGACGGTACAAGAAAAAGTACCAATGTTTAAAGATAAAACAGAAACAATTAAAAAATCACCTTCAATCAAAAATAAACTGCTTTATACTAGAAATTATATTGCAAAAATGGTTAGTTGTGCTTTTGCCAATGATGCTAAAGCAGAATTAGAAAACTGGAACGTTGCAACATCATCTATCGCTTTAGTTACCGCTTTGAATAAATTTTTTACAGAATGTGAGCAAACCAAACATATTTTTGAAACAGAAGTCAAAAACTTAACTGTTGAAGAAGTAGGCAAATTCAAAGAAAATTGTATATTAGGGCGTAGTGTTGGGTTGGAAGTATTAGGGCGTTTACTTTATTTTACCTATGATCAAGAAAGTAATTATTTTGATAGCTCTAAAGTATCTCAATTAGCTCAATTAGATTGGTTATACAGTAGTCAAATTTGGCATGGTAATATTATTAGAATTGAGCTTAACCCTAAAGATCCAACAAAAGCTTATAAAATTTCTGCAACTATGGGAAGTGTGAAAAGTGCTGTTGATAAAGTCAAAATACATTTAGGTTGGATGTCACCGCCTCCTAATCAATTTCAATTGTATTAATAAGGCAGTTGGTGGGCAAAATAGAAACTTATATCAGATAATGACCAGGTAAAAAATTTTGCCCACCCTACACAATTTCTGAAATATCTAAACTTTGTAACTTCTCTTTCCAAGTTGTAGGATAATCAACCAATAATAATCTGCCAAACTTGCCCAACCATAACAATAAATCATCTAACTTTTGATCATCTTTATTGGCATCTAAATGATAACTAACTTCTTGCCAATAAGACAAAACAAACTCAAATCTTTCCCCATCATCTTCTACAGAAACATCCTTTAATAACTCAACTGTTGCTTGATACAATTGATATAACGTCAATAAGTTATCCGAATTTTTCGGTATTCTATCCCCTTCCAAATAAGTATAATGATTAAAAAAACTGACCTCTTTAACCACTCTTTTAACTATCAAAGCGATCGCATCTCGGTTATCATAAAGAATAGCTAAACTAACCGGTAACTTAACCCCCCAACGGTTAAGATCAATAAACACCTGTTGACACTGTTCTAACCCGGTATAAATATACAAAATAACGGGGATAGTTTCATATTTTAACTGTGGGTTAACTTGTAAGGCCATTTCCAACGCAACGCGACGGTGTAACCCGTCATGTATCTTCAAACTCCCCTCCATAGGAATACGTAAACGGCCCAGTTTCCGCGTTTCGGCCACCTCTCCCACTGCTTCAAAGGTCGTATCCGCGTCAATACTGGCAGTAATGGCAGAAAAAACATAATCTTGAGGATTTTCTAAAATATATTGACAAATTTTCCGCAATCTGCCCTTATTTAACCGTCGCTGACTCCGTTTAAACGGTGTTACCCCCTCATTCGGTAAGGGAAACAACTTGGGAAGAATACCCAAGGGACACATAGAAACATAATACTCCCGTTCTCCTTGAATACCCCGAATGACCGGTAAGACATACTCAAACCCCATCATTGCCTCCAACTCCAATTTAAAACAAGGCTATTATAATCTAAAATATTAATAATATTTTTAAAAACTTTATTATAGTTGTATAAAAGAAGATAAGAATTTGAAAATAAAAAATGTATGATAATATAGCACTACGTATTATAGTTAAGATATCTCCAAGTTGTGAAACCTTGTTCCAGCTTACTTTTGCCTTTGCCCGAAGGGCGCGCCATTCTTGCTGGTTTACTATTAGAAGAAGAGGTTATCCAAACCATTTTGAGGTCAGAAATCATGAGAGAATCTGTCATTTATCAACGCATTGAATCTGAAGGAATTCGTAAAGGAAAAGCCGAAGGAAAGGCCGAAGGAAGACAAGAAGAAGGTATTTCTTTAATCCTTCGTCTTCTCAAGCGTCTTTTTGGCACAATTCCTACTGAAATAGAAGAAAACATCCACAAGTTACCCATCGAAAAACTAGAAGAGTTAGGAGAAGCTTTACTGGATTTTCAGTCGGAACAAGACTTAATTAATTGGTTTGAAAATTAAGGTAAAAACCTGTAGGGTGGGCGTTGCCCACCCTACGGAATATAACATAGTAAAATAATTAACATGGATCAAGACATTACCAGCCAACTCTTACAACAAGAAAGCGAAGAAAAACAAGCACTTGCTTTACTTTTAGAACGATATTTGTCTCGTGAAGATCAACTTTTTGTACAAAAAACTCAGATGGGAAATACTCAAAGTTATTTAGGATCAGTGTCTTTAGAATGGTTAGCTAGTCGGGTACATTTTGCCCTGCAATTACCTTTGTTTCGCCGTAAATATGATCCAAAAACCAACAATATTGTCCGTGATTCTGAAACCATAGAAGAACTACAACAACGTCCCTTAGATTGGTCAAGACAAGCACATTTAGCCCAATATTTAGCCGTTTTAAATAATCATAAATTTCCCCCCATTTTAGTCGTCATTAGTCAAGATTGGGTTAATGATTCTACTGCATCAGAATGGGACAGTAATGGTCAGTCAAAGGTCAGTGTAGATGCTTTTACCGCTTTCGATAAGAATGATAGCATTGGTTTGTTAAATATCGGAGAAAATTATTCAATTTTTGCCCTTGATGGACAACATCGACTAATGGGAATACAAGGATTAATGGAGTTATTAAAAACAGGAAAATTAGAGGTTTATAATAAGGATAAAAAAGCCACAGGAAATCCCATTACTCTCGATGAATTAATCGAAGAATATGATCTAGATCCCCTTAAATTACAAAGTTTAGCAAAAGAAAAGATCGGCATTGAAATCATCCCCGCAGTCATCAAAGGAGAAACCTACGAAGAAGCAAGAAGACGGGTAAGATCCGTATTTGTTCATGTTAACCGCATGGCCATTTCTTTAAGTAAAGGACAGTTAGTTTTATTGAACGAAGATGATGGCTTTGCCATTGTTTCTAGACGACTGGCTATTACTCATCCTTTACTAAAAGATAGAGACGAAAAAGACTGGAATCCTCGGGTTAATTGGGATAGTGCCACTATTGCCAATAAATCCACAGTTTTAACCACATTACAAGCCTTACAAGACATGACAGAAGGGTATTTAGGTAATAAATTTTCCCACTGGAAAAGTAAGAATAAAAAGAACTTAATTTCTTTACGTCCCCATGATCAAGAAATTGAAGAAGGACTACAATTATTATCCGAACTATTCGATGGATTAGCTAATTTACCCAGTTATCGTCAGTTAGAACAAGGGGTAAAAACCTATGAATTGAGACGATTTAACCATGAAAAAGGAGGAGGAGAAGGAAATTTTTTATTTCGTCCTGTCGGACAAATTGCTTTAGCCCAAGGGTTGGGATTTTTAGTATTTACTAAAAAAATTGACCTCAAAAGTATTATAAAAAAACTGATTTACTTTGATGAAATTGGCGGTTTCAGTTATATGGATACATCCCAATCTATTTGGTACGGTGTGTTATATGATCCCATGAAAAAACGTATACAAGTCTCAGGTAAAAAATTAGCCAGTCGTTTATTAATTTACTTATTAGGTGGAGTGAATGATGACTTAGAAAAAGCAGAAATACGGAGGGCGTTAGCCGAAGCAAGAACCATTAAAGATGCTGCAACCAATGAAGAAAAAACTATTGATTTTCAAGGTAATTTTGTCAACCCGAAAAAGGTAGGCTTACCTAACATTTTATTTGATAATTGATGGTCATTGTGGCATGATAATTAATAAAGAGATAATAAGATTGCTTTAATATGAATTCAGAGACTATCTTTCAACTTCTACAACAATCTTTTCGGGTGGGAGTGGGTTTGACTGCTTCTATTTTAGAAACCCTCCAAGATCCCCAAAAACGTCATCAAATCTTATCTGAATTACAACAGGAGATCGCCCAAAAAACGGAGGAATGGGCAAAAAAAGGGGAAATCACCGAAAAAGAAGCCCGTGAATTTGTGGATCAATGGTTAAAAACCCCATCATCCTCAACCACTTCCCCAGTATCTCCTTCCTCCTCTAGTAAAACGAAAGCCGATGTGGGTCAAGAAATTCAACAACTTACCGAAAAAATTATCACCCTCAGAGAAGAACTTGAGGATCTCAGAGACAAAAAAAAGTCTTAAGCTTCTAAAAATAAGCGGTTAAGACCATTAGGGTTAATTATTGATCATTTCCGAACTCCGACCCCAGTTTATCCCTTAGTCGTTGGACCAAGTTTCGCAACTAATGAGATCACTAATGCGATCGCGTAATAAATACTCAAATTTTTCCAGTTCGTGTTCAACCCAGATCCATTCCCTCGCTGGGATATAATCGCAGAGACTAGATATCGGTTGTTGACGACTGATCAAACCTCGGTCGACCAGATGACGGGCTTCTTGTTGTATAAAATCGAGAGAATAATGGGAAAAAGTAAGAGGAGATTGTGTGGAAAGATTCATAGTCGAATACCAAACCAGTGAAGTCAAGACCCTGACCTTTAAAATGATCGAACTTACAGAGGAAAGCTGCAAATTCTTTTTGTATTAGTCATTACATTCTCGCCCCAATTGTGTCAGGAAGTGCAGAAATTTCCGTTTTCTTTTATATTTACCCCCTTAAACATAATTTAAGCCCTAATCTGGGGATCAGGACTTCAGGGATGTATTCAAAAAGGTTGACTGGTAACAAGATATAGTTTGGTTACTTATGGGACAATGGAACTTGTCAAAATAGTGAAAATTGTTGTACGATAGGGAGTTAATCATTCTCCCAACATTCGTGGGCCATGAGATCCCCAATCTGATCCCGCAATAAATATTCACATCTTTCTAGTTCAATTTCAACACAAACCCACTCACGAGGCGGAATAAACTCACAGAGAACATACAAGGGTTGCTGACGACTGACAACACCAGTATCCACTAGATGACGAACCTCATCTTTGATCATGTTAATGGTGTAAGTGGTAGAAGGGGGAGCAGCAGAAGGCAAAGGCAGGGTAATCGGACTCATAGAAAATCACCAAGTAGATTAAGAAGGCTTACTGTTCACTATAATCTAATTCTCGCCAATAATAAAGTCATTTTCTGCTGTAACAAAGAATACATTTTGGGTTTTCCTTTCTCAAGCCCCGTCATATCAAGGTTAACAAGATGTTAAAAAATGTTACAGGTTTCCTATTCTGGTTTCCTATTCTTTTTTCCCAGAGTAGATAATCATCACAGAAAAATAGGAAAGGGTGAGATGAGGATGATGATGTAGATTTTGATAGATTCTTTCTTCTGGTTGTGTGGCCCGTTCCACAATAAAAGCGTGGTTCAACAAATTTAAGCGATTTAACGTCTGCCAAACTTGAGAATAGACAGAACTGACTTTTAACAAGACAATAACATCAGCCCAACTCAAAACCTGATCTAACTCATCAACATTATATAAAGCAGGGAGGATGGCTAGATTTTGGGAACGAAAGGTTAAAGGAAGTCCTAACATCGAAGCAGCGGCCATGGGGGAAGAAACCCCAGGAATGGTTTGGATAGTAACGTGAGGGTGATTTTCTCTGAGGGTTTGGGCCAGATAGGTAAAGGTACTATAAAAACTTACATCCCCTTCACAAGCAAACGCCACATCCATTCCTTGGTCAAGATAGGGCCATACCGTTGCTGCTGCTTCTTTCCAAGCTTGTTGTAACTGTCCCTCATCTTGAAGGTAGGGAAAATAAAGCGGTAATTTTTGTTGCTGTGGGGTAATCCAACGGGCAATAATTTTCTCGGCTAAACCTGGCTTCTGGTTAACCCCTAATGGAAAGGCAATGATGGGGACTTCTTGTAACAACCGTTGTCCTTTGACTGTAATTAATTCTGGATCACCGGTCCCCACACTTACCCCGTATAACGTTCCCACCTTTTCTCTGAGCAAAATTGACCTAACTCCCAATTTAACAGCCATTATTGTTCCATCTTTGCTTATTTTTACATAAAAAATTAAGATTCACAAAGAAGGATTAAGAATTTTAGCAAATATTACGTTAATCTTTACATAAAGAGTGGTCTGGTTGAGGACAGAAAGCTCATGAGTTGTGTTAGCCTATAATTAGATTTTGTCAACAAAAATGAGTTAAAGGAAAATAGCTCAAAACATCTAGATTCAGCCAGTATTTAGTCATTAATTTCCATTGTGTCTTATTTAACCATTGAGTTTTATAATTGATGCCCTGTTGCCTGTTATAAACCTTGGGGATATTTAATAATAGGTAGTAACCGAGAACGTCTATGAATTATAGTCAAGAAAATAGAAGAAAAAAAGCATCTGAAAAAAGAGATAGTTATGATCAGTTAATTTTGAATCATTTAACTGACTTAATTAGTTTCCACACAGTAGAAGGCATTTATCTCTACATTTCTCCTGCCTGTCGATGTTTATTGGGGTATGAGGATAAAATCTTTCTGGGACAATCAGCAGAACTATTATGTCATGCTGAAGATTGTGATCTCATTAGACAATTTTACGAACAAATTAAACAGAAATGGAATGCCAATCCCATTACTTATCGAATGCGTCATCATGGGGGACATTATATTTGGTTAGAAACCTCAGCCAAAGTCATTCCTAACGAAAAAACAGGAGAACTGGAACAAATTCTTTGTATTTCCCGTGAAGTCACCCAACAAAAGAAAAATCAAGAAAAGATTAAAAACTATCAACAACCCCACGCTTTTATTTTAGATAATTTACCTGATTTAGTGACAACCCATAGTCCCAAAGGAATTTATCAATATGTTTCTCAAGTTTCTTATCCGTTATTAGGATATTATCCTCAGACGTTAATCGGTCGATCTATACCCTCATTTTGTCATCCTCAAGATCAGTCATTAATTCAACAATTTTATCAAGAATTACAAGAAAAGAAATCCCTCGCTTCAGTGACGTATCGCATGGCCCATAAAAATGGTCATTACCTATGGATTGAAACCATAGGTAAAGCAATAATTCACCCAGAAACAGGGGACATTAAAGAAATCTTTTGTGTGTCTCGAGATATTAGTAAAAGAAAGCAGATAGAAGAAGCTTTGATTCAAGCAGAAAGACAGTATTACAAAATTTTTGAAAAGAGTAATCAAGGAATTTTTAAACTGAGTCCCGACGGTTATTTTGTAGACGTTAATCCTGCTTTAGCACAACTGTATGGGTATGATAGTCCGCAAGATTTGCTAACGACCATTCATGATCTAGCCAATCAACTCTATGTTACCCCACAAGATCATGATACCCTTTTAAAGATATTGCAGGGTGATGGAGAAATTATCAATTTTCAATCACAAATTTATTGTAAAAATCGGGAAATTATTGATGTTGAAAAAACGATTTGGTCGGTTTATGACCAGTATGACCAAATTATTTATTATCAAGGCACTGTTGAAGAAACAAGGAAAAACATAGATAACAAAGAGAAATTACTAGGAAGTAACTTAAGAGATCCGATTACCAATTTACCTAATGGTCAATGGTTTTACCAATATTTAGAAACAACATTATTAGAATCAAGAGAATCTTCTGAGTATTCTTTGGCAATTTTGTTGATTCATCTAGATAATTTTCAATTATTAAATGAGAGTTTAAATACCAGCCAAGATAGAGAATTGCTGACTCAAATAACGAGACGATTACAAACTAAATTAAGAGGAGAAGATACCCTAGCAAAACTAGGAGAAGATGAATTAATTCTCCTAGTTAGAAATCAATCAGTACGAGAAATTATCTTAATTGCTAAACGAATTTTAAATATTATTCAGTTCCCCTTTGAAGTGAGCAATAATCAAGTATTTGTCAGGGTTCATATTGGCATCAACTTGAATAAAACCAAGTATAATAAAGCAGAAATTATGGTTCGGGATGCTCAGTTAGCCATGTATCAGGCCAAAACAGAAGGAAAAGAAAATTATGCCGTCTTTAATCCACAAATAAAAGCCGATGCTCTAACCCGTATTCAATTAGAAACCGATCTAAGACAAGCTATAAAAAACAACCAACTCTCCTTATATTACCAGCCCATTGTTGAATTAAATACTGGTCATTTAAGCGGATTTGAAGCCCTATTAAGATGGCAACATCCCATTAAAGGAAAAATTTCCCCTGTAGAATTTATTCCCGTTGCTGAAGAAAGTGGACTGATTAATTCTCTTGGTTGGTGGGTACTAGAACAAGCTTGCCGTCAATTACAAACATGGCAAAATTTAAACACAAAAGCGGGTAACTTAGTGATCAATGTTAACGTCTCGGCACAACAATTAAAACAAGAGAAATGGGATGAAAGATTGAATCAATTATTAGAAAACACTGGGATTCTGGGAACACAGTTAAAACTAGAAATTACCGAAAGTTCTTTATTAGAAACCGTTCAAGAGGAAACCCGAAGAGTCAGACAGTTAAAAAACCTAGGATTAGGCTTATGTATTGATGACTTTGGCACCGGTTATTCTTCTTTGAGTCGGTTACACGAATTTCCCATTGATACCTTAAAAATTGACCGTTCTTTTATCAATAAATTAGGCATTTCTGATAAAGCAATTGTTCCCATGATTATTAATTTAGCCCACACTTTAGGGATGAATGTCGTCGCAGAAGGGATTGAAACCCGAGAACAATTTAATCAATTACAAGGCTTAAACTGTGAATTAGGACAAGGTTATTTCTTTGCTAAACCCATGACTAATAAGCAAGCAACCCATTGGGTAATGCAAGAAATCAGAAACCGTCACGAGTGCGGAGTTAATCAACCCTAAAAAAATTTTGAATCATACTTTTGATAGATGTGTCCTACTCAAAAAACCCTGAACGCCCGCCAACTCACCTTAGAAATTTTACGACAAATTGATCGAAAAAAAAGTTATACCGATCTCGCTTTAAATAAAGGGTTAAATCGAAGCAATCTTAATCCTAGCGATCGCAGTTTATGCACCGAATTAGTCTACGGTATTATTCGCCATCAACGGACCCTAGATAGCCTCATCGATCAACTGGGAAAAAAAAAGGCACAACAACAACCCCCAGACTTACGACGTATCCTTCAGATTGGACTCTATCAACTCCGATACCTCGACAATATTCCCCCTTCTGCTGCCGTTAATACCAGCGTGGAATTAGCCAAAGAAAATAAATTACAACGGCTGTCAGGGGTCGTTAACGGCATTTTGCGGCAATATCTTCGCAGTGTTCAAGCCAACCAGGACCCCTTGATTTTACCCAAGGACCCCATCAAAAAACTAGCCATTCACTATAGTTTTCCCGACTGGATGATCGAAACTTGGGTGAAACAATGGGGAGAAGATCCCACCGAACAACTCTGTCATTGGTTTAATCAAACCCCTACCCTTGACATTCGCCTTAACCCCTTAAAAACCATTCGAGAAACCCTGACAACCCAACTGACTGAAGCAGGGGTTAACGTAACCCCCATCCCCCCTTTTCCTTGTGCCTTAAGATTACAAGGTAAGATAGGAGCGATCGCAACTTTACCAGGGTTTACAGACGGTCATTGGACCGTACAAGACAGCAGCGCACAACTGGTGAGTTACTTACTCGATCCCCAACCTGGAGAAACTATCATCGATGCTTGCGCGGCCCCAGGGGGAAAAACCACCCATATTGCTGAGTTGATGGGGGATCAAGGCACTATTTTTGCTTGCGATCGCACTCCCTCCCGTCTCAAAAAAGTGCAAGAAAACCTTCAGCGACTACAATTAAACAGTATTACCCTAATTGAAGGAGATAGTCGTCATTTAAGACAATTTATCAACAAAGCAGACCGGGTTTTAGTGGATGTTCCTTGCTCCGGTTTAGGGACTTTACACCGACATCCAGACATTCGTTGGCGACAGACCCCAGAAAACATTCAAGACTTATCCCTTCTACAGCTAGAAATTTTAACCCAAGCAGCCCAATGGGTCAAACCCCAAGGAACCCTTGTCTATGCTACCTGTACCCTTAACCCCAGGGAAAACCAAGAGATTATCGAAACCTTTTTAAGTCGTCATTCCCATTGGTACAGAGAAAACCCTTCCTCTAATTGGCTTTTTTCTTCCTTGGTGACATCATCAGAGTGGATAGAAATACTTCCCCATGAGCAGAATAGTGACGGTTTTTTTATGGTGAAGTTGAAGAAAGGGTAATAGAATACCGATTTATCTCAAACTTAATCCATCATAAAGACAGAAAAAAATACCTTGGTGATCAATAATGAATGCTCACAATAAAAATAAACAACTACTAAAAATTCTCATTGGTGCAGCTTGGATCGATGGCATTATTCAAGTAGAAGAAAGGGAGTATTTAAAACGAATGGCCGAACGCCATGGCTTATCGGAAGAGAGTGATCTGAAAGATTTGTTATCGGAATTAAAACCGGTTCAGCCTAATCAATGTTATCAATGGTTAGAAGAATACTTAGGAGATAATCCTAGCACCAATGACTACCAAGAATTATTAGAAACCTTAAGTGCTTTAATTTATAGCGATGGAGATGTCCAAATGCAAGAAGCACAACTTTTGACTAAATTACAATTACTTGATCCGGCTCAAGACTCTCCTAAATCAGCCTTGGATAAAATTCTCAAAACTATCCAAAAACTCTATAAAAAAGCAGTTGATCAAAAGATTTAACTCTGAAAAAATGAACAAAATTAAAACAGCAATAATTGAGTCACTTAACTCGATTAAACTCTCGATATTTTTTAAGCTGATAGCTAAATAAGTAGTCAAACATAAGTAAAGCTCACTGTATAAACGTATGTAAATATAGAGCTATAATCCTGCTCCTGACTCTTGTCAAATGTCAAAAGAATCTATGGAGACTGGACAAATAATCAATCATATATAGCACTACGCATTTTGGTGTTTGACATTGACAAACGCTGAAACCCCTTTCTCACCTAATGATTGCCTTTTGCCTTTTGCATGAGTGCCTTTCGCGTAGCGGTATAGCTGTAAAAATAAACTCAATACTGATATTTAGGAATGATAACATGGAAAAAATAAGACGAGCAAATCTAGAAGATTTAAGGGACATTGTGGAGATTTATAATGATAGTATTCCCAGTCGTATTGCCACAGGAGATTTACAAACAATAACAGTAGATAGCCGTTTAAAATGGTTCCAAGACAGAGATCATCAACATTATCCCATTTGGGTGATAGAAAATAATAATCAAGTCATCGGTTGGGTGAGTTTACAACATTTTTATGGTCGTCCAGCTTATAAAAGTACCGCAGAAATTAGTTTATATATTGGGGAAAAATCCCGAGGTCAAGGTATTGGTAAAAAACTCTTAGAATACGTGATAGCAGAAAGTCCAAAATTAGGATTAACCAATCTACTCGGCTTTATTTTTGCCCATAACCAACCCAGCTTGAATTTATTCAAAAAATATAACTTTCAACAATGGGGATACTTGCCAAAAGTAGCTAAATTGGATAACATCGAAAGAGATTTGATTATTATGGGATTACATTTAGACTATAAAAAATAACAGATAACCTAAGATAACGTATGACACAATCACCCATTACCGAACCCCAACTATTAAACCCAGAAGAACTAGAAAAAGAAGAAGAATCCGATTATTTTGACTACTTTTTTGATGAACCGGGTAGCGAACCCGGAAAGTTAAATATAGAACCGGATGCCAAACCTTCCCGTATCGTTTTAATTGACTATGATCAAACCCATGCTATTCGCAAAGTAGATGTTACCCCCAAAGCATTAACCCCCTATTTAGGGACCAATACCATTTCCTGGATGGACGTTCAAGGGTTAGGAAGTGAACGGGTTCTTAAACAAATCGGGGACATTTTTAAACTTCATCCCTTATTATTAGAAGATGTGGTTAACGTTCCCCAACGACCCAAACTAGAAGATTATAACGAACAATTAGTCTTAATTGTGCAAATGGTTCGCCCCAACGCCAACGAAGTCGGATTTGAAAGCGAACAAGTGAGTTTTGTGTTAGGTAGTAAATATTTACTAACCTTTCAAGAAGAAGAAATCGAAGATTGTTTTGATATTGTTAGAGAAAGAATACGGGCCAATCAGGGAAAAGTGAGACAACAAGAGGCCGACTATTTAATGTATTTATTGTTAGACTCAATTATTGATGGTTATTTTCCCGTCTTAGAAGATTATGGCGATCGCATCGAAGATATAGAAGATGAACTGGCTATGTCCCCTCATACCAGTCAATTAAAAGAAATTTATGTGATTCGACGGGAATTATTAGCCTTACGTCGGGCTATTTGGCCCTTAAGAAATGTGACCAATATGTTAGTAAGAGGAGAGAGTTCCTTAATTAGTTCCGAAGCACAAATTTATTTTCGAGACTGTTACGATCACGTCATTCAAATCTTAGATATTGTGGAAACCTATCGAGAATTAGCCTCTTCCTTGATGGATGCTTATTTATCTTCCATGAGCAATAAAATGAACGAGGTAATGCAAGTATTAACCGTTGTCTCCACTATTTTTATTCCCCTTACCTTTATTGCCGGGGTTTATGGCATGAACTTTGAACATATGCCTGAACTTCATACCCGTTGGGGTTATTTTATCTGTTTAGGGTTGATGGGAGCGATCGCAGGGGGATTAATTTTCTTTTTCTGGCGCAGAGGTTGGTTTGAACCTTTTGCTCGGCCTAATATTCCCCTGTCTAAAAAAGACTAGATACGTCCAACTCTTTTCTTTTAATTATTCTAACAAATTAAAAGCTATTTATTAATGCTTGTTTAAAGGTTTTTACATCTTTAAAATGCAGTTCAGGATTATCTTGTAAAGCGAGATCAATCACATTGGCTAAACTATCAGGAAGAGTGACGTTTCTTTGATGAATAGAAATAGGAGCATCTTGCAAAATAGCTAAAAAAGGATCTTTATTATTTAAGTCTCGGCAATAGCATCCTGTCAAGAAATAGGGGTAAGCAAACGGGCTTTAGAATATATATTTAAAGATTTTTATCAAACGACTCCGAAAGCTTATTTAAAACAACTGCGTCTTAATTATTTGCGTCAATCTATGCTTAAAAATCCTCAAATGAACATTAATGATCTCGCTGAAGATTTAGGATTTTTGCATCGGGGACAGTTAGCAAGAGATTATCAAAAACTTTTTGGAGAATTACCCCGCGAAACTAAAGGTAATATGAAATCCGTAATAGAATGAGAAAAGAGTTGGCGCGAGAGTTGCGGGTGGGTCAATGGAACCCATTCGAGGAAAGTCCGGACTCCCGAAAGACCAGACTTGCTGGATAACGCCCAGTGCGCGTGAGCGTGAGGATAGTGCCACAGAAAAATACCGCCTCTAAGATTAGGGGTAAGGGTGCAAAGGTGTTTCGGTAAGAGCGCACCAGCAGTATCGTGAGGTACTGGCTCGGTAAACCCCGGTTGGGAGCAAGGCCGGAGGAACTATGGTTGGTCTTTTACCAGTTCCGCTAAGTAAGCGCCGCTAGAGGTGTTTGGTAACAAACATCCCAGATAGATAACTGCCCTCGTCAGAGTACAGAATCCGGCTTATGTCTTACTCTCTCTTTTTACTGCATCTTCACTCCTGAATCCTCTAAAGGGATTTCCAGATAAAAAATATACCATCGTTGAGACAGCAGGGGAGTAGGGAGAGGAATAGTGATTTTGGTAAAGGAAATTGGTTTAATTTATTTCTTGGCAGTACCTAAATTAGTAATAATTTCCTAATCTATAAAAAATTGCTAAAGTTGCGTCTATTTTTATTTATCTGGGAATAATATTAAATATTTAACTAACTAAAATATGAAGGGTGAAACCCCTCACTCAAGATATTAATATGCCGTGATATTATAGATTTATTTTAGGAATTACATAATTAGTGTAATCATAATAACTTGAAATGTAAGTGTTCAGCTAATACCTAACGTTAAGCTAACACTAACAGCTGTTAGCATCAGG
>JAAUYB010150426.1_pt1 | contig 14782 bp, 13 predicted proteins | sample 7278071 | NCBI WGS metagenome assembly JAAUYB01 (sample SAMN14350121, study PRJNA611818) | marine sediment metagenome | isolation source: surface marine sediment (1.8m) | place: French Polynesia: Moorea | collected 2018-08
GGACTATGAACTGGTGATCATGTACACCAGTACCCCCACTTTGCCCAATGATGTTAAATGCGCTGAAGCTATCAAAGCACAAAACCCTAACACCCAGGTGGGGTTATTGGGAGCCCATGCGGCAGTATTACCCACAGAAACCCTAGAAGAAAATCCCATTTTAGATTTTGTTTGTCGCAATGAATTTGATTATACTTGCAAAGAATTAGCGGAAGGTAAGCCCTACGAAGACATAAAAGGACTGAGTTACCGCGATCGCTTTGGTAATATCAAACATACGGAAGAACGGGAATTAATCCATGATTGGGATTCCATGCCTAGTGTTTTTCCAGTGTATCAAGAACACCTCAATTTCCGTAACTATTTTATCGGTTATCTTCTCCATCCTTATGTCTCTTTATACACGGGAAGGGGTTGTCCGGCTAAATGTACTTTCTGTCTCTGGCCCCAAACTATTGGTGGACATCAATACCGTGCCAAAAGTCCCGCAGCAGTAGGGGAAGAAATGGCTTTAGCTAAGTCTATTTGGGGTGATTCTGTCAGAGAATATTTCTTTGATGATGATACTTTCACCATCGATAAAAAGAGAGTCATAGCGATTAGTGAACACCTGAAAAAACTTAACTTAACTTGGAGTTGTAACGCCCGTGCTAACCTGGATTATGAAACCTTAAAAACTTTGCGTGATAATGGCTTAAGATTGTTATTAGTTGGCTTTGAATCAGGCAATCAAACTGTACTCGATGGGGTGAAAAAGGGCATTAAATTAGAAGTCGCCCGTAAGTTTATGAAGAACTGCACCAAACTAGGAATTAAGGTGCATGGGGCATTTATTATTGGCTTACCCAATGAAACCAAAGAAACTATTGAAGATACCATTCGTTTTGCTTGTGAGGTGAGTCCCCATACCATTCAAGTGTCTATTGCTTCTCCTTATCCTGGCACAGAATTATATCAACAGGCGCAAGAAAATGGCTGGTTTACTAATGGAAATTTAGTGGCTAGTTCGGGTATTCAACTGTCTACTTTACAATACCCTAATCTCTCTGCATCTGAAATTGAAGATGCTGTTGAACAGATGTATCGTCGTTTCTATTTCCGTCGTCGTACTATCATTCCTATCGTTAAAGAAATGTTGGTTGATCCCCAAATGTTAGTACGTCGTTTACGGGAAGGACGTGAGTTTATGGCCTATCTAAAAGAACGTCATACCCGTAGTTTAATTAATGCTTAATTTGCCTTCAATAACTGTGCAAATTTGATGATAAAAGGCGTGAGCGATCGCGTCTTTTTCCTTTAGATTAATATATTTAGCAATCAGGAATGATTCATGAGATATGTTTTTTTTTGTATGTTCCCTGTTCCCTGTTAAGAACTTCCCTGTTCCCTTGTACTAAGACTTAATTCTCACAACTGACGACTGATTGCTATTGATGATAAGTTGAGTATTATGAACCTTCTCAAAAAGTCTGGGCGCACTCAAAACTTCAATTCCAGATTTGACCACTAACAGTAGGCGAGTTCCCCCAGACTTTTTGAGAAGATTCATTTAATCATTCATCTGTTGTAAATAATCTTCATACCCCATTTTTTCTAGTTTTTCCTGTTTATCTAACACCATTTGTGTTAATTCTTGGCGATACTTTTGGACTTTGCTGAGTAACTTGGCATCATGGGAAGCTAATATTTGAATGGCTAATAAACCCGCATTTTGTGCGTTACCAATGGCTACAGTAGCCACCGGAATGCCCCCAGGCATCTGGACAATAGAATAAAGAGAGTCTACCCCCTGTAAGTGACGAGTCGCCACAGGAACCCCAATGACTGGTAAAGGGGTCATAGAAGCAACCATCCCCGGAAGATGGGCCGCCCCCCCTGCCCCGGCAATAATGACCTTTAAACCTCGTTCATGGGCTGTTTGGGCATATTCGACCATTTTTTCAGGAGTACGATGGGCCGAAACAATGGACACTTCCCATCCCACCTCGAACTCTTGACATACGACGATCGCTTTCTCCATGGTGGGCAAGTCTGAATCACTGCCCATGATAATGCCAATTACGGGAGATGATAAAGTCATTCGATTAAAAAAGTAGATAGTGGTGTTATTTTATGGTATTCTAATAATAGAAATTATTTAATAATGGAAGTGTGAGCTTTTGAGTATAAGAGTCAATATTCCCATGATGATAAATATTTTCTCATAATTGTGGTCGCGTGTCAAGAATAATAACCCTAATTTTGAGTCAAAAATGTTAAAAAATATTACGATTATTAATGCTAAATTACCGGGATATCAAGAGCAACAAAAAATCTTGATTAATGGGCAAGGAATGATCGAAGATATCCAATCAATGGGGTCAAAGATTTCTACTCAGAAAAGTGAAGAATTATATGATGTAAAAGGGGACTGGATATCCTTAGGAGGAGTTGATTTACAGATTAATGGTGGGTTAGGATTAGCCTTTACAGATATTCAAGAAAAACACCTACCTAAATTACATAAAATCTGTGATTTTTTGTGGCAAGAAGGTATTGATGCTTTTTTACCGACCCTAGTAACAACATCAGTAGAAAATATACAGCGATCGCTCTCAATAATTGAGGGATTTATGAGTATTCAAAAAGAAGAAGAAAAAGAAAAAGCTAAGATTTTAGGAGTGCATTTAGAAGGACCATTTTTAAACCAGGAAAAAAAAGGCGCACATCCCGCACAATATCTATTAACGCCATCTGTTGAGGCTATAAAATGGATGTTGGAGGGCTATGAAAATATTGTCAAAATTATTACTTTAGCCCCTGAATTAGATATAAGTGAAGAAGTTATTCCCTATCTATCTTGCCGGGGAATTGTTATTAGTTTAGGTCATTCTCAAGCCAATGCTAAACAAGCAAAAAAAGCCTTTAAAATGGGAGCATCAATGGTCACTCATGCCTATAATGCGATGCCACCTTTACATCATCGTCAACCAGGATTATTAGGAGAAGCGATGATTAATCCTCATGTTTATTGTGGCTTAATTGCTGATGGGAATCATGTCTGTCCTACCATGATGGAACTATTATTAAGAGGGAGTCTTTATGAAAGAGGTGTTTTCTTAGTTAGTGATGCTTTAGCCCCCATTGGGTTAGGGGATGGAGTTTATCCTTGGGATGAACGACAAATTGAAGTCAAAAAGGGAACAGCCAGACTGGCCAATGGAACCTTAGCAGGGACAACATTGCCCTTACTTGTGGGAGTGAAAAACTTAGTTGAATGGCAATTATGTCCTCCAGGAATTGCTATTGCCTTAGCCACAGAAACCCCTAGAAAAGCGATACATTCTTCGGGAATTTCTTCAGGACAACCAGCCCATTTATTACAATGGCATTGGCATAAAGAAAATAATCAACTGAGTTGGCAAAGAATTTCATTTTGAAACTCCCGGGGTTAAGCTCCTATAGTCTTTTCAGGAGAAATTTAACGCAAATTTTATTAATAAGCGATCTCCTTTCTCGGTTAGTTGTTTCTGTAAAAACTAGCAATTTTATTAGCTCTAACTAAGGTATATTCTCCGTATTTTCATGTAAGCATTAAAGTTTGTGTATTTTCCATATGTCAGCATTAAAATAGGTGTATTTTCTGTGATCATTATCATTGATATCAAGTAATAATTTATATAAGAGCCTGCAGAAATTGAATCTTTTGACCTTGACAAGTTTTTGAAGATTTTAGAGTAATAAAGATTTAAGACAGATAAATATTTAAGGCCTAATAAATTAGGAGTCGAAGTATGTTTTCACAAAACTTATGCTGTCTACCAATTGAACAAACTGAGCAAAATCATAAATTTCAAAATCCTATTTTACTCAAAACTGTTCAACATGAAGTATTAGTTATTTGGAGCTTTATTAAGCGAGATATTCCCGTAATTTTATCTCCTATTATCTTCACAGCCGCCGCCTGGGACCCCGAAACCTCTTCTATTCCTGAGTTATTGCTCTTTTTAGGACGTGCCGTAATTCTGTTTGGATTGTTTCTTTTGTTGTTTTGTATATCAAATCAACTGGTTGGTATTGAAGAAGATAAAATCAATAAACCAGATCGTCCCTTAGTAACAGGAATGATATCACCTAAACAGGCATGGATTCGTTGGATTATCGGAATGGTGTTGCTTTCTTGTCTTGGATGGTGGTGTGCTGTTCTACAGTGGGTAAGCGTTTTGCAAGTTTCTATTGTTTTCTATGACTTTGGAGGTTGGGGAAAACATTGGCTCGGTAGAACTATACTTCTTGTAATTATTGCATATAGCTCACTTGTAACATCTTGGACAATGGTTATTGCTCCAGATAATATGGCTTGGCAATGGATTTTAATCTTATCTATTTCTTTTGGATTACTAATTAATATTCAAGAACTTCGTGATCTAGCTGGTGATGGGAGCGTTGGTCGTATAACTTTGCCAATTGTTATAGGAGAAATGCCTACAAGAATTATTCTTTGTATCGGCTTTGCTATTTTTCTAATTGTTGTCCATTTTGTCTTAATGATGCCTTCTGGAATGTCCCCAACTACACTTGTCTCGTATCTCGGACAAGTGATCATGTCTTGTCTTATTATGGGCAGACTGATACTATATCGCTCTCCTGATGCTGACGAAGTTAGCTATCAACTTACCAGCTATTTATACATTTTATTAATTGTTAGTGGAGTGACTATTCTTTAGGAAAAATATATTTAAGCAAATCTTTAAGTTTATTAACAAGGGGGTTAAAATTGAAATCACATCTTATCATCGGATTAGTCATGGGAAGCGTTTCTACATTAGTTATGACAACAATAGTAAAAACAGACTTTAAGTTTCCCTATTCTCCTTCTCAGAATCAAGCTATCGCCGTAGCTGCACCTACTATTAATTCAGTCGTTGCTTTAGGGCGTATTGAACCTGAGGGAGAACTTATTAATGTATCAGCCCCCACCTCCTTTGAAGGATCTAGACTAAGGGTCACTCAACTCCTAGTAAACCAAGGAGATAGAATTAAAAAAGGTCAAAAAATTGCTGTCCTTGACAACTTTGAGCGTCTGCAAACTGCTTTAAAACAAGCTCAAGAAAATGTCAAAGTTACCCAAGCAAAACTATTACAAATAAAAGCTGGAGCCTCTCAAGGAGAAATTGAAGCACAACGGGCAGTAATTAATCGAATCAAGGTAGAATCAATTGAAGCTGACGGTGTTTTTCAAGCGACTACTACTCGCCTACAAGCTCAATTAAACAATGCTCAAGCAGACTATCAACGTTATCAGCAATTGTACAAAGAAGGAGCCTTATCAGCCTCAGATTTAGATAGTCGTAAACTTGCGGTTGAGACTGCCCAAGCACAACTTGAGCAAGCGATCGCCAATCGGGTTGGCATGAATGATAAACTTGAAGAACAACGTCAAGAAGCGATCGCAACCCTTAACCGCATTCAAGAAGTTCGTCCTGTTGATATACAAGTTGCTCAAGCTGAAGTAGAAATGGCTTTATCTGCGGTTCATCAAGCCGAGGCTAACTTAAATTCTGCTATTGTTTATTCTCCCCAAGATGGTCAGGTTCTGGATATTTATACTCGGCCAGGAGAAGTGATTAGTGAACAGGGAATTATAGAAGTTGGTCAAACTGATCAGATGTTAGCCATTGCTGAAGTTTACGAAACCGATATCAGTCGAATTAAATTAGGAGACGAGGCAGTTATTGCCAGTCCTAGTTTCCCAGGAGAATTAAAAGGAACAGTTAGCCAGATTGATCTGAAAATAAATAAAAAAGACGTTCTCGATACTGACCCGATTGCTGATGAGGATGCTAGAATCGTAGAAGTTAAAATTGCCTTGAATGCCGAAGATAGTCAACGGGTATCAGGCCTAACCAACTTACGAATAAAGGTGGTAATTTCTAGCTCTTAATCTTGAACTGACTATTATTAACTGAATCAATGTTCTTTAAGACACCTTTAGCATGGGTACAATTAGTCCATGAGAAATCTCGGTTTTTGGCTGCCCTGGCAGGTATTGCTTTTGCAGACTTATTAATGTTCATGCAATTAGGTTTCCAGCTATCTATTTATTATAGTCAGTCAGAAATACACCGACGGATTAAGGGGGATATTGTTTTAATTAGTGCTAAGACTGTATCCTTACAGTCGATGAAAAGTTTTTCTTGGCGTCGTCTCTACCAAGCGAGTAGTATTGAGCAAGTCGCATCCGTTAAACCTTTATATCTTAGTACCATTCCTGATTGGAAAGATCCAGAAACCGGTCGCAGCAGAATTATGCTAGTGGTAGGGTTTGATCCAGAACAACCTGTTCTTGATCTACCGGAAATTAATCAATATTTAGAAGCTCTCAAAGCCCCTGATGTCTTTCTTTTTGACCATGTTTCACGGGGAGATTTTGTGGAAAAAGTTGCGGCAAAAATAGAAACAGAAAAATCAGTGATTACTGAAGCAGGAGGTCGCCAAATTAATTTAATTGGTTTATTCACCTTAGGAGCTATGCCTGTTGCTGATGGTAATTTAATCACCAGTGATTTGAATTTTGTTCGTCTATTTAGAGGTCGTAAACTAAGTGAGATTGATGTTGGGGTCATTAGCTTAAAACCAGGGGCAGATTCTGCACAAGTTATCAATCAATTAAAAACAATACTTCCCAAGGATGTAAGAGTTCTTAGCAAAGAAGATTATATAGAATTTGAAAAAAGTTACATTGTTAATAGTACAGATATCGGTCAGATTTTTAATATTGGTATCATTATGGGAGCAATTATTGGCTCAGTCATTGTCTACCAAGTTCTCTATTCCCAAATTAGTGAGAATTTGGCTGAGTATGCTACTCTCAAAGCCATGGGATATCATGACTCTTTTTTATTAGCTGTTATTGGTCGCCAAGCCCTATTTTTAGCAATTTTAGGTTATATTCCAGGATTTTGTCTTGCTTTAGTTTTTTATGATGTCACCAGTAATATTATTAAGGTGACAATCTTTATGACATTCCCTTCTGCTGTTTTGGTTTTTTGCCTTAGTGTCTTAATCTGTGGTGTTTCGGCTTTTATCTCAGCCCGTAAACTTAGATTAGCTGATCCAGCTGATATTTTTTCTTGACAAAAGATTGGAGAGTGAAGTACCCCAACTTGCTTCGCACTCTCTTGGGGAAACTCCCAACAACAACTCAACTCAAGGACGGTTTTCTTGCAAAAATGGGATGATCCCTATCCAAACAAATATAAGGTATAGATTTAACAACCTATACCTTATATTTGTTAATAATGCTATGATGACTTTGATATTTATTGATGATATGGCAATCCTAGATAAATTTTGAAAATAGGGATAGCTAGAATGAGCATCATAGCATTAAGCGTTTTTCTCAAACAACCTAGGATTGTCTTTCTTTTTTGCCTTTTCTCTTGCTAAATAATCCTGCAATTCCACAAGATACCAAAGTAGCAACTATAGTACCTGGTTCTGGTACTGATGCTGCATCAATCGTCTGCACACCATCAAGATTAGTTAAATCGGAGGCAGGGGGATCTGGTAACTCAGTTGGTGGTGGTCCATCAATAGCTACGAGGGTCTCAGGATCGGTGTTGGTGGCCCCATTAAACAAAGATGAGTCAATGGTGGTTATGTGGAAAGCATCACCGGGGGTAAACATAAATCCACCAAAGGAAACACTTGTATCAAATGTTCCGTTTTGTGGAGTGGAGCTTCTGATAAATGATGTTGCATAGAAAATAGCATCATCCTCATCATCAAAGACACCATTCTCGGTCAGGTCATAGAAAATGATCGGAATCCCTTCCATAGAATCGCCTTTACCATCTGTGACTGTTTCTACACCAAGGCCAATATCGATTAAATCATACTCAACACCATTAGCAAATTCTCCTGCTGGGTTTCCGTCTACAGCTGGAATCAGATTTGAAGGAATGTAAAAGTCTACAGATATGCCGTCGACACCAGTCAACGTCTGGTCATCAAAAAAGCCGAAGTCCACAAACCCGCCTTCACCGATATTAATATTGAAGACACCACCATTAGCAATATCACCAGGAACAAAATCAGTTGATCCAGGAGCGAAATCCACAGCATTGTTAACTAGCTGAATTGAATCAAAATAGTTTAGGTTTATACTTCCTGGACCTATTTGTACAGCTGTTGCCGCATTGGGGGTAGCTACAACCGCAAACCCTAATAATGGTGCTAACAACCCTAAAGTTTTCTTAATCATTGACGTTCCTTATCGATAGTTTCTAGTAGTTTGCAAAAGGTACTTATAAGCACCAAAAAGAGCTATTTTTAAATAGTCATAACAAGCAGTAACGACATAATAGTCGTTCGTTTTAGTTGTTCTTTCGGTTGCAAAAATATTACCTATTTTCAGAGTATAACCAGTTCAATAAAAAGGTCAAAAACGTTCTAGTTTTCTTAATTTTTTTTTTGCATACTTTATATGGCTAAAAAATATAGTCCATATTCAAGAAAATAATTATGTAATAAATATAAAAAAAACTTACCTAACCCACTTTATCTTTTCTTTATAAAGAGTATTTTGTTTTGGTATTTTGATTTAGCTTCGATCTTAAGGAAAAGTTTTGTTTTTGGCGTGGATTTATATCATACAATCCTTATCATATAAATGATATTATATATTATTATTAAACCATGTCGGAATCTTATCCCTCTCTCCACCTGCAAACTGCTTATAACCCTTATCCAAGGTGCGTCTTTCTCAAGTTAACCCCATGGACATCAGAGACATCCCAGGGGGAGTTTACCCTAGAATTAAATTGTCGATTTAATGAACAAGAAAAATCCTTACTTAATGGCCAAGTAAAGTTTGGTGTCAAAAGAGGTCAACTTAAGCTCAAGGTGAATGGGGCCAAGATTATAGAATTACAATCAAGTGGTAATGCACCCTTTGAGTTAGTAAATTCCTCTGATAGTTTTGCCTTATGGCAATTGATTCCCCAAACAGGACAATCTATATTAAAAGTTGATAACTCATGGACTTTAGGCAAAATTGAAGCTACTAACCAGCCCATTTTTGTTACCGTCACCTACACAGTAAGTTTATCTGATATTTCGATCACTGATGTAACAGGGTTATGGCGACATGATATTAATCCCAATAAACATAGTATTTTAGAACGTAAACTAGCTCAATTTCTATGGCAAGAAAGACTCTCCCCTGAGATATCTATGATTGAGTTAACTTCTGATGCTTCAGTGGAAGGGAAGAGAATAGAAAGTCCAACAACTAATATTGAACCTCAACACCTTGCTCAACTCCATCGACTGATTGATACTATTTATGATGTCAAAACTAACAATTTATTAGAGTTAGTTCAAATTGCACAATTAGATCCCAAACAAGACTTAGCGGGGGGCAATTTCGTCGCCACAGATTTAAGTGGTATTGAGTTGAGTGGTGCCAATTTAAGCCAAAGCAATTTTCGAGGTGCTAATTTGACTGATGCTGATTTGAGTGAGGCTGTATTGAGCTATGCTAGGTTGAGCGGTGCTGATTTAAGTGGAGCTTATTTGGGGAATACCAACTTACGGCAAGCAGATTTTTATCGAGGAAGTCTCGCATTAGCTAATTTGATTGGTGCTGATTTAAGAGAAGCTAATTTGCAGGAAGTTAACTTAAGTCAAACCAACTTAAGTGGGGCTATCGTTACTGGGGCAAAGTTTGGCAATAACACGGGAATGACCTCAGAAATGAAAGAAAGTTTCGTAGAAAAGGGCGCAATTTTTATAGAAAATGTCCACCTGTAAATCCTATTTAGATGTCACGGGATTACCGGATAAATCGTAAATCATAATATCCCATTGTCCATCATTAGCTATTTCAAAAACAATTTCTGTTCCTTGAGCATTAATCATCGGGTTTCTCACTTCTGCTTGTAAATTATTAGTTAAGTTGCGTTTCTGTTCCGTTTGACGATCATAAACATAGATATTCGATTTTCCTTGACGACTTCCGGCAAAAACCAGATAACGCCCATCTTCAGAAATAGACGGATGAGACGCTATCTCGTCTAAGGCATTTAACCCTGGTAATGAAATTAACTGTCTTTGTTGCGCGTCAAAAAGATAGACATCTTGGGAACCATTTCTATCAGAAATAAAGACAATATAGGTTGAAGTCACTTGGGGTTCTAAGTCCGAAGCGCGACTATTTAAACCCCGTCCCCCGGTATCAAAGGGAAAATTGAGGTAGCGGGGATAACCCCCACATCCTCCCAAAATGCTACTAATAAAGACTATCAAAGGGATAATAAAACGTTTCACAGTTCAAGGATTTTCGATTGGCGTACCATCAGGAATATCGAGTTCAATCAAAGGACCGCGATCTAAGACTTCAATATCCCATTGTCCTCGTCGTGCGGTTTCAAAAACAATGTAGCGTCCATCAGCACTGATGTGGGGGTTTCTCACCCAGTTACGATAACTTTGGGTTAATAGTTCAGCCCGTCGGGTAGCACGGTCATATAGTGCCACATCTGGCCGTCCCTGCACACTAGAAATATAAACTAAATAGCGTCCGGTACGGCTTAAACTTGGACTTTCTAGGATAACATTACTTTGATTTAACCCTGGAAGATGGAGAAATCGTTCGCTGCGTAAATCATAGAGTAAAATCTCGTTACTGCTATTACGGTTGGAGACTAGGGCTAACCAGCGGCCATCTCCACTGAGGGCGGGTTGTTGGTCATTGTAACGACTGTTGAGGGTGGTAGGGGGTTCAGGACTCTTGAAGACATTACAAGCGGCTAAAAAGCTGATCAGACTGACTCCTAAAACTCCCCTTAACCATCGATGACTGCTCACAGCATCACCTAACCTTTAATAGTCGAAGTTGGAGGGATCTTTAGGGAGATCGCCTTCGTAACTATTGTCTGGTTTTGAGGGTCTAGATCCTCGTTTTCTGGGGGTTTCTGGTTTCTCAATGGGTTGATAGTCAACATAGTCTGTGGGGGTAGTGGTTTCCTCCGTACTGGGGGGATAACGCCTTTCCTCAGTAGTGGGACGGGGACGACGTTGACGAGGGGGACGAGATGAGGTTTCTGGGGGAGATGTTTGGGGACTGGGACGACTGGGACGACGTTTTTTGGGGCGATCTTCCCACATATCATCGGCGTTACCCCAAGCATCGTAGTTATCCCCAGGGGGACGACTGGGACGGGTTTTCCGTCTGGAAGAAGGTGGGCGACCGCTATAGGGATCAGTGGAGGGACGGCGACGACTGCGAGAACTGCGGGGTTCTTCCTCTCCATAGTTACGACTACTACGAGGATCAGCATATCCCTGTAAACGGGGGTTATTCCGATAGGAGGGTTCTTCGTCTTCGTAGGGTTCTAAGCGATCAAGTTCTGCTTCTGTATAGACACGAGTTTTGCTGACACGACGATCATCATCCACTAAGGGAGAGTTCCGTCTGGCCTGTTCTGTAGTTGCACCCCTTAAACGAATGCTTTCCACGGCAAAAAAGATGGCTGATCCCGTTAATAAAAACTGCCCGAACTGTAGGATAGGATCGAGTCGCCATCCTTGAAACAATAATATTAGTCCGCATAATAAACCTACTGCGGCAAAAAATATATCATGATCCCTTGATAGTTCCGGCCTTACGGTACGCAAGAAGTATAAACCTGCTCCAGCAACGGCTAGAAAAATTCCGAGGACACTGGCTGAGTTCAGCCCAAAGTTAACCATTATCGCTCTCCGGTTTTCTATTTTATGGTAGCGAATTTTTTTTATATAATTCCCTTCTCAGGATACCCAATAGGGTGAACCTCTTTTCAAATTCAGCAATACAAATAATAATATGATTAACCCGATCCCTAGTTGGATGGGGTTAACGTTGGTAAGCCTATGAACGCTTGATTTTATCACTTTGACTGATGACGATCAGTGCTAAAGTGACGGGGATAACGACAATAACAGTTCCCCAGACAAGACTCCACATGAAATTAGCTAAAGATGGTGTCATATAATTATTACCTTTTTTTACTTTTGATACCTCAACATTAATTATTCTAAGGGTTTTTTTGCCCATTACGTCAAGAAATTAGTTACGAGTTCAGACTTCGCAGTTCGGAGTTTGGAGTTCGGAGGTATAATTTTTTCAACCTAATGTCGAAAAACATACTGACAGAGGATTTTACATGAACTTTATCTCTTTTCTCAAGAACATGATCTCAGATATGATCAACAGGTTGACCATGCTTCCTATACAACCTGATAATTTCCACCAACATATTCGAGATACATACTTCTCCACCCGACTTGGCATAGCTATCATTGGGATACTATTTCCTTTAATTCTTTGGCTGATTGGCCTACAGCTTGGCGTAGAATTGCAAGGTTCTATAAGTGCTTATTATCATACTCCTATACGAAACGTATTTGTAGGAATTTTGTTTGCAATTGGAACCTCTCTTTACTTATATAAAGGTTACAGTACAGTAGAAGACTTTGTTTTAGATGGTGCTGGTATTCTTGCCGTTTGCGTCGCTCTATTACCAACTTCATGTCCTGTCGAGGTTGAGTGTGATACTTTTACCGCACCCTTATGGCATGGGATATCTGCTATCTTATTCTTTATCTTAATTGCCTACATCTGCATTTTTAGAGCATTAGATACGCTCAATCAAAGTCAAATAGAGGAATCGCGAAAAAAGGTTTATATGATAATATACTGGATTCTTGGTGTCAGCATGATTGCCCTGCCATTATTTTCAGCCTTGTGGCTTTACTTGGTTAATGAAACTGGAAGTCTTATATTCTGGGTTGAACTTGCAGGTGTTTGGGTTTTCAGTGCTTACTGGATTGTCAAGACTATAGAAATCAATGAATCCCAGTTAGAATCTTAGTTACGTGACCAGAGATTGGAGAATGTCGAAAAGCAGATTGGAGAAGAAAACTGAAAGAATTGTATTTTCAGCTTACCTTATTTGACCCTAAGCGGGCTTTTGAAAACCCCAGGCTGCTATGCTGAGCCTGGGGTAGTTTATTATCTCGACATCCGCAGACTTTCCACACCTATCTAAACAGTCGCCTCAGCCCGTTTATAAGCTTCATCTAATACTTCTGAGAGGGTAGGATGAGTGTGAACATTAAAGGCTAACTTTTGGACGCTTTGACGTTGAGTGATCGCATTAGCGGCTTCTTGAATTAAATCAGAGGCATGGATACCAATAATATGCACTCCTAATAATTCCCCATTATCCTTGCGATACACTACCTTAGCGATGCCATCGGTTTCCCCTTCAGCAAGGGCTTTAGAATTGCCTTTAAAGTAAGTTTTGACGCTGGAAACCTCAAACCCCTCTTTTTCCCCTAATTCACGGGCTGCGGGTTCGCTAAGTCCCACGTAACTAATTTCGGGATGGGTAAAGGCGGCGGCGGGAATACTGCGATAGTCGATGGTTTTTTCTCTTCCACAGATGTTTTCTACAGCGATCGCTCCTTGACCCGATGCTGCATGGGCTAACATCATTTTACCTGTTGCGTCTCCTACTGCCCACAAATGGGGAAAGGGTTCACCATCTCGCAATACTTCCATTTTATCGTTGACGGGGATAAAGCCTCGGTTGGTTTCTATGCCAATGTTTTCTAAACCGAGATTTTTGGTTGCGGGGACTCTTCCGGTAGCAACTAAACAAGCATCAACTTCTAAGGTATTGATCACTTCTTTGCTGTTAGCATCGGTTAACTCTATAGTAACAGGTGCGCCTGGGGTTATTTTAGTGGCAAAAACACCGGAATAGGTTTCAATATCGCGGGCGTTAATTAAGACTCGTTCGGCAATTTTTGAGATTTCGGGATCAAAACCTGGCATTAATGTATCTAAGGCTTCGATCATGGTGACTTCGCACCCTAATGCGGTGTAAATATCAGAAAATTCTAGGCCAATGTATCCACTACCAATGATAGCGATCCATTGGGGTAATGTTTCTAATTTTACAGCCTCGTCACTGGTAAAGACGGTCTTATGATCAATTTCGATACCACGGGGGACAAAAGGAACTGATCCAGGACATAAGATTATATCCTTGGCAGTGATAGTTTTTTCACCATTATCGGTGAGTAAACTGACTTTTTGGGTATCAATAATTTTGCCCCAACCGTGGATCGTTTCCACTTTGAGACGTTTTAAACTATTGGTGAGATCCCCGCGAATTTTATTAACTAAATTTGTAGCATGATCGGCGATCGCTTGTCTTTGAAATTCTACCCCATCAATATGTACTCCCAAGTTGTAGAGATGGTGAGCATCTTGTAATTCTCTGACTTTTCCTGATGCTGCTAATAAGGCTTTTGAGGGAATACAACCACGATTAACACAGGTTCCGCCCATATCTTTCGCTTCTATGATAGCAGTTTTTAGTCCACATTTGACGGCATGTAAGGCGGCACCATGGCCCCCCACTCCTGCTCCGATAATGATTAAATCATAATCGAATTCTCGTTCGCTCATAATCTTTTTCCTTAAATGGTTTGATTATTCTTTCTTACGGAAAGACCTATCCTCTGATCATAAATCTCTTGATACAACTAAGTCTAGAGGGTGTTTGCTGTCGGGTGGCTTCAATTCCAATTGAATTGAGTTTAATGATCTCTTAGCTGACAAAAAAGGATAAGATTATAAGTAGTCGGACATAAATAAACAACCTTGTGTTACGAAATATTACAATAGCCTGAAAGCCTTTGAGAAAAGGCTTTCAGGCTATTTACAAAACTTTATACAGCACCGAAA
>JAAUYB010037106.1_pt1 | contig 14774 bp, 9 predicted proteins | sample 7278071 | NCBI WGS metagenome assembly JAAUYB01 (sample SAMN14350121, study PRJNA611818) | marine sediment metagenome | isolation source: surface marine sediment (1.8m) | place: French Polynesia: Moorea | collected 2018-08
GGAACTGTCACGCCTAAGAGTTATTTTTTTCTTTTTGCGCGAAAACACAGGATGCTACTACCAGTACCAGCACTACGCGGAGGGCCAGCAGATCCTGACCTCGGAGCCCTGCCTGAACTGCACCTGCCGAAACTCTGTGCTCATGTGCTACCTCAAGGTCTGTCCATTCATCAAGCCAGTAGGAAAGAACTGCAAGGTGGAGAAGAGGGAGGGGGAGTGCTGCCCCACCATCAGGTGCCCGCAAGGTAAGTAAGAAAAAACTCTTTTATGAAATCGCAACTCCATGACGACCCAGTTGCATTTACTTGGCACAGTTGCTGGCCTGACTTTTAGAAAATCTTTTTGGTCTCTCAATCTCCTCCCCTTCCCTTCCTCCCCCGCGGAGCTAATTCAATTAAGAAGTTTCCTTCTTGGCGGAAGAAGAAGGGAAGGGGAAGGGGAGCCACTCACCGCCGCAGTAATGACTTGCCTTCTGTCTTTTTCCTTCATGCACTGCTTCGCAAACGGGGGAGGAAGAAAAGGCGACCTCCCACAATTTTTTTTAAAAAAATCTTGCTTGGAGAGCCTGGGAGGGTGCAAACTACGAAAGCCATTTGTTGCTCTCATCTGGGGTGGGAAATCGGGAGTGGGGGGAAAGAGGAAGAGGGCATGATTGCAGGAAATCCACACATCAACGAGCAAAAGGGTTGGGAAAGGGGAGACACTATTAGCGAGGCGGCGGCGGCGGCGACGGTGCCAGAGAGTATCTCCAAACTTCAAGCAACGAAAGCCGAAAGGAAGAGGGAAAAGAAGAAGATCATTGGCGGCGTGACTGGAGGAAGAGGAGGAGGGAGGAGGAGTGGTTGTTGGGAGGGGGAAAGAGGGGCTCTGGTGTCAAAGGTCCAACCCCCAGATGGGAGGGAAGGAGGGGGAGGGGTGAGAGAAGTACCGCTAGGAGATAGCCCGCCGCCTTTCGTTCCGTGAGAGGGGAAGTGAGCATGCACACAGACAAGAGAAAAATGGGAAAATTAAATAATGCTATGATGGTATGTCTGTTGCATTTCCCAGCTTTTTTTTCCTCGAAAATATTTGTATGAATCTATTTGATTTTTGATTTTTTCTCCTCTTTCAGTGCCTGTAGAGCTTTGGACGAGCACAACCATGGCCCCTCCTCTGATAGAGGGCGATGGTGACGACGGCACCTCTGACGGCAGCGACGGGACCTCTACCTCCCCCGGTACCGGGATGGCCATGCCTGGCCCCGGCTGCGTGGTGGAGGGCAGGAGCTACATGGACGGAATGCAGCTGCCGAGGAACGCCAGCAGGCCATGCGAGCTGTGCTACTGCCTAAGGGGGCACGAGGCCTGCATGGAGCAGAAATGCCAGTTAAACGTTGACGGATGTGCGCCCATTTACCAGGTAAATAAATTATTTTTTTTTAATTTAAGGCTTGTAGGAATAACCTACTTGCGTGTTTGTCCACTTGCAGGATGGCGTGTGCTGCCCCGTCAAGTACAGGTGCGACAAAAACTTCATGCTCCCTGGCCCCGGGTTCGAAGAAGGTGAGGGTGACGGCATCTACGACGACGATGCCGACGGAGATGCCGACGAGAGCGAAGAGGACGATGAGACTGACGACGACGACACCACCTCCGTTTCCCCCACCACATCTCCCACCACCTCTTCCTCCACCAGCCCGGCTGCTGCTCCAGAGGAGGAGGAGAGCGCCGACTGCCTGCAGAACGGACGCTACATCCCTGACGGAGAGACGATGGACTCTGAAGACGGCGACCCTTGCAACCACTGCTACTGCATGAAGGGCAAGAAGATGTGCGCCATCAGCAAGTGCATACCCAGGATCAAGGGGGAGGCCGACGACTGCAGGCCAAACGAGCCCCCGCCCGGAGAGTGCTGCCCCACTTCGTACACGTGCAGTGAGTTTCGTATAAAAAATATTCCTCTTTTTTCTGGTTAAGCTATTCTCGAATTTTTTGTCGTTTTAGCGCCACCTGAGAAAGAGGATGAGGAGACTGGAGACCCGTCCGCTCTGCCTCAGACGCAGGAAGATCCCGACGACGAAGGCCAGAGTGAAGGAGTAGACGACCAGGAACAGGACGATGGCGAACAAGAGGGCGATGCTGCTGACGACGACCAGCAAGACGGAGATGGCGCAGACGACGGCCAGCTTGAAGTGCCGATTGAAGATCCGACTGAAGGCGACGAAGATCAGGATGCGGTCACAGCAGGAGAGAACGGAGAGCAACCTCAGGAAAGCGACCAGGATCAGGATCAGGAAGGAGAAAGTGATGGTGGAGATGGAGGTGAGCCTGATGAAGCAGAAACAGACGTGAATCCCTCTGAGGAGACCCCGGGCGAAGAGCAAGAGCTGGGCGATGACCAGGAAGAGACCGACCCCAACGACGCTGGTGTAACTGATGAAGAGGGCGCTGGAGATTCCGAAGCTGCCGCTGGAGATTCCGAAGCGGCCGCTGACGGTGGTGAGTCTGAGGCTCCTGTAGGTGACGGAGAGGCTGATGCGCCTGAGGATGCTGGGGATTCTGAGGCTCCTGTGGAAGGAGAGTCTGAGGCTCCTGTGGAGGACGGAGAATCCCAAGCTCCTGTAGATGAAGAGTCCGATGCTCCCCAGGATGCTGGGGATTCCGAAGCTCCTGTGGATGGAGGATCTGAAGCTCCTGTCGAAGAGGGAGAATCCGAGGCTCCTCTGGATTCCGCCGATTCCGGCGATGGTGAGACTGAGACAGACGACTCTGGCGCTGATGATGAAACTGACCCTGAAGGAAACGATGGCGAACAGACTGGTGATGATACTCCTGCGGAAGATGCTGGTTCTGAAGATGGACAAGAGGAAGGAAAAGATTCCGAAGATGCTAGCGACGATGCTGGAGAGACCGACGATGCCTACCCAGCCGGTGCTTCTGATGGTGCCTCTGACGATTCTGGTGACGTTGATGTTGGTGCCCAAACAGGAGACAACGCTGCCCAAGAATCCGAAGACGGATCCGACTCTGCTCCCGCCGGAGAAGACCTCGTCGGAGCGGTCGAGGAAGACAAAACCGACGTGGACGGAGGTGCAGCAGTGGGAAGCGAGGAGATGGAGGAGGACGAAGCCGGCGCCGGCACCGACGACTCCGCGCCTTCTCCTCCCCCTGTCCCCGCTCCGCCCGTGGAGGAAGACACCGACGAGCCTTTCGAGACCGCCCCCTTTGAAGAGGAGGAGGAAGGCAAGCGCTCTTGCGAGGAGGATGGAGTTAGATACGAACACGGAGAGGACATGCCCCCGTTCCAGCCCTGCAAGCACTGCAATTGCCTGGACGGGACCAAGAGGTGCGCGCTGCCAACGTGCGCGCCCCCGCCGCAGGGGAGGAATTGCGAGGAGCTGGAGAGGGAGGAGGGAGAGTGCTGCCCGAAGTACCTCTGCGACGAGGTCGAGGAGGAGGAGGACGATGATGACGAGATCCTCGACGACGATCCGGAGGGAGATGTTGAAGAGGGAGAGGAGTCTGGAGAAGATGTCGAGGGAGACGGAGGTGAGGAGCAGCAGCAGGGCGAGGGAGACATCGATCAGGAGCAGCCCTCGGAGGATGGAGAAGGCCAGGGAGCAGGCGATGATGCTACCTCTGGCAATGATGCTGAAGGTCAAGGTGAGGATACCGACGGCCAAAAAACTGAGGGAGGAGAAGCTCCTTCGGAAGGATCGATTGACCCGCAAGAGGAGGATGGAGAGACTGGTGATCAGCAACCGGCAGAGACTGATGAAACTGGAGAAGAGACGGACGCCGTCGATGGAGCCGGAGCCGAGGAGGAAGTTGCAGAAGAAGAGATTGCAGGAGAAACTGAAGAGGTTGGCGCTGGTGATGCCACGGACGGCGAAGGCGAGACTCAAGACGGTGGCGCCGATTCAATGGAAGAAGAGGAGGAGGTGCCTACTGATTCTGAAGTCGATGACGGAGGAGAGCAGGGTCAGGAACAAGAACCGGAGGAGGGAACTGATGGAGAGCAGCCGACTATTGATGACGACAGCGATGGTGCTGGAGAGGATGCTCATGACGCCTCCGAGACTGAGCCCGCCGTGGAGGACGGAGAATTGTCCGACAAGGAGGAAGAGGAAAGCGACGAAGCAGGCGAGGGCGCTGGAGATGGGGATAATATGGAGGGAGGAACGGAGGGAGACGGGAGCCAAGAAGACATGGAAGGCGTCCAAGACATCATTGACAGCATCTTGGAGGAGATCGGACAAGGTACCGGCGAAGGAAACGAGGAGGAGAATGGAGCAGATTCATCTGACGATACCGCTGTCGACGGGGACGTTTCTCCTCAGGAGGACGAAGAAGCTGACACTGCTGGGCAAGACCAGGGGAAGGGAGAGGCTGATGCTGCTGAACAAGACCAGGAGGAAGGAGAGGCTGATGCTGCTGAACAAGACCAGGAGGAAGGAGAGGCTGATGCTACTGAACAAAACCAAGGAGAGGGAGAGGCCGTTGATTCAGAGGGCGACCTCGTCCAGGAGATCATTGACAGCGTCATGGAAGAGATTGGAGCTGGTGATGCGGGAGAAGAGGAAACTGATGAGGCTTCCAACGATGGAGAAGCTCAGGATTCTGAGGATGGAACAATTAATGGAGATGGCTCGACTAATGAAGAAATCCCCACCGAACAAGAAGAGCAGGAGCAAGAAATAGAACAGGAGGACAAAGAAGAGGACGGAATTGAGACCGAGACTCCCACGGACTCAGATGACGAGCAGACTGGCGAGACCGCAGCCCAGATGGGAACTGATGGTGGAAGCGAAGAGGAAGGAGGAGAGGGTGCCAACATCATCTGCTTCCTGCTCGGCAACTGCCCTGGACAGGGTGGAGCCGGAGGGGACAACGCTACAGGAGAAGAGGGCGCAGAGGATGGAGAAGAGGCAGGTGAACAGCCGCCGGAGGAGCAGGATAAGATCGACCCTGGCACTCTTCCCCTGGAGGAGGGCGAAGGAGGAGAGCTGATCTTCGAGACGGACGAGGAGTCCGACGTTGCTGAAATTGATAACGAGATCTTTGATGACGATGAGGACGGGGACATCGATGAAGAGGAGGAAAGCGCTGATGAAGACGCCGGGGATGATGCTGATATTGATCAGGCTGGCGACAGCGAAACTGAAGGAGAGGAGGATCCTGAGGAAACTGACGATAATGATATGGCCGGAGGTGGCGATGATGCTGGAGATGAGGAAACAGGAGGTGCTGTAGAAGAGACTCCCACTGAAGAAGATACTGAAGGGGACGCAATTGAGACTCCAGCTGAAGAGGAAAGTGCTGGCGAGACTGGAGGAGCAGGAGAGGAGGAGACCGCCCCCACTTCGCCAGACTCTGAGACTGGAAACTCGGACGTAGCTGAAGAGGGCGACGATGCTGCTACTGATGCCGGAACTGACGAGCCGGCGGGTGAAGATTCAAATGCATCCGAGGGTGACGGCGAGGATGCAGATGTCGGCCAAGACACTGAAGGCGAGACTGAGGAAACTCCCTCTGAAGGAGATAATGAACAGACGGATGAAGGCGGGGACGATGCAGGAGACGGCCCGACTGACGAAAATGATACCGGCGCCAGTGATGAAGAACAATCTGACGACGCCGAGGCTGACGAGGAGAAGGAAGAGGCTTCTGACGTGGTGCTCCCCCCCGGCGGCTGCCTGGTCGACGGCAAGGTCTACTTCAACTACGCCAACATCGACAAGGAGGACAAGTGCGTGCACTGCTTCTGCAACGATGGCCAGGAGATCTGCGCTGAGGCGGACTGCTCAGCCAGCTGGCCGAAGGGATACGACGAGTGTAAACCGCTCGAGACCGCTGAGGGGGCCTGCTGCCCTGGAAAATTCGACTGCTGTAAGTTTATAAATTTATCAGACTCTGATTAGATTAGAAAAAAAACCTTTATGTATTTTTGCAGTGGTCGATGACGGCTATGGAGGCAACAAGAGCGTCATTGTGGAGATTGACGAGAGCGCTGTTCCCGGAGAAGGTAATGATGTCAATGAATAATTTGTATTATTGTGTCTCGAGCCCAGGCTTTTTTTCTCTCAGGTTCCTGCATCCAGGACGGCGTGACGTACCGCGACGGGTCTAGCGTGCCCATCTCGGACAAGTGCCACGCCTACTGTGAGTGCTCCCGCAGCAGGGTGAGCTGCGACCCTGTGCTGTGCCATCCGGCGCCTCGAGTCCCAGGGCTTGTGTGCGCAGAGTTCCGCATCGAGGGAGAGTGCTGCCCGAGCCACAACTGCGTCAAGGAGGAGGAGGACGGCGGGACCGTCATCGACTCAGGTTCGCTGACGGTGGACGGGGAAGAGGTGGAAGACAGTGGGGAAGACGCGGACGACGCCGATGGTGATACCGACAATGAGGATGCGGGCGCTGGAGACGGAGACGCCCCTGCTGAGGAAGATGCTGCCGGTGACCAGGATGCTGGTTCTGATGAAGATAACGCTGTTGAAGGAGGCGAAGATGTCGATGAGGCTGGTACCAATGGAGATTCAGAGGGTGATGCCGCGGAAGGATCTGATGAAACGGCTGCTGACGGCGAGGCTGCTGGCGACGGCGAAGCTGCTGGCGACGGAGAAGCTGCTGGCGACGGAGAAGTTGCTGGCGACGGAGAAGCTGCTGGCGACGGAGAAGCTGCTGGTGACGGAGACGCTGCTAGCGACGGAGAAGCTGCTGGTGGCGAGGATGCTGATGCAGGTGATACCGAGGGCGAAGATGGTGCCACTGAGGAAGAAGGAGGCAACGAAGCCGATCCTACTGAAGCTGATGCTGGGGATGAAGATGGTACCGACGCCGGTGCTGGAGATGGCGCTGAAGACGGAGCCGCCGACGGAACTGGAGAGGCCGGTCAGGAAGATTCTGATACTGGAGCTGGAGCGGATGCTGGCGACCAAAGCACCGAAGTCGACGACGGCGCGACAGCAGGAGCCGACGACAGTGAGGCCGCTGCAACTGACGACGAGGCTCCCACAGGCGAAGGAGAAACTGAGGAAGATGCCGCAGGACAGGATGAAGCCGGAGGGGATCCCAGCGAGTCTGAGGTAGAAGGAACTGATGATACTGCCCCCGATGGTGAAGCTACTGATGGCGAGGGAGATGTTAGTGAGCCTGTTTCTGATGATGCCCAAGAAGCTGGGCAAGGGGAGGACGATGCAGGGGAAGGAGACCCTATTGAAACCGAGGCCTCTGAAGATGGTTCTGAAGACGGAGATACTTCTGCTCAGGGCGATGAAGATGCTGCGGATGACGTTGACAGCGAAGGAGATGCCGGGGAAGAGACGGTAGATGAGGACCCAGCTCAGGAAGACACAGTTGGCGATAGTGAGGAGAGTGAAGGACAGGACGGTGGCGATGAAACAACTGAGGAGGGAGCTGATGGCACCTCCGACTCTACTGAAGAAGGATCCACTGATGAAGAGGCTTCCGAAGACGCTGATGCTGACACTGGAGCCGATACTGATGATAGCACTGGTGATGACGCTGGTGATACATCCGATAGTGGCGACGACGCTGCTGCTGCTGGGGATGAAGATACCACCTCTCCTGATGGGGAGGAAGCTGTCGAAGAGACTCCCTCTGAAGACGCGGCTACCGACGGAGAGGAACCTACTACCGACGGAGAGGAAGTCCCTGAAGACGGCACAGCTACAGAAGACGAACCAGCCACAGGCAACGAGGACGCAGATGCTGCTTCAACCGATGAAGATGGTCAAGCTGCCACTGGCGGAGAGGATACAGCTACAGATGGCGGCAATGAGGAAGTTCCTTCGCATGACGGCTCAGGCGGAGAGGAACCTGCCACTGATGACGGCGAGGGCGAGGCCACCGATGGAGAAGCTGCTACTGACGACGCCGCAAATGAGGAAGCTCCCGTCGAGGATGTTGATTCTGGAGAATCTGGAGATACCCCCTCTGACGCCGACGCCACGGAAGGAGAAGCCGACTCAACTGATGGATCTGAAGCAGGAGATGCCGGGGATGAGACAACTGGAACAGAGGAAGAAGCGGGAGGCGTTGTTGCTGAGGGCGACGAGGCATCAGCTGGCGATGGTGAGGACTCTGTTGGCGGAGAAACTTCTCCTGTTGAGGAAGGCGACGGGGAGGACGAGTCACAAAGTCAGGACGACGGACAAGAACAAGATCCTGAGCAGACTGAGGGAGATTCTGAGGATGAAGAACAGGAAGAGGGCGACGATGCACCAGTCGTAGATGAGGAGCAGACTGATTCCGAAGCACCGGAGGAGGGAGGTGAAGGAACCCAGGACAGTGGAGAGTCAGATACTGACGACGACGCGGATGGAGACGCTGCAGATCAAGATGCTGACACTGAGGGTGAGGAAGGAACAACTGGCTCCGAGGATGGTCCTGCCGACGGAGAGGAGGGCATTGACGAGGAAGCTGCTGACGGCGCCCAGGACACTGCTGACACGGAAACCGATGAAGACGCCACCGATTCCGCCGACACTGAAACTCCTGATGATACTACCGACGGAGCAGGTGACAGCGAGGGAGAAGACGAGCAGGATACTGATGCTGACAACGACGATGCTGCCCCGCCTGCTGACGGAGAAGGAACTGATCCCTCCGACGGAGACGACGATGCAACTGAGCAGGGTGGCGACGGCGATGACATCTCTGCCCCGCAGGTGGATGAGGACGGAAACCTGTTCTGCCTGTTCCGCGGCATGGTGATTCGTGACGGCTACGTGGTGCCGGACAGCAACCCTTGCAACCGCTGCCGCTGCCAGGCCGGCAAGCTTGTCTGCGAGGAGGAACTTTGCCCTGCTCCGCCCAGGGAAGGATGCGTCCCCATCCCGGTGGAGGGACAGTGCTGTCCGGATGAGTACGAGTGCCCCAAGCTCCCGGAGGATGAGGAGGATGAGGAGGAAGAGCAGCCGGAGGAAGAGGTCTCTTCTGTTGAAGAGGAGCAGGAACAAGACCAGGAGGCACTGGACGACGATCCTAACGGCGAGACTGGAGGAGAGGACGACCTGGACGACGAGATCTTCTATGACGACGAGGACGGAGACGTCGACACTAGCTCTGACGGCGATGTCGACACCAGCTACCCGCAGGGTGAAGTTGACCAGGAGCAGGAGGGCGCTGACACCGCCGGGCAAGGAGAAGAGGGAGTGCAGGTCGTGTATCCCTCTGACCAGACGCCCACTGAGGAAGGAGACGACGAAGGCATTGCCGATGGTGCTGACGACGGCACTGATGAAGCTGAGGGACCCGATTCCGGAGAAGGACAAGACACCGCCGAAACGGGAGATGCCGATGGTACCCAGGGCATTGATGGCCAGACCGAAGAGACCGCTGATATCACTGGCGCCGACGACGACCAGCAGCAAATCGAGGAACCAGTAGGAGGGCAGGATCAGGTTGGAGGGTACCCACCGGGACAAGGAGAAGAAGACGATTCCGTTGTTGGCACCGCCAGCAGCGATATCCTCGGTGAAAAAGATGACGACATGCAAGAGCAGGAACAGGAAGAAGAGCAAGAGCAAGATGACCAGGGCCAGGTTGACGGCAGCTACGGCGAAGGCGACAGTGATCTTGGCGACATCGGCCCTGGCGCCTGCCTCTTCGATGGGCGGGTTTACGTCAGCGCGCAGCAGGTAAAATAAAACAAACTTTATCCTAGCTTGCACAGAATGGTGTATTACATTTTTCTCTTTTCCACGTTCAGATCCCTCGCGAGGACCCTTGTGACTTCTGCTTCTGCTTCCGCTCTGACATTATCTGCCTGCAGCAGTCCTGCCCGCCGCCCATCCCCGGGTGCCACGAGGAGCCCATCGACGGCTTCTGCTGCCCGCGCTACGAGTGCCCCGTCAAGATGGGCACGATGAACGCCACCGTGCAGGTTGAGCGGCCCTCGCCCTACTCCATCCCCTCGCTGGCTTCTTTGCTCTTCGGCGGCGGGGGCGGAGAGGAGGAGCCGCCGCGGGAGGAGGTGGTGCAGGTGCGCGGCTGTGAGGTGCGGGGAGACTTCTACGAGGTGGGAGCCCTCGTAGAGGAGGCCTCGGGGCCCTGTCTTGAGTGCAGGTACGATACCCAGCGACGATAATCGATTATTATTTTTGAAGTTTTTTTAGAAGCACTGACGATTTCCATATGTTTGCACATACCGTAAAAATGATTTGTTTCCGTTTTATTTTGCAGTTCTTTTGGGCGATATTAGACGTGCCATGACTTTTTAACTTTTTATATAATTGTTTTTCTTGTCTTTCAGATGCGGCTTCGACGAGCAACTGACATGCGAGCCTCAGAGGTGCGAGAGCCAGCCGCTGATGCAAAGGATGCTAAAGATCCGGAGATGATCCAAAACTTAGGGGAAGACAATGTAGAAGAAAAGCAAGAAGACATCAACACATTACAAGCTTTAAGATCATAAGGGGAACATTGAAATCTAAAAGAGTAAAAGGGGTGTAAATATGGCAAAAACCAACCGAGAAATGCGACTGGTGCTTAAAGAAGGAAAAGGAAGGAAGAGGATATCTCAAGTCTCTGGTGATGTCGCTGGATATTCGAGCCTCGAAGTTCGAAAAATGATTAGGAAAATTGAATGACGCGCCCGTGTGCCTATTGTGGAAGGATTACGATGAGAATCAAAGCTTCTTTTTTTGTCTGGGCTTCCAGTTTTAATTGTTACGTGAAGAGATATCCGCCCGATCCCTGTCCTCACTCCATCCGTCCTCTTGCCTGCATTAAAAATTATGTGGTGCCAAAAACACAAGTCGAAAAGACCTCCTCCTCCAGCGCCCAATTTCCCTCCCAAAAACCGAGACAAAAACAATTTGCAGGAATTCACACACATCTTTCAGCAACAACGCGTATCCTACTATAAATGTGGCAGCTGCAGCCCGTGGCAAGAAAAGAAAGAAAGTAATGCACAATGATGTACTGTAGAAATATTTCCCTATTCCAAAATCAATTCAGAGTCCCTCCCTCCATTTCCCCTACTGTGCTCAAACCCGTCCATACTTAATTGAAATACTCTCTTGATGATGATGATGGCTGTTCTTTTTTGTCTGCTTGAATGAACGAAAGGAAAAATTGCTGATCGGGAAAAATTTTCGGGGAAACCAAGGTGTCGGGGAATCCATTGATCGATTCGAAAAACAAATTTGGGAAAGCGTAAGTGACGTGAGTAAGAATGATGCTGCTGTACCTGTCCCCATGAAAAAGACGCAAGAAGAAAATCACTCATTTCCCTCCCGCTTTTTCTTTTCGACGGTCGGGCGGGAAAATGCCCGCATCCGACCGGCGGCACTTACCGTTAACTGTATTACCCGAAAATGAAAATACCGATTTCAAGAATCAACAGGAAGTGTCATTTCTAGTACCGAGTGGGATTGAAGCTGGAGAATGGGAAAAAAATCTCTACAATATTTTCGAAGCGTAATGGAACCAAGTGTCTTCTACCACATATACTAAAAGTGTACGTTGCTGCGCGAGATGCGAATATTAATAAGATAGGGAAAAACAGAAATAAACGAAACTACAAGAAACAATTGTTTTGAGAAGTCAGCCTATTCATCCGGCAGTCGTTTTCTTCAACCCAACCACAACTTGTCCAAGCGTCTTTAAGGTATATACTGGTGTATTCACTAGCAATTCATTTAAATTTAATCCTGTTGTAATCGATTGCAAGCTTTAATGCAGAATCTTCAACTTGAGAAAATGCATTGCTGTTACAAGCTCAGGGTGAAAAGATTGTGTTCATCAAAAGCATGAACACTTTTTTTGATGAATATATGTGATAGCACCAAACACTCCTGTTTAAAAGTGACCCCTTGAATTGGGGCTAGAGAAAAAATGTGTAATCACAAGCTATATCTATTCTTTTCCTTGAAGGAGTCCAAGCAATATAGCTTGTGAACAAAGAGCCAAATAGTTAATTTTTTGAAGGGGCTCAAAGCAGGTATTTTGGCCATTTTCCCCCTTGGGCATAAAAATGACCACCAGAGAGAGAAAAAACACTGCTATAATAGCTGTAAAAAATATATTTTGCTGCTTTGAAAAACAAAGCAATGAACAAACAAGAAATTTGACGGGTTCCTGGCTTAAAAGATAAATGGACGCTCCAAAATCACAGATGGCTCCCATCAATCAACGTGCACTATGGCTGGGTACTGTCTCATTCTATCATGTTTTGAAAAATCCCCTACGTAGTACATAGGATATACACTAACACCTGCATTGCTCACTTTGTCAAAATTTGGTAAGTGGTATTGCTTTTTACTTTACAAGCAGTTACTGATGTGGCCTCAAGTTATGGTGTGCTTGAACTTCGAAAAAAACTTTTTCATTGCTTGCTGTCAAGCTTGGACCAAGGGATGTCTGCAGGCCTTTGATGTGCACAGTGCAAAAGGGGTCATCCCTGCAAAAGAAAGCCATCGTGGAATTTTAAAAGGCCATATAATCATGGTGTGGTCTTGATGTTGCAACAAAAACATGGCTGTGTGTCTTTTTTAAAACGATATTAGTGGGATCAAGATTTGTTAAATATGGCCAGAAACCATTTGGTGTAAAATTTGATTCTTTTTGTTTGCTGATTTTTTACCCTCCCAACAAATCCGAGCAGAAGTAATACTAGATTTTTTCACCATGGCACATCTCTCATCATTCTTTTGCTTTGTTGTGGAGAGTGCAACAAAAGAGCTAAAATAGAGCAATGCAGATGATAGGCCCTCTGGGTTAAAACATCGGGCTGAGGCATATACTATGGCACACACTTCAACTGCTTGCACTTTCTTTTCTAAGTGGGATATTAGTATATTTCTGCCAATGATACCCTATAAACCTATATTTTCTGCTGTGTCATCAAAATGATAGCAGGAGTAGCAGTCCTTAAATCTGTTTTTAACATGATTGCGAGTTGGCAAAAAAGTTGCTCCCTTCCTATCGCGCCCCCTGGAGGGCATTTTCCCAACTAGACCAAAACGCACACTTCGCTTACCCCTATTGGAGTGTGGTACTAGTGTGTTGTTATAGCAATGCGGATGCCATAAAATTCCCTCCCTCGTTCGTCCCATCGCCCGCCGCCAAATTCCCTTTTTTGCCGCAGCCCCGAACGATCCACACTTCCCCCTCCCCCTCCCCACGCACTAATACAGTATTCGATGCATAAAGATTATCGCCTCCCTCCCTCCCTCCCTTCCTCCCTACTCAATTAGGCCGCGGCTGGTCGGACGGAGGGAGGAGAAGATGAGGTTGATCCATATCCGCATGGGAAGCAAAAAGTGTTCATCAGCCATGCGTTCGGGAAAATTGCGCATTTGGAAATATATTTAATGCGTATGTGACAATGCAAAAGGGAAGGCATTGCTTCTTTTTCCCATATTTCATTCCTGTCTTGTCTCGTGTCTGCATTACACAAGAATCGTGATCTTGGTACAATGCCCCTCCTCCCTCCTCCGTCCCACATATTCTCTTTCTTTTTTTTTCGGGAATTCCGCCCCCGAGGAAGAAAGAAGGGAAATCTTGGCTCTCTCTTCCTCATTCCTTTGCCTCCGCCTTTTTTCGCCGTTTTTTGCGCTCATCAAATTTACATCGGGCCGATCGATCAAAGAAATCCGGCGATTATTTTCGGGGGGAGAAGGAGAAGAAGGGAGCGGGAAAACGTGTTATTAGTCCCTCCCGACGCCGCAGAGGAAAGAGGGGCAAAAAAAAGAGTTCTCCTCCTCCTTCGCCGATCCATTTTGAGCGTGTGACATCGCTTCCCCGCCTCCTCCTCCTCCTCCTCCTCCTCCTCCTCCTCCTCGAGAAATAAGAAACTAAGAAACGGGATAGGGTTGGGAGGAAGGAAAGAAGGAAAGATTCGCCAAAACGCTTGGGGGCAAACGGTCCAAACGATGATGCAGAAAGATGTTCCATTCGAAAAATTTCTTAGCAAACTTTTTTTTTGCCAAAGTAAACGATTTTTAAGAGAATTCTCGTCGAGTTGTTGTCGAATCTCTCCATAGGAAGTAGAAGCCAATTGGTAGTTTTGCCACGTCTTACCCCTCCCTCCTTCTCCCTCGAAATTGGCGGAGGAAAGAGGAGACGGAGAAAGAAATTTCCTCCTCCTCCCCTTTCCATCTGATTGCGAGAAATTACGGCCAAAAATAATGAAATTGCAGCCCTCCTCCCCTCCGTTTCCCGCTTCCTGCGAGCAATGAAGCAATCAGCAAGAGGGAGGGAAAAGAAAGAGGAAAAGGCAAGAATGGATCACACACCCTCCCGCAAAAAGCCAGCCCTGCTATTATAAGAAACCGCCTCCGCAGCACCCGCCGTTTCCAGGAAAATTATCGCAAAGAAAAGAAATAAAAAAGCCGAAATTCGCGAAAATGCTTTTGTATTTCCCGAATGGAAAAAGCGCTGGCAGCCCTGATTTCGCATCCAAGAGTCACAAAAAAGCCTTCTTTTCCTCCTCTGCGGGATCCATCACGAGAGTATGACAAGAGGGAGATACGAAGATATGATGATGATCGTAGGAGGAGGAGGAATATGATTACAAGTCGAGAGGGAGGGAGGAGGAGGGGAGAGTCGATCTTGGATGGAAGAGGTGGTTTTTTGCGAGCCGCAAAAAAGGCAACAACTTCTCTCGAGGGAAAAGATTGGATATTTTCCAAAAATTCCAAAGAAGAACACCACAACCTGCTGTTGTCGTGTTCCCTGTCTGTCATGTCAAACCCATCCTTTTTTGCCTTTTTGAGGGGGGCTCCCATATTCAGGTTCCACCTAACTCCCTCAAAAAACTTCCTTAGAGAA